>Ga0105244_10003800_pt1 | contig 10655 bp, 10 predicted proteins | sample KBSM44metaG_FD_80423 | JGI IMG/M metagenome (GOLD analysis project Ga0105244, IMG submission 80423) | Miscanthus rhizosphere microbial communities from Kellogg Biological Station, Michigan, USA - KBS M4-4 metaG | ecosystem: Host-associated > Plants > Roots > Rhizosphere > Soil | place...
CGACTCCATCTCGACGGCTCAGATAAAAGACTATCCCTATCACCTCCCAATACTCCCCCTATTAGCTGACTGCTTTATAGGCGTCTACCCTTACTGGAGCGCTGGCATCAGCCGGCCGGTTGAGACCTGAGAAGAGATACGAATGAGTCAGGAAACGTACTAGGCTTGCCGTGGGCCACCGTGCTGGCAACTCGATTGCCGCTATCCGGATTTCCCGTGTGACCACGACGATCAATTGATCGCACGGCTGCAGCCTATGTCATTGATTCCGCTCGTCGCTATTGCGTGCCCAACCCCGGGCCGGATAGCCGGATGAACACGACCAAAGGTAGCGCACACATGGCAAATGAATCGAAATGCCCGTTCAATCACGCCGCCGCTGGCGGTGGCACGACGAACCGCGATTGGTGGCCGAACCAACTGAATCTGAAGATCCTGCACCAGAACTCGCGGCTGTCCGACCCCACGGACGAGGGTTACAACTACGCCGAAGCGTTCAAAAAACTGGACTTTCAGGCACTCAAACAAGACCTGCATGCACTGATGACTGATTCGCAAGACTGGTGGCCTGCGGACTTCGGTCACTATGGGCCACTGTTTATTCGCATGGCCTGGCACGCCGCCGGCACCTACCGCGTCGGTGACGGTCGTGGCGGTGCCGGCTCCGGTCAGCAGCGCTTCGCCCCGCTCAATAGTTGGCCGGACAACGTCAGCCTCGACAAGGCGCGCCGGCTGCTTTGGCCGATCAAGCAAAAGTACGGTCGCAACATCTCTTGGGCTGACCTGATCGTCCTCACCGGCAACGTCGCACTGGAGTCGATGGGCTTCAAGACCTTTGGCTTTTCCGGCGGCCGGCCAGACGTCTGGGAACCGGATGAGGCCGTCTACTGGGGCTCCGAAAACAAGTGGCTGGCAGGTGACACCCGCTACGAAAAAGACAAAAAAGAACCCATGCAAGAACCCGGCGAAGGTCCTCTCGTCGCTGAGCCGGGGAAAAATGAGGACAGCCGCACCGAGGGCGGACGCAACCTGGAGAACCCGCTCGCCGCCGTGCAAATGGGCCTGATCTACGTCAACCCCGAAGGCCCGGAAGGCAACCCGGACCCGGTCGCTGCGGCGATAGATATCCGCGAAACCTTCGGGCGCATGGCAATGAATGATGAAGAAACCGTGGCGCTGATCGCTGGCGGCCACGCTTTCGGCAAAACCCACGGCGCCGGCCCTGCCGACAACGTCGGTCCCGAGCCCGAAGCCGCTGGCCTTGAACAACAGGGCCTGGGCTGGAAGAGCACTTTCGGCAGCGGCAAAGGCGGCGACACCATCACCAGCGGCCTGGAAGTGACCTGGACCACCACGCCGACCAAATGGAGCAACAACTACCTGGAAAACCTGTTCGGCTTCGAGTGGGAACTGACCAAGAGCCCTGCGGGCGCCAACCAGTGGACGGCGAAAGGTGGTGCCGGCGCGGGCATCATTCCGGATGCTCACGACCCGTCCAAGCGGCGTAATCCGACCATGCTGACCACGGACCTGTCGCTGCGATTCGACCCGATCTATGAGCCGATTTCGCGGCGCTTCCTCGCCAATCCGGATCAGTTGGCCGACGCCTTCGCCCGCGCCTGGTTCAAACTGATCCACCGCGACATGGGCCCCCTCACCCGCTACCTCGGCCCGGAAATGCCCAACGAAGTACTCCTGTGGCAAGACCCGATCCCGCCGGTCGACCATGCCTTGGTCAACGACAGCGACATCGCCGCACTCAAGGGCAAGCTCCTGGCCAGCGGCCTGACCGTCTCGCAACTGGTGTCGACCGCCTGGGCAGCGGCCTCCACCTTCCGCGGCTCCGACAAACGCGGCGGCGCCAACGGCGGACGCCTGTGCCTGGCCCCGCAGAAATCCTGGCAGGCCAACCAGCCTGAGCAACTGGCGAGCGTGTTGGCGAAACTCGAAAGCATCCAGAACGAGTTCAACAGCGCGCAAACCGGCGGCAAGAAAATCTCCCTGGCCGACCTGATCGTGCTGGCCGGTTGTGCCGGCGTCGAACAAGCGGCAAAAAATGCCGGCCATACCATCACGGTGCCTTTCACACCGGGACGCATGGACACCTCGCAAGAGCAAACGGACGTTGAATCCTTCGGCTACCTCGAACCCGCCGCCGATGGCTTCCGCAACTACCTCAAAACCCGCTACAGCGTACCGGCCGAGGCCCTGCTGATCGACAAGGCCCAACTGCTGACCCTCACCGCGCCGGAAATGACCGTGCTCATTGGTGGCCTGCGCGTGCTGAACACCAACGTCGGCCAAACCCAACACGGCGTGTTCACGAAGCAACCGGGAGCGTTGACCAACGACTTCTTCAAAAACCTGCTCGACATGGGCGTGGAATGGAAACCGGTCTCTGAGGCCAATGAAGAGTTCGAGGGGCGCGATCGCAAAACCGGCGACCTCAAATGGACGGGAACACGTGTTGATCTGGTGTTTGGCTCGAATGCACAGCTGAGGGCGTTGGCTGAGGTTTATGCCAGCAACGACGCGAAGGAGAAGTTTGTGAAAGACTTCGTGGCAGCCTGGGTCAAGGTGATGAATCTGGATCGGTTTGATCTGAGGTGATGCTGGCGCTCAATCCAGCGTGAAAAAAGCCCACTGACCGTTACTGGTTCAGTGGGCTTTTCAAGTCTGGGTACACGACGGCTGTCACGCCATCAACGTCGCCCTGGCTCAAGCCAAAGTGGAACCGAATCACTAGCGATATAGGTATTTCCCAACTAGGGTTCTCAGTAGCGCATCACCGACGTGGCGAACCGAAGGAGCCAGATCAATTGATGAGGTCTTTTTGTGTCGCGGTCGCATTCGTAGCGCCCATCGTGTTGTCCACCACGGTCACGGCTGAAGTACTTGCGCATAAGACAGCGCTCGCTTTTGTTGCTCAAACCCATGTGGGTGACAGCCTGCCAACACTGGCACTGCTGGCGGCAAAGAAAACACAAACCTTTGCAATGCTCATTGAAAAGTTAGGAAGTGAAAAAGCATACAGCGCCGTATCGAGCGAAATTGACGCGCTACTTCCGCAGTACCAGCCGAAATGGAATCAAAATCTTGCTGCGGCTTATGAGAAGTCTTTTACTGAAGAAGAGCTGTTATCACTCGCGTCTGAAGGCCAGGCATCCAAATACGCTGGCAAAGTGCTGGAACGGCGAACTGACATCGGCAGAGACATGCAGTCCAGCTCTACCCCGATACTGATTGCCCTTGTATCCGAGGCACTTAAAGCGGCCTATTCCAAGCATATTCGTTGAGGCGGTCTTGGCCCCCCTGCCATCAGCTTGTCCGAAGAAAAGCAACGCCTCCCAGTGTGGAGGCGTTGTGCTTTTTGCTGATCGCAGGACGAGACTAAACGGGAGAAATCGTAGCCAGCGCGCCAATCAAAATGGTCAACACCAGAAATCCACCCAGGAAAATTGCCATCTTGCCCATGGGGCCTCCTACGCTATGAGTTTGCGGTGCAGCGGTTACCGCCACTGCTGACCGTGCCGTCATTGTGAGCCGCGGGCTGATCCCATTACAGATGCAGATAGCCAAGAAAAATACGGATCAGATCCGCGATTCACGCCCCCTGTAGCTGCCGAAGGCTGCGATCTTTTGATCTTAAACACGTCGCCCTGGCTATGTGGCATCTGCTAATGATTTCACATGAGTCGCAAAATCATCGTGTATCTGTTGAAACCCGCAGCGAAGGTAAAATGCCGATCCCTCAGGTGTATCCGTGGATAGGCGCACGACACGGAATCTCTGAGCCGCATATTCCAGAAGCTGCTGTACCAGAGCTTTACCCACATTCTGGCCCCTTGATGCGTGCGCGACGTATACCCGCCGTAGCCTCCCGGTATCCGACCTGGCATATGGATCATATGAAAGACCACCGATGGCAATCAGTTGCCCGTTGCGGAAGGCTCCCAAAAGACATTCACCTGGTTGATCGAATCGATTCGACCCGTTTTTCCAATCGGCAACCAAGCGTGTGAGAAACCTGAAACCCTCTGTAACGGCCTCCGCTTCCAGTATCAGGATTTCCGGAGGAAGTGCTGATATCTGACGTATCGCCAGTTCACCCGTTGACGTAATCACTCGATATCCCTTGTTTGCTTTGGCACCCTGCCTGACTCATCTGCGCGGAAGGTGTTTTTACACAGGACCGCGTAGGAGCTGCCGAAGGCTGCGATCTTTTGATCTTTTGTAGCTACGACTCTTCAATTGGCGCTCTCTAATCTCTTGTCGAGTGTATGGGTGAGACACAACGCCTCATCTTTCAACGAGCTGCAGAAGGCGTCGACGAAGATTGACGAGGGTCGATAGTCAGGCCTGATCAACATAACGCGATAGGGAATAGACACGCTGATCGGCCGAATGGCCAATCCTCCGCCTGACTCTTCCACGGCAGTCAACGGGTTGATAATCGCTACCCCCAACTGTTGCCTGACCATGGCGCAGACCGATGTGGCGTTGGTTGTTTCGATGACGGTATGCCGATCGACTCCGGCCCGGCGAAAGTGCTCATCGAGCGTCTGACGATAGATATCCAGACCCGAAAAGTTGATGAAATCGACACCGCAAAAGTCTTCCATTACGAGGAGTGACCTGGACAGCAAAGGGTGACCCTCTGGAAGTATGCAGACCATGTCGGAACAAAAGAGCAATTCCCCTTGGGTGCCTCGAGGTACATGCTCACCTTCGGTCAGTCCGAGGTCGTAACGCTGGGCGCTGAGTGACTCTTCCAGTAAGGGGGATTCCTGTGCAGCAATGCTCAAGCCTATGCCGACATGCCGTTGCTGAAAGTGCTTACAGGCCTTGGGCAACAAGGTCTGGGACAACATCGGAAGACAGGCAATGCTCAGTTGGCCATGTTCGAAGCGACGAATCGATTGTGCAACGCTGTTGATTCGTTCCAACCCAATGTAGGACTGTTCTACCTCTTCGAACAGCATAATGGCCTGAGCCGTCGGTACCAGTCTCCCTCCCTCTCGGTCAAACAGCCGAAGGCCAGAGATACTTTCAAGCCGCGCCAGTTCTCGGCTGATCGTGGGTTGGGAAGTAAATAGTAAACGCGCTGCGCCGGTGACGCTCCCTGCCTGCATGATGGCGCGGAAGACTTCGATATGCCGTATGGAAATTCCCACATCTGGCCTCCGCCAGTTGATCAAGTCCCATATCAAAACTGAATCGACCAGCAAAGAATAGATATTTTATTGAATACAGAATGGTCGACATGATGGCTTCTCTCTTTACTTCAGATTGAATACCTCCATGCCCAATCATTCCGTTTTCCTGCCATTAGCCGAGACTGCGAGACAGCACGGCACCCCGCTCTGGTGTTATGACGCCCAGACCATCAGGGCACGCATCGACCAACTGCAAGGCTTCGATGTCATTCGATATGCGCAAAAAGCCTGCTCGAACCTGCATATTCTCCGGTTGATCCGCGAACAAGGCGTGCGGATCGATGCCGTATCACTGGGTGAAATCGAGCGGGCGCTGCTCGCTGGATACAGCCCAGCAGGTGACCCGGCGGGTATTGTTCTGACCTGTGATCTGTTCGATGAAGCGACATTGCGACGCGTCGTCGAACTGAACATTGAGGTCAATACCGGCTCGATTGATATGCTCCGTCAATTGGGCCAACAGTCTGCGGGCCATCGCGTCTGGCTGCGGATCAATCCTGGGTTCGGCCACGGCCACAGCCGCAAGACCAATACCGGTGGTGAAAACAGCAAGCATGGAATCTGGCATGGTCAGGTTCAGGAAGCCCTCAGCGTGATTCGGCAATTCGGACTGAAACTGGTGGGATTGCACATGCATATCGGTTCCGGTGTGGATTACGTACACCTTGAGCAAGTGGGCTACGCAATGGTCTCGGCCGTGAAGGCACTCGACCACGATATCGAAGCATTCTCCATCGGCGGGGGGCTTTCCACACCTTATCGTGTGGGGGATGAGCCGGTGGATATCCAGCGTTATGCGAACGCCTGGCGCCAGGCCAAACAGGACATCGAGGCTTTTCTCGCTCACCCGGTACGGATGGAGATCGAGCCGGGCCGATTCCTGGTAGCCGAGTCAGGCTATTTGGTCACCGAAGTCCGTGCGGTAAAAAAAGTGGGCAGTCGAAACTTCGTCCTGGTGAATGCCGGCTTTAATGACCTGATGCGACCAGCCCTCTATGGCGCCTATCACCACATGACCTTGCTGGACTCCCAGGGTGTCCCGGTCAGTCGTCCGGAGCACCTCTGTGCAGTGGGAGGTCCCTTGTGCGAATCCGGTGATATTTTCACGCAGGATGAACAGGGGGTCACACCCCGTTTGCTACCTGAAGCGCAGGTTGGCGACTTGCTGGTCATGCACGATACCGGCGCGTACGGTGCCTCGATGTCATCCAACTACAACAGCCGGCCACTGTTGCCCGAAGTGTTGATCGAGCAAGGGCAAGCTAGATTGATTCGACGCCCGCAGCCATTGTCGGATTTGCTGGCCTTGGAGTTGGGGCTTTAAAAGCCAGTCGGTGATCGAAACAATCGCTTGATAAAAATCCATTGAAGGAGCTGAGTACGTGAAAAGCACTATCGATCACCTTGTTATCGTGGCGCCGGACCTCGATACAGGCTGCGCGTTCGTCACTGACTTGCTAGGTGTCGACCTTCAACCGGGCGGTGCCCATCCACGCATGGGCACCCACAACAGGTTGCTTCGCCTTGGCCCCCAGCTCTACCTGGAAGTGATTGCCGTGGACCCATCAGCCAAATGCCCGGACCGACCTCGCTGGTTCGGCCTTGATCAACTTACTCCCAACTCGCCGGCGCGCCTGGCGACATGGGTTGCACGGACCGACGATATCCACACTATTAGTGATTCCTGCCACGACATCGTCGGGGTTGTCGAACCTATGACACGAGGAACATTGTCCTGGCAAATAACGATACCGAAGGACGGAGGCCTTCCCTTGGCAGGATCAGCCCCCACCATAATTCAATGGGGACATGGGACTCATCCCGCGAGCGCACTCCAAGATAAAGGCTGTTCTCTGCTGGCATTGGACGTCTTCCATACGGATCCGGAAAGAGTCAACGCTATTCTGACGGCCATAAACTTTTCCGGTCCGGTTTATCTTCATGCGCTCAAAGATGCTTCGACACCCCATCTGCTCGCGCATATTCAAACGCCAAATGGCTTAAAAACATTGACGATTGCGAGAGTGTGAGTCGCACTCCGGATATTCATCTGTGCAGACATTGCATTACCGTCAGCGGACGTAAACCGACGCATCAATCCACAATGAACAACTTCGCACCGCTAGTGGTAAACGAGCGATGTCCCTCAGCATCGTTGCCCACCTGATAGCTCATTCCGGCAGTCAGTATGAACTGGCGGCCATCTTCCAGTTCTGTGTGTAGCTCGCCTTCCAGGCACAACAGGATATGACCTCTCCAGCACCAGTGATCGGCCAGATATCCGGGGCTGTATTCAACCATCCGCACACGCGTTGAACCAAACTGGCAGGTCCGCCAATAGGCCATGCCCGTCTGGCCGGCATGTTCGACCGGTTCGATCTTCGACCAATCGGTAGTCCCAAAGGGGATGGCGGTAAGGTCCATTATTGCCTCATCAACTTGAAGTGAATACGGACCCTATCAACCGGGCCACGCTGCCGATAGACACAGATAGCCCACATTTACGGAATACAGGCTTGAGAGCAAAAACTAGTTGCCCCGCCCGCCACCAAACGACCACTCATCTGCCGCGGTCGTGGTAATCACCACCATCACGTCCTCAGAATCGATGCCCGGCGCTCGGCCCAGTTTCTCGACCAGGTTGCGATAAAAACGCTGTTTCGTCTCGATGTCTCGAGGGCGACCGGCAGTAATCGCGATCAGCACAAAGTCATCACTACGAGGACCGCCCAGGTAGTCGGGATCAAAGATCAGCTCGCCCGTTTCATGTTGGTGAATGACCTGGAATCGATCAGCCATCGGCACTTCGAAGCTTTCTACCAAGGCGTCGTGCAGCCCTTGTGAGAGGGCCTGTAAATACTCGGCAGACTTTCCCCGGTGCAGTGAAATACGGGCAAATGGCATAAGGGCCTACTCCTGAAAAACCAACTGACTGGGGAAAACTATCAAGTCGCGATTATTCCGAATATCAGATTTAATAGCGGATTTAGTCCCGAATTAATGGATGATTCGATGCGCCGTCCGACCTTCGATCTTGATGTGCTGCGTACTTTCGTGACCGGCGTGGAGTTCAACAGCTTCGCCAAGGCGGCGGATCGGCTCAATCGCTCGACGTCTGCCGTGAGCGCACAACTCAAGAAGCTTGAGGAACAGGTAGGCACGCCAGTGCTGTCAAAATCCGGTCGAGGGCTGGTGTTGACGCCGGTGGGTGAAACCCTGCTCAGCCATGCACGCCGACTGCTTGAACTGAACGACAGCATTTTCCAGACCCTGCACGAAAGCCAGACCGCCGCCACGGTACGCCTGGGGCTTCAGGAAGACTTTGGCGAACACTTTCTCAGCGACATTCTGCGACGCTACGTCAAGATGTACCCGATGGTGAGCCTCGAAGTCAGGATCGCGCGCAATGCCGAACTGCTTGCATTGATCGACAGCGGCGGCCTGGACCTGGCCCTGTCTTGGGACACAGGGCACAAGTCCCCCTACGCCACGCACCTGGGTGAAACGCAGATGCACTGGATCGGGCCTCGTGACTCGCCCCCCATCAACCGCTCTGTCGATTCCCCCCTGCCATTGATCATGTTCGACGCCCCTTGCGTGTTGCGCAGCGCGGCCACCCAGGCACTGGATGAGGCGCGGATTCCCTGGCGAATCGCGCTGACCAGCCCCAGCGTTGGTGGAATCTGGGCGGCCGTTGCGGCCGGTTTGGGCCTCACGTTGCGAACCCGCATTGGTCTGCCAGGGCATCTCGCCGTGATTGCCGGTCTACCCCCGCTGCCGACCCTCGGCTATGTGCTTTATCGAGGGGCAGAACACTTGGCGCCTGCCCCCCGACAATTGGCTGCGTTGATACAAACGAGTCTGCAAGAGCAGGCGCTCAGTATGACTAGAGACTCCCCCGCTTGATGCTGCCTAAAGCAGGTCGCTCAAAGTGTCGTACTTGTAGTACTGGCTGTAATTCAGAACATCTCGAGGCGTCACCTTTTCCGGAAAAGGGCTGTACATCGGGTCATCGATCCGATGGAACTTGAGTGTATCGGGAGCCGCTGCGTCAGGTACGTAAGCGGCGGCGGGATGCTTCGCTTGCCATGCCGCCCAGAGCCGGTCGACATTGCAATGATGCAGAAAGAACACCGGGTCGTTTGGCGAAGACGACAACCCCATGTCACCGCCGACCCACACATGGACGTTGTTGTGAATGCGTTCTTTGCCAGTCCATCCCTCGATGCAGTTGCGCGCACCACCGGTGGATTGCGCCGCGTCGTAGGGCACTTTGTCATACAGGGTGTTTTCCTGGATGACCTTGCGTACATTGGCTCGGCTGGGCAGCGCCCCACCTCCCCCCAGATAACGCACCAGGGGGCGGTTTACCCGGCCCAGTTCCATGGTGCGGCCATCACCCATCAGTCGTACCCGCCACTTCCCGTCCACGAACTGTCCAAGGTACTGATTCGACCAGATGACTGATGTCCTGGGGTCCTGAAGTTCCGCGTCAGTGTTCCAGTCCCAATATGGAATTCGAAAGTGTGGGTCATTTACCGCTTTGCGAAGCAACGATTCCAGCCGCACTAGAAAGTAGCGATGCCACGGTAAAAATGATGGGCCTCCATGCGCAGCATTCCTGGCCATCTGCCCCGCAGGCGTTGAAATCATCATGGCCCGGTGGTGCCAGGCCACCAAGGAGTCATAAATCGAGAGATTGGCCTGCCCAGGCCAGGGATTCAGCGCAGGATCCTTGAGCAGTTTCACCCCTTCGACGTATTTCTGAAGCGCCGCGAGATCTTTGACAGCATTAGACCTGATCATGATGTGCTCCGTGATCATGGTGAACGGGATGGTCGGAGTGCTCTCCCCCGTCGCCATTGCCCTTGGCGAAAGACTCGGGATAGGCATCGATCACCGCTGTCATCAAATCGAGAGCCGATCCGTAAGAAACGAATGGAGTGGCATGCGTATGGACCTGTCCAGCATCGTCCACAAACAGATGCGCCTGGACCGGGGCCCCATCCACCTCCACCTGGTAGGTGGTCACGATCCGGACAACGTGCCCTTTGTGATTAATCTCGCGAACCGTCCTGGCCTCATGGCCTGCATGCGGGTCCACGTACTCGGGAAACTGCTCCTTGATCCACGCAGGGTGCATTTTGTCAGGATCAGTGATGGATATCTCGGCGAGAGCAGCTATGTCGGGCGGGCTCAACAGCACGTTGGCTTCGGTAGCTGAGGGTTCAGGGCTGGAGACATTTTTCCTTGTCATGATTCCTCCTGGAGTGTGCCCCCGGACGATTGCCCGGACTGGCTGGAGAAAGTGTAGTTGGTGATGGGTAGACATGCTGTTGAAGCCAGAATAATGGGACCGGATGCATCTCTCCTGGGGGGCGGACATTCAGTTTGAACACGGCTGCCAGTCCTCTGATCCCTTGCCAGGAAAGAATGATC
>Ga0105244_10003802_pt1 | contig 10650 bp, 9 predicted proteins | sample KBSM44metaG_FD_80423 | JGI IMG/M metagenome (GOLD analysis project Ga0105244, IMG submission 80423) | Miscanthus rhizosphere microbial communities from Kellogg Biological Station, Michigan, USA - KBS M4-4 metaG | ecosystem: Host-associated > Plants > Roots > Rhizosphere > Soil | place: Michigan...
CGCGTCACCACCTCGGACACGATGGCGAGCCATTTCGTCATCGACGCCATGCGCCGGCTGCACGTGACGCACCCCGAAATCCGCATCGTCCTGAGCACCGGCACCGAAATCACCAGCCTGACGCGCCGCGAAGCCGACCTGGCGGTGCGCACGCTCAAGCCAACGAGCCCGGACCTGATCTCGCGCCATCTCACCAAGCGCAGCATGGGCTTGTACGCCACACCCGGCTATCTGAAGGAGCGCGGCATGCCGATACCGGGCAATGGCCTGGCGGGCCATGACATCGTGATCTATCAAAGCGCGGTGGCGCCGCGCCATCGCGATAAGATCTGCCTGGAGCCGGTCGCCAACGCCCGCGTGGCGATCGAAGTCAATAGCGGCTTGATGCTGCTCGAGGCGGCGCGCAAAGGCATGGGTGTGACCGAACTGCCGTGCCACATGGCCGACGGCGATCCGCAGCTCGCCCGTGTCTGGCCGGACCGGGTCGACCACTACGACGTCTGGCTGGTGATGCACAGCGATCTGAGTCGCAGCGCGCGCGTGCGCGCCGCCGCCGACGCCATCATCGACAGCTTCCCGCAAACGTGAGGGCGGCCATGACGAACACCTGCCCGCGCCGTCCCGGTGCTAATATGCCAACATGAACGCTCAAGCATCGACTCCATCCATATTGCAACGGCTCCACCATGGCGCGGTCGACTGGCTGCAAACGTGGTGGCGGCTGGCGCAGTTCGCCGTGCTGATGCTGTCGGTCGCGCTCACGCCGGCCACTTACGGCCGCGCCAACCGCCCGGTGCTGGCACGCCACCTGGTGGCAGACACGGTGCCCAACCTGGCGTGGTTCGGCGTGCTGTCCGCGCTGGTCAGCCTGGTGCTGATCCGCATCGTGGTGGTCACCTCGCAAAGCTACGGCCTGTCGCGCTTCGCGCTGGAGATGGTGGTGCGGGTGCTGGTGCTGGAGCTGATTCCATTGACCGCCGCCGCCTTCGTCGCCCTGCGCACCACGCTGCCGGCCGGCCTGGAGTTCTCGCAAGGCCGGAGCGCCGGCACCGTCGCCACCGCGCAGGAGCTGCATGGCGAATTTTTCCCGCGCGTGGCCGCTGGCGTCTTCGCCGTCTGGATGCTGGCCGCCGTCAGCTGCGTGCTGACCCTGATCCTGGCCTACCTGACATTGTATGGTTTCACGCCATGGGCGCTGACCGGCTACACGCGCGTGGTCGGCCAGGTGTTCAACCCCGCCGTCACGCTGATACTGGTGCTGAAGGTCGTCTTCTTCAGTTTTGCGGTCGGCCTGATCCCAATGGCGTCCTCGTTCTACTTCGGCGCCAACTATCGCGTCAAGGTCACGCACGGCCTGTCGGACATGGTACGGCTGTTCGCCATGATCCTCCTCATCGAAGTCGCCTCACTGATGGGCAACTACTACTAAGCGGCGATAACCCGAAAAACCATGACTGAACAACCGACCCAAACAACCCACACCGCGCCGCCGGTGCGCAACGCCGAATTCAAAGCCGCCGTGCTTCTGGTGATCATGGTGTTGCTGGTCGCCGGCGCGGCGGTGTATCTGCTGTACGCGCGCGGCGCCTTCGAATCGACGCAGACGCTGTTCCTGGAGGCGGACGATTCCGAAGGCGTCGTCGTCGGCATGGACGTCACCTTCGCCGGCTTCCCGATCGGGCGCGTGCGCCGCATCGAATTGAGCAAGGAAGGCAAGGCCCGCATCGTCGTCGACGTGCCGCGCGACGACGCGCACTGGCTGCGCAAGTCGAGCATCTTCACGCTGGAGCGCGGCCTGGTGGGCGGCGCCAAGCTGCGCGCCTTCACCGGCATTCCGACCGACCCGCCGCTGGAGGAAGGCGCCGCGCGCGCGCTGCTGGTGGGCGATCCGGGCGCCGAAATTCCGCGCCTGCTGGCCACGGCCCGCGACCTGCTGGAAAACCTCAATACCCTGACGGCTGAGAATTCCGCGCTGGCTGCCAGCCTGGCCAACATCCAGGGCGTCACCGGAAAACTGAACGGCCCGTCGGGCGCCATGGGTCTGATCGCCGGCGACGACAAAAACGCGCAGCAGCTGACCGAGCGCGCCAACAAGCTGCTGGTCACCGTCAACGCGCTGGCCACCAAAGCCGATAGCCTGATCGGCCACGCCGACACCCAGGTCTTCGGGCCGCAAGGCGTGGTGACCGATGCGCAGGCCACCATCGTCCAGCTGAATGGACTGCTGGCCGACGCCCGCAACAGCTTGAAAAAGATGGACGCGGTGCTGGTGGAGGCGCAAGCCGTCGGCGCCAACGCCAAGGAGGCCACCGCCGATCTGGGTACGCTGCGCGCCGAGGTGGAAAGCAGCCTGCGGCGGGTCGAACAACTGGTCAACGAAATCAACAAAAAATGGCCATTCAAGCGCGATACGGAGATCAAACTGCCATGAAGAATACCGCTCCGCTGATCGCCGTCACCATGTCCATGGCCGCCATGCTGGCCGCCTGCGGCAACAACCCGCCGGTACCGGACTGGCAAATGAACGCCCAAAGCTCGATTGAACGATCGACCGCCGCCTACATGACAGGCAACGCCCGCGTGGAGGAAGCCGAATACAAACGCGCCCGCGACGCGCTGGGCAGCACCGGCAAGGTCGATCTGATCATCCGCGCCGAATTGATACGCTGCGCCGCCCGCGTGGCATCGCTGGTGTTCGAGGACTGCACCGGCTTCGACAAGCTGGCGGCGGACGCCAGCCCGGCCGACCGCGCCTACGCGGCCTATCTGTCCGGCCGCGCCACCGCGGCCGATGCGGCGCTGCTGCCCGCGCAGCACCAGCCGGTGGCGGCGGCGACCGGCGACACGGCCGCCGCCAGCGCCGCGCAGGCGATCGCCGACCCGCTATCGAAACTGGTCGCCTCCGGCGTGCTGCTGCGCGCGAACAAGGCCACGCCGGCGGTCCTGGCCGATGCCGTGGAAACCGCATCGGCACAGGGCTGGCGCCGGCCGCTGCTGGCGTGGCTGGGCGTGCAGGCGATGCGCGCCGGGCAGGCCGGCGACGCCGGCGAAGCCCAGCGCATCAAACGTCGCATCGACCTGGTCGCCAATAAACCCTGACGATGAACACTTGACTACGGCGCCGGAACCATGTGGAATCACGTACCGCGTAATCCACCCAAGTGATTCAACAACGATTGAACGACCCGAATGACCCGAATGCCAATTTCTTACTCCCTATCCCGACCGCTGCGCGGCCTGCTCTCCATACTCGCGCTGTCATGCGCCATGCTGGCGCCGCCGGCCCATTCCGCCGAAAAGATCAAGGTCATCGTCGATATGGACATCGGCGACGACATCGACGATTCCTTCGCGCTGGCGCTGCTGCTGCAAAGCCCGGAGATCGAGATCGTCGGCATCACCACCGCGTGGGGCGACACCGCGCTGCGCGCGCGGCTGCTGGAGCGCATGCTGCGCGAGACGGGCCACAGCGGCATCCCGGTCGCGCAAGGCATCGCCAGCACCGGCAACCCGCAGCCGTTCACGCAGGCCCGCTACGCCCGGCGCGGCAAGCTGCCGGCCAAGGTGCCGGCGGTGGACTTCCTGCTGGATCAAATCAAACGCCAGCCGGGCCAGATCACGCTGCTGGCGCTGGGCCCGTTGACCAACGTGGGCGCCGCGATCGAGCGCGACCCCGCCACCTTCGGCAAGCTGAAACAGGTGGCGATGATGGGCGGCTCGGTGCGCGCCGGCTACCGCAAATCGCAGTACGTGCCGGCGCGGCCGGCGGACAAGGAATACAACATCGCCTCCGATATCGGCGGCGCGCAAAAGCTGTTCAAGTCCGGCGTGCCGATCGTGATGATGCCCCTCGACTCGACCCAGATACGCCTCGATGAAGTCGAGCGCAACGCCCTGCTCGGCCACGGCTCGCCCGTCACCGATGCGCTGGCGCTGATGTACCACCAGTGGATCGACGCCTACCAGCCATGGTCCAGCAACATGCCGTCGCTGTTCGACGTGGTCCCCGTGACGTGGATGATCGATCCCGCCACCTGTCCCACCACCCCGCTGCGCATCGTCGTCAGCGACGACGGCTACACGCGCGAGGAGGCGGGCAAGCCGAATGCGGCGGTCTGCCTGGCGTCCGATCAAAAGCGCTTCTTCAACATACTGATGCCGCGACTGCTGGAGGACAAACCATGAGCACCCGCCTCGTTTATTCGACGGAGACGGGCCGCATCTGTCCCGATTGCGCAAAGCCGCTTGCCGATTGCGTCTGCAAAACGGCCGCCAAAGCCAAGCCTGCCGGCGACGGCAACGTCAAGGTATCGCGTGAATCCAAGGGGCGCGGCGGCAAGACCGTCACCCTGGTCAAGGGCCTGGCGCTCGACGCCATGGCGCTGGCCCTGCTGGGCAAGCAGCTGCGCGGCGCCTGCGGCTCCGGCGGCACCGTCAAGGATGGCGTGATCGAGATCCAGGGCGATCACTGCGACCTGGTGATGGAAACGCTGAAAAAACAGGGCCACAACCCCAAACGTACCGGCGGTTAAGGCCGATTTTCGAACGTTTTATTCGCCGGAGGTCTCGCCACCTTCACGGGCGGCCGCCTCGCGCAGCTTGTCCTTCTTGCTCTTGCGCTTGCCCTTGATGCCGCCGTTGACGGTGTCGGTGACCGAATCGGCCGCCGGTGGCGGCAGCGTCTCCACCGGTTCGAAACCGGCGATCCGCTCGCGCGGCAGCAGAATATCCTGGCGCTTCTCGATCAATCGGAAATGCTGTTCCGTCTCGGCGCTGACGAAGCTGATCGCAACGCCGCTTTCGCCGGCGCGGCCGGTGCGGCCTATGCGGTGGGTGTAGTCAACGGCGGAACGCGGCAAATCATAGTTGACCACCGCGGGCAGGCGCGCGATGTCGATGCCGCGCGCGGCGACGTCGGTCGCCACGAGCACCTGCAGCCGGCTGGCCTTGAAATCGCCCAGCACCTCGGTGCGCGCACCCTGGCTGAATTCCCCATGGAAGGCGCCGGCGCGGATGCCGTTGCGATTCAGCTTGTCGGCCACGTGTTCGGCCGCGTACTTGGTGGCGACGAACACCAGCACCCGGCTCCATTTTTGTTCCTGGATCAGATGCTTGAGCAGCATGGTACGGCGCGGCACGTCGACCATGATCGCGCGCTGGGCGATATCGGGCTTGCTCAGCGGCTCGGACAGCACTTCGACGCGGGTCGGCTGGTGCAGCATACTGTCGGCAAGCGCCTGCACCGCCGGCGGGAACGTCGCAGAGAAGAACAGATTCTGGCGCTGCTTGGGCAGCAGTTCCAGTATCCGGTTCAATTCCTCGCTGAAGCCCAGGTCCAGCAGGCGGTCCGCCTCGTCCAGCACCAGCATCGCCGTGCGCGATATCTTCAATGCGTTATGGTCAATCAGGTCCAGCAGGCGCCCCGGCGTGGCGATGACGATGTCGGCGCCGCCGCGCAATGCCATCATCTGGGGATTGATCGACACGCCGCCAAACACGATCGACACCTTGACCTGCATCGACAGATGCGACGCCAGCTTGCGCACCGACTCGCCCACCTGCGCCGCCAGCTCGCGGGTCGGCACCAGGATCAGGCCATGCAGCTGGCGCGGACCGCTGCGGTTGTCCAGCAACGCTTGCAGCAAAGGCAGCGCGAAGGCGGCGGTTTTGCCGGACCCGGTCTGCGCCGCGCCCAGCACGTCTTCGCCGCGCAAAATGGCGGGAATGGCGGCGCTCTGGATCGCCGTCGGCTCCAGATAGCCGATTTCGGTGACCGCGTTGATCAGGGAGGGAGCAAGGCCCAGCGAAGCAAATGACATGTTGGCCTATGAAGTAAGCGTGTGAATTGGCCGACAGTATAAAGCATGCGGGAACGCCATCCCTTGGCATGCGGCGCCGTTCTCGGGTAAAGTGGCCTTTTAGACAAAGAAAACGCCATGATCAATTGGGACGCCCACGTTTGCCTGCCGCAGCACCCGCACGCCGACTTCACGCCCGTACGCAAGCTGCACGCGGCCGGTGTGAACTACGTCTCCCTGAACGTGGGCGCCGATATGAATCCAGTGTCACAGGTCATGTCCGTGATCGCCGGCTACCGCGCAACCATCGCCGCCGAACCCGAACGCTATACGCTGGTGTCCAGCGTGGACGACATCATCAAGGCCGCCGCCGATGGCCGCATGGCCATCACCTTCGACCTGGAAGGCGCCATGCCGCTGCTGGACCAGCCGGAGATGGTGGGGCTCTACGCGCAGCTCGGCGTGCGCCAGATCCACCTGGCCTACAACCGCAACAACAGCGTGGCCGACGGCTGCCACGACCTGCCGCGCGGCCTGACGCCGCTCGGGCACACGATTGTGGCCGCCATCAACGACGCCGGCATTCTGATGGACTGTTCGCACACCGGACGCCTGTGCAGCCTCGATATCATGGCCGCGTCGTCCAAGCCGGTGATCTTCAGCCATACCAACGCCTACGCGCTGGTCCAGCATGGACGCAACGTCACCGACGAACAAATCCGCGCCTGCGCCGACACCAACGGCGTTGTCTGCGTATCGGGCCTGTCCTGGTTCCTTGGCGCCGACCAGCCGGGCGCGGACGACGTCGCGCGGCACGTCGCCTACATCGCCGATCTGGTAGGCGTGCCGCACGTCGGCATCGGCCTCGATATCTGCTTCCAGCAGCCGGGCCTGGACGATACGCCGCCGGGCGATTTCGACCCGGCCTATTGGTGGCCCGCGTCGGCCGGCTACCGCGCCGACAAACCGCCGGCCTTCACGCCGCCGGAAGTCTGGCGCGAACTGGCCGCCGCCCTGCGCAAGGTCGGCATGAGCGACCAGGAGACGGCGCTGGTCATGGGCCGTAACATGATGCGGGTGGCGCAGCAGGTGTGGCACAAGCCGCAAATCTGATTTTTGCGCGGCCGCCAAGCCGCTACGCTACTTGATCGCCTTGCAGCCGGCATCCGGCGGCACGGGGCGCATAACCAGCCCCACACGCCGACCGCCGACCTCCAGTTCCCGCAAGTTGGGCGCGACCACGCTGAAGTCACCGCTTTTAAGCTTTTCAAGCAAAGGCTTGCAGCGCGAATATTGGTAGTTGATGGAACCGATCAACCGCCAACTGCCATCGGGTCCCTGGGACATCAGCGCGTTGTCGCCGCTATTGACGTCGATCAGAAGCACCTCGTTGACGCCATCGACGGTCATATCGATCATGAAACCGTCGCATCGGCCCTTTCTACTGTTCAGGCAATTGGGTTTGCTGTCGTCGGCGACCGCCTCCCACTTCTGCGACACGAAACTGGCCGGCAGCTTGGCGCCCGCAGGCCAGGCGGTGACATTTTCCTCGACCGAGATCGGCACCGCTGCAAGCTTGTTCCCGGTCCAACGCTGGTTGTCCGTCAACGCCAGCGCAAGGGCAGCCTCCCGGCGCACCGTTGTCGCATCGGCGCCGGCGGACCATTGCTTGAGCCGCTCCAGGGCGGCCTTGCCATAACGCCCGCCCTCGAACCGCAGATAGCGGAAATCGAACTGGCCGGGAGCGGTCTTGCCGCTTTCCAGCCGCGCCATCTGGCTATTCACCGATATGCGCGCCGGGTCGGCGACCGGTGTAAACAGCGCAAGCATCACCGCGATCACCAGAAAGGCGGCGGTGACGTTGACCGGCGCGAGAGGACGCAGCCATGTGTCGTATTGATACGCCGCCCACGCGTAGCCGATCGCGTAGCAGCTGGCCACCAGCAGGCAGGCCGCCGCGATGATGCGATCGGTGGTCCAGCCGTACTGCGCCACCCGCAGCCCGAGCGCGTAAATGCCGATCGCCGTCAAAGGAAAGATCAGTATGCAGGCGGCGCGGGTGCTCAGTCTCACGATCGCCTGGACGCCGGCCACCGCCTCGCCGTTCTGGAACGCGGCGTTGATCAGCACCACCAGCACCACCACGGCCGACAGCAGCACCGACGTGGCGTGCCGCGTCTCCCACAGCGCCTGCAGGCCGGTGAATGGCAAGCTGCATAGGAACCCGGTCACGATGATCGCCGCCACCGGCAAGATCCACGACATCAGCACCAGCAGCAGCGTGCGGATGCCCCGCACGATGGCGGGCCGCACATCGGTGATATGCATGGCGCAGGAAAAGGCGGTGAAGACCACCGGTACGTTGAACCATGCCTCCCTGAGCAGCTGCTCCAGGAAGCTCAACTTGATCAACTTGAACAACGCGCCGCCCATGAACAGCACCATGAACAGCGCGCCCACGAAGAACGCCGAAAACAGCAGCTGCACCCCGAGCTTCCACGCGGTCTCGAAGTAGGTGCCGTAACTTGCCACCCGGCGTCCATCATGGACGCCGGACAGCACCAGGGACTGGGCGATGAAGAAAAACGGAACGCTGCACAGCGCCAGTATCTGCGACGGGGAGTAGACGCGCCGGTCCGCCCAATTGTCGAACATCGGGTAGCCGTGATGGCCGCGCCAGGCGTCGTGCAGCGCCATCGCCAGAATGACCAGCGACGCCGTCGCCAGCCAGGCCGCCGCCTTGCGTGCCGGCATATGGCCCAACGCGGACACCAGCAGCACCGGCAGGAACAGCGCCAGCATCATCAACGGCACCATCAGATACGGGGCCGTGGCCGGCCAGACGCCATCCTTGCCCGCGCGGTACAGCCAATACAGCAGCACGCCCTGCAGCAGTCCCGTTATCAGCCTTGCGGCCATCACGCTCCGGCTGACACCCGCGCCGAGCGCCATCTCATCCCGCTCCACCGCCGACAGCTCCATGATTCGTCCCCTGGTTACCTTATATGCGACGAGTATCGCACGATTATCAATCCCGCCATGTTGGCTGTTTAGCATTGATGACAAAGCGTCCAGACGGCGAATGGCCCCTGTGCGCCATAGGCGCTATAATGCCTGACCTACGCCGTCCCTTTTTCAACGATCCGCATCCGGTCCGCCACGTGAATCCACATCTCGAAAAGCTGCAACCCTACCCGTTCGAAAAGCTGCGCCAGTTGTTCGCGCAGGTCAGCGCCAGCCCAAACCACAAGGCGATCAGCCTTGGCATGGGCGAGCCTAAACATCCGACGCCGGCGTTCATTCAGCAGGCGCTGATCGACAATATCGACGGCCTGGCCAACTACCCGACCACCATCGGTTCGGACGCGCTGCGTGGCGCCATCGCCGGCTGGCTGGAGCGCCGCTACGGCCTGCCGGCCCTGAATCCGGCCACCCAGGTGCTGCCGGTGAACGGCTCGCGCGAGGCGCTGTTCGCGCTGGCGCAGACGGTGATCGATCCGGCGGCCAAGTCGCTGGTGGTGTGCCCCAACCCGTTTTACCAGATCTACGAAGGCGCCGCCTACCTTGCCGGCGCCGAGCCCTACTTCGTCAACTCCGACCCGGCCCGCAATTTCGGCTGCGACTACGACAGCATCCCGGCCTCGGTCTGGGAGCGCGTCTCGCTGCTGTTCCTGTGCTCCCCGGGCAATCCGACCGGCGCCGTGCTGACCTTGACCGACTGGGAGAACCTGTTCGCCCTGTCCGAGCGCTATAACTTCATCATCGCCGCCGACGAGTGCTACTCCGAGATCTTCCACGGCGAGCAGGCTCCCCTGGGCGCGCTGGAAGCGGCCCACACGCTGGGCCTGTCGACGGTCGAGAAGCCGTATGCGCGCCTGGTGGTGTTCAGCAGCCTGTCGAAGCGCTCCAACGTGCCGGGCATGCGCTCGGGCTTTGTGGCCGGCGACGCCGACGTGCTGAAAAAATTCCTGTTGTACCGCACCTACCACGGCGGAGCCATGAGCCCTTCCGTGCAAGCTGCCTCGATCGCGGCCTGGAACGACGAAACCCACGTCGAACAGAACCGCGAAAAATACCGCGCGAAATTCAACGCCATCACGCCGCTGCTGCAAGAGGTGCTGGCGGTGGAACTGCCGGACGCCGGATTCTACCTGTGGGCGGACGTCAGCCGCACCGGCCTGTCGGACACCGAATTCGCGCAGCGCCTGTACGCCGAATATAATGTCACGGTACTGCCGGGCAGCTATCTGGCGCGCGACGCCCACGGCGCCAATCCGGGCCGCAACCGCATCCGCATGGCGCTCGTCGCCGAAACGGAGGAAGGCCTGGAAGCGGCCAAGCGCATCGTCCAATTCTGCAAGTCCCTCCTTAACAAATAATTGAGCAAATCATGACCCAACAACTCCAGAACATCATCGACCAGGCATGGGAAGACCGCGCCAACATCAACCCGGCCAACGGCGCCGCCGAACTGCGCGACGCGGTTTCGCACGTGATCGCGGGCCTGGACGCCGGCACCATCCGCGTGGCCGAAAAAACCAGCGGCGACTGGGTGGTCAACCAGTGGGTCAAGAAAGCGGTGCTGCTGTCCTTCCGCCTGGAGAACAACGTGGTCATGCCTTCCGACGGCACCATGCAGTTCTACGACAAGGTCCCGACCAAGTTCGCCAACTACACGCCTGAAGATTTCGCCAAGGGCGGTTTCCGCGTGGTGCCGCCGGCCGTCGCGCGCCGTGGCTCCTTCATCGCCAAGAACGTGGTGCTGATGCCTTCCTACGTCAACATCGGCGCCTACGTCGATGAAGGCGCCATGGTCGACACCTGGGCCACCGTCGGCTCGGCCGCGCAGATC
>Ga0105244_10003803_pt1 | contig 10648 bp, 12 predicted proteins | sample KBSM44metaG_FD_80423 | JGI IMG/M metagenome (GOLD analysis project Ga0105244, IMG submission 80423) | Miscanthus rhizosphere microbial communities from Kellogg Biological Station, Michigan, USA - KBS M4-4 metaG | ecosystem: Host-associated > Plants > Roots > Rhizosphere > Soil | place...
GGCGGTGGTGCCGAAACGCGCTTCCTTGCCTTCCAGCGGCGCGGTCTGTTCGACGGCGACGTTGGCCAGGGTCGGATTGGGTTGGTATTCAGCCCACAGCGAAGTCGCGCCGCCGATCAAAAACAGCGCCAGCATGCAGGCGATAATCGCGCGGCTCTGACGCAGGTCTTTCACGTAATGGCCGAAGGTGAACACCAGCGCCACCGGGATCAAAATGATCGAGGCGACTTCGAACAGGTTGCTCCAGGCCGTCGGGTTCTCGAACGGATGCGCCGAGTTGACGCCGAAGAAGCCGCCGCCGTTGGTGCCCAGTTGCTTGATCGCAATCTGGCTGGCGGCCGGGCCGAGCGGGATCACCTGATCGACGCCCTGCATCGTTACGGCATTCACATATTGCGCGAAGGTTTGTGGCACGCCCTGCCACACCAGGTACAGCGCCAGCAGCAAGCACAGAGGCAGCAGGCCGTAGAGGGTGGCGCGAGTCATGTCGACCCAGAAGTTACCGAGGGTTTTGGTCGACTTGCGACCAATGCCGCGACACAGTGCAACCAGAACCGCCAGACCGGTGGCGGCGCTGACGAAGTTCTGCACGGTGAGACCAACCATCTGGCTCAAGTAGCTCAGGGATGCTTCGCCACTGTAGGACTGCCAATTGGTATTGGTCATGAAGCTGACAGCGGTATTGAACGCCAGCGTCCACTCCTGGCCGGGCAGGTTTTGCGGGTTCAGTGGCAAGTGATCCTGGAACATCAGGATCGCGAACAACAGCAAAAAGCCCGCGAGGTTGAAGGCGAGCAAGGCCAGGGTGTATTTCTGCCAACTCTGTTCGGCCTGCGGATCGACACCGGCCACCCGATAGCAGCCACGCTCCACCGGGCCGAGAATCGGCGAAAGCCAGGTACGCTGCCCTTCCATCACCTTGTAGTAGAAGCGCCCCAGAAACGGTGCCGGAATCAGCACCACGGCGAAGAAGGCGAGGATCAGCCAATAGTCATAACTGTGCATAGCCGCTCCTAGTTCCGGTCCGCGCGCAACAGCGCAACCAACAGATAAATGAACAGCCCCACTGCCAATAGCAGTGACACTCCGTCCAGAACGCTCATGGAAGTTCTCCGTGTTACGGCGTATTGCCGCGTGTGGAGTGATTGTCGGCAGGGAGGCTGTAAAGGAGCGAGATCGAGGGGTGTGGCGGGGCATAAAGAATGTGTAAAGAGTAACGCTGTTCACTTAAGCGCGATTCTTCAGTCATGCCTACCTTTGTGGCGAGCGAGCTTGCTCGCGTTGGGCTGCGCAGCGGCCCCAAAAACCTGATAACAATCGCCGATTTTTGTGAGCGCTACGCATTCAAGCGGGAGCAAGCTCCCTCGCCACGGGTTACTCACTGACTCAAGACTCTTAGGTGAATAGCATTCATCTTCAGTTTCACCGAGCTGACCACCGCGATTCCCCATGCCGGCGGTCCCTTTGCCTACAGCCGCCGTGCCTTTGGCGAGAAAGGTGGGTTGATTGCCGGGTTGGCGACGCTGATCGAATTAGTCTTCGCGCCACCGACGATTGCCTTGGCGATCGGCGCCTATCTGAACGTGCAGTTTCCCGCCCTGGACCCGAAACACGCAGCGGTCGGGGCGTACATCGTGTTCATGGGCGTGGTCGCCCCGGCCTTCAGTTTCAGCAACTTCGCCCTCAACGGCTGGGCCGGCTGGCGATGGGCGTGATGTTCTTTGCCGGGGGTGTCGGCGACTGGCGCACCCTGTCGAACATCAACGATCCGCTGCCGCAAGCGATGAAAGCCGTGGTTGGCGAAAGCTCCAGCTGGTTGCACATGCTGGTGTGGATCGGCCTGTTCGGCCTGGTGGCGAGTTTCCACGGGATCATCCTCGGCTACTCGCGGCAGTTCTTCGCCCTCGCCCGGGCCGGTTACTTGCCGGCATCGCTGGCCAAACTGTCGCGTTTCCAGACCCCGCACCGGGCAATCATCGCCGGTGGCGTGATCGGCATCGCGGCGATCTACAGTGACGGCTTGATCAACCTCGGCGGCATGACGCTGACGGCGGCAATGATCACCATGGCGGTATTCGGTGCGATCGTGATGTACATCATGAGCATGCTCAGCCTGTTCAAACTGCGCAAAACCGAACCGAACCTGGAACGCACTTTCCGCGCGCCTTGCTACCCGTTGCTGCCATTCATTGCGCTGGTGTTGGCGGTGGTTTGCCTGGTGGCGATGGCCTGGTTCAACACCTTGATCGGCTTGATCTTCCTCGGCTTCATGGCAGTGGGTTTCGTGTACTTCATGCTGACCGCGCAACTGCGTGCCGATGCGCCGGCGGATGCGATGTTGACCGGGCTCTAAACAGCCGCAGTGCTGCTGTCGGATCAGGCATAGAATGGAACCACTGCGAAATTCCATCGCTCAAAAGTGGTATGCAGGATCGGTTGGCAAAACCCTTGTCCACCGGTCTGCCCTTAAGGAGAACTCCTATGCCCTGGTATGCCTGGTTGATTCTGATCGTTGCCATCGGCTCGATCGTTGGCGGTTTGATGATGCTGCGTGACACCGCCAACAAGGTCGAATTGACTGAAGAGCAACGTAAGCGCGTCGCCGAACGCAACGCGGAAGCGGATGCCAAGGATGCGCAGGACCGCTGACCGAAATTGTGGTGAGGGGGCAAGCCCCCTCGCCACAAAAACCCTTCACTTTTCCCAAGCCGCCTTGGCAATGTGCAAGCCATGCAATCCCTTGTAAGCCGCACGCTCCGGCTGGCTCCAGCCTTCAAGCAACGAATCCTCCAACCGGTAAATTTCTACTCCCAGCGGGCGACAGACGCTCAACGGATCCTGCGCATCCGGCCCCCACATGGCCAGCGACAGATCGCCACCCGGGCAGGTCGATAGCGCACACAAAAGATCAATCTCGGCAAAGAACTCCAGATAGTCGCCCTTCTGCGCCGGGCAGGCTTTCATGAAATACAGGTCGTCGTGGTTCAGGCCGGTGCACTGGAAAATGTTCAACACGTCATGCACATCGAACTCGGTCAGGCCATGGGGCAATACGGCGCGAGTCAGGTTGGAGTGGCAGTGATGATGGAAGTCTTCGCCGGTAAGCATTTTGTTCACGTAAGGATCGCAGCGCGTTCCCAGCAGATCGTGCAGACGCCCGCCGTGTTCGTCGATGCCATAACCGGCCAGGCTGTCGTCGGTAATGGTCACCAGCGGCCGTAAAAATGGCAGGTTCGACCAGAGCCGGTCATGGGTGCTGACATGGGCGCCCTGCAACTGCCGGGTCCGCGCCGCCCACAAGCGCTCGCGCGGATCGTGGGCATTCCAGACGTTGAAATCCCCGACTTGCGGGCCGACCGGGGTCGTGACCCTGAACACATGCCCGGCCGGTACATTCCAGGCGCGACCGGTGCGGATCGGCACTTCGAACTGCTCGATCAGCGTGCGCCCCTCTTTCTGGTCGCGGATCCGTTCATAGAAGGCTGTGTCCACCTGCAAGGCCGAGCCTTTGCTGACTTGATAGGCCGCCGGATAGTCTTTGTACATGGCACAAAATCCTCGATCAGTGATGGGAAGAAGGGGCAAGCATCTGCAACAGGAGGTGTTCGGAATCGTCGAGATAACGGCTCATGGCGTCGCCGGCCGCGCGTTTGTCGCCGTCGGCCAGCAACTCATGTATCTGCCGGTCGCGCACCAGCCAGGGCGCCTGAAAACGTGATTCATCGGGGGCTGTGCAAAACACCAGGCGCAGTTGCGCGACGACGTTGGTGAAGAACTCATCGAACAACGGACTGCGCAGCAATCCGACGATGTGTTGATGAAAGGCCAGGCTGTGGGTGCCGACGGCGCGCCAGTCCTCACGCTCCCGGGCCAGTTCTGTGGCCTCCAGGGCTTCGAGCATCCGGTCGGACTGATACTCACGCAATGGCTGGCTGGCGCTGATGGCTTGCAGTTCCAGGGTGCGCCGAACCTTGAACAGATCGCGCACATCATCGACACCCAGCCTGCGCACCATCACGCCCTTGTTGCGGACATAGCGGGTCAGCCCTTCCTGCCCGAGACGGTGCAACGCCTCGCGAATGGTGTTGCGCGAGGCGTTGTAGGCCGACACCAGATCGTTTTCCACCAGCGCCATGCCGGGCAGCAAACGACCGCCGATGATGTCAGCGCGCAATTCCAATGTGATGTGGTCGGCCAGGGACAGTCCGCTGCTCATACTCAACGCCTCGTGATTGTTCAACAATCGTCTGCGAATGAGTAATCACTATTCGTGCCATCACCTGCCTGTCGTGAACTAGTCCTCCCAGTATTTGAACAATACGCTGGCGTTCACACCGCCGAATCCGAAACCGTTGGACATCGCGTAGTCGATGTTCATTGGTCGCGCCTGACCGTGAACGATGTCCACGCCTTCGGTGGCTGGATCCGCGTTATCGAAGTTGAGCGTGGCCGGCACCACCTGATCGCGCAGTGCCAACAGGGTAAAGATCGCCTCGACTCCGCCTGCGGCGCCGAGCAGATGCCCGGTGGCGGACTTGGTCGACGTCACCGCGATCTTGTTGTCCGAGCCGAACAACGACTTGATGGCCGCCAGCTCTCCCAAATCGCCAACCGGTGTCGAGGTGGCGTGCGCGTTGAGATGCTGCACCTGTGCCGGCGAAATGCCCGCCTGCGCCAGCGCCAGCGACATCGCCCGACGCGCACCGCTGCCATCCTCCGGCCCCGCAGTCAGATGATAGGCATCGGCGCTGGTGCCGTAACCGACCAGCTCGGCCAATGGTTGAGCCCCGCGTGCCAAGGCATGTTCCAGGGATTCGATCACCAGCAGGCCCGAACCCTCGCCCATCACGAAGCCATCGCGCCCACTGTCGAACGGCCGCGAGGCGCGCTCCGGGGTATCGTTGTAGCCGCTGGACAGGGCCCGAGCCGCCGCAAATCCGGCGAGACTGACCCGATCGATCGCTGCTTCCGCGCCGCCACACACCGCAATGTCCGCCTCACCGCAACGAATCAGCCGCGCCGCGTCGCCAATCGCCTGGACCCCGGCCGCGCACGCTGTTACCGGAGCCCCCAAAGGCCCCTTGAAACCGTGCTGGATCGACACATGGCCCGCGGCGAGATTGACCAGAAACGAAGGAATGGTGAACGGCGATAACCGTCGCGGACCACGGCTGTCGGTGGTGCGCACCGCATCGGCAATCGCGCCGAAACCACCCACGCCCGAGCCGATAATAGTAGCCGTGCGCTCCTGGGCATTGGCGTCGAGCGCTTGCCAACCGGCCTGCTCCACGGCCTGACGCGCCGCTTCCATGGCGAACACAATGAAGCGGTCCATCTTCTTCTGCTCTTTGGGCGGCGTCGCCCGATCCGGGTCAAAACCCGCCTCGGCATCTTCCTCCAGAGTCGGCACCACGCCACCGACCTTGGCCGGCAGATCGGCAACCACCTCGTCCGGCAACGCCCGCACCCCGGAGCGTCCAGCCAACATACGCGCCCAAACCGCTTCGACGCCGCTCCCCAACGGACACACCAGGCCCATGCCCGTGACTACCACCCGACGATTACTCATAGCGCAAATACCTCAGTCGATTCATGGCGCCTCACTTGTAACGCGCCGCTGCCATGCTTCTGGACAGATTCGGCGCCATCGCATGACGCGCCGCCATAAAAGCTTCCCACTCGGAGACATTCGGTAACGAAGGAATGGTGATCAGTTCACCCTGATCCAGACCCGACAGCGCCGCGTCGACCATCTCTCCCGCGTCCATGATCATGTCCTCCGGAATCTGGGACGCATCAATACCTGAGCGCTCCAAAATCTCGGTGCGTGTCACTCCCGGCAATACCGCTTGCACTTGGACCCCGGTGCCTTGCAGCTCAGCGTTCAACGACTGAGTCAGGCTCAATACATAAGCCTTGCTCGCGCTGTACGTCGCATTGAACCGCTCAGGAAACAACGCCACCACCGAGGCAATATTGATGATCGAGCCGCGCCCAGCCTTGGCAAAACTGGCAGCTGCAGCCGATGCCAGACGTGTGACTGTTGTAACGTTCAGCTGGATCAGCCGTTCCAGTTGCTCCATGTCTGCGTTTGCCAACAAACCATCGGCAGCTACGCCCGCGTTGTTGAGCAACAGGCTGATACTCGAATCACTGCGAAGCCGTTGCTCCACCTTCAGCACATCATCCCGTTGTGTGAGATCTGCCTTGAGCACCTCCACCTTAATGCCATGCTCGGCGCGCAACGTGCTCGCCGCAGCTTCCAGCCGCTGCTCGTCACGAGCAACCAGCAACAAATCAAAACCACGAGCTGCCAAACGCTCAGCGTAAATTGCACCGATACCGGAGGATGCTCCGGTGACGAGGGCTGTACCTTGGGTCTGGGGAGTGTTCATGAGCGAGCTCCTGAGGATGCGATAGAGAGATGAGCGCCTGGGCGCATCGGCAAATAGGAGAATTATTATAGGCATAATCTTAAGACGATATGATAGCCGTAATTTTTCTGACTCCGATGAAAGGCACGCCACCTCGCTTTACGCCACAATGCAAAAAAGCCGGTCAATGACCGGCCTCTCAGCGTTGATCTTGAAGCTTAGTTCACTTCCAGCTTCTCGCGATTCTTATCCAGGATCGCTTTACCGATGCCTTTCACTTCCAGCAATTCGTCAACGGACGAAAATGGACCATTACTGTCACGATAAGCAACAATCGCCTTGGCCTTGGCTTCCCCGATACCGGACAGCTCACGCTGCAGGGTGGGTGCATCAGCGCCATTAAGATCGACTTTTCCTGTTTGCGCTTTAGGGGAAACTTCCTGCACCAAAGGTGCATTGCCTGTCTCAGGCTTCACCGCAGGCGCGGCTATTGCAGCAATAGAGGCGCTGGTGAGCAGGGCAAAAACCAGGGAGTAGAAATAGCCAGTACGCATAAATGAAGCTCCATGACATCGATTGAGAAAGCAGCTTTTCCGAAGCTGCCTCCCAAACTTAGGCGATGTCTGGAGCCTGTCAAAAATGTGTCAGTTACAGGATGTGAAATAATCAGGGATCGAGGCGGCGTTGCTGGTGGATTCGGTTAACGATATCGCCATCAGGGCGTAGCCGCTGACGGTTTCGCGCAGGATCTGGCGGACGCGAGCGTATTCGTCCTGATCATCGGATGTTGGGTCGCTGCCACGTTGTCGCGCTCGACCATCGGGACGTGTTTATAAGCGGCAGCGTGGTAGACGGCGTCCACACCCCAGGTTTTCATCACATCCAGAAGTTTGTCCCGGTGGCGGATGGAACCGAGAATCGGCAACAATTTGACCGAAACCGACTTACGACAAGCGCGCTGCTCCAGTTCCGAGAGGATGCTGTATAGATTGAATTCGCTATGTACGAACAACAGAAGCGTCGTTGGGCCAAGCGAGAAGATCTGCCGACAACGCTCTACGCCGATCGATCCGCCAGCGGGTTTGTAGACTTGCAACCAGGCAATCGAACGATCCGCGATGCTCGGATCATCATCGATAAAAGCCACGGGACGCAAGACTCGGCCCATGCGAAGTGCTGCAACCAGCTGATTGCCGGCTACGCCTGCACCGTAGATGGCGACTTTGGTGAGGCGATCATCCGGTTGGCGAACGGTACATGCTGCGCGGCGGCGAACCAGTCTCCCATGAAATATTGACGCATGCACAGGCGCAGACCGCCGATGATGACGAGGCTTAGCACCAGTAGTTAAAGACTATTGAGCGGAATAAAGGACTCCGCAATGAAAAATACTCACCGTCTATGGTTATGCCATAAGGTCTATCCGGGTGCGTTTCATTGGCACTGGATCCATGACGACAAGCCCTCTCTATGGTAACGTGCCCCGAAAAACTTAGTGTGGATGGTTGGCTAGCCATCACAGGAGCAACTATATCGCCTCCTGCGGCTTCCATCGACCTAACAAACTGATTTGTTAGTCCAGCATTCAAGGACAGTTCTCGTGCCCCTCCCCCTCGTGGTTGACCTCGACGGAACGTTGTTGCGTTCGGACCTATTAGTAGAAACCGGCATGGCATTTATCCGTCGCCATCCATTTCAGCTCTATAAAACGGTAGGTTGGCTGGCGCAAGGTAAAACTATGCTTGAGTCGCAACTGGCTTCTGCAACCGATATATATGTTAATGTTTTACCTTACAACGCTATTTCTGTCGTCGCGTTACTCACGTTGCTGGGCAATCAATTTGAAATTCAAAGACATGGCTCATTGGCGGTCATTTCTTCGGTAGCTGGCGACAGGGGCAGACCCTCCAACTGTTTATACGGCACAGCAAAAGCTGCCGTTTCCACATTCTGCGAGGGTTTGCGCGCAAGACTTTTCAAAGTCGGCGTTTCGGTGACTACCATCAAACTCGGTTTTGTTCAAACACCTATGACCAAGGGGCTCAACCTGCCTCCCCTGCTGATAGCACAACCTGAAAAGGTAGCACTTAGTATTGTCAAAGCGGTGCAAATAAAACCAACACGCTGTACACCCCAACATTCTGGGCACTGATAATGCTTATTATCAAACATTTACCAAACTTTATATTCAAGCGGATAAATCTATAGTCAGATTTACTGCAAGTGATAAAACTTTATACATCCAGCTTCATCGACAACAGGGCTCTTCAATGTCAGCTTTAAATACCCTAGGAAATCTGCTTCAAAGGCATTTATTACTAATTGCCCTAGCCATTGTCATTCTGTTGAACCTGTACTACCTGAAGACGTACCCTATCAACATTGCTGCCTTTGACTATCCAAATTATGCTCAGATGATTTTCTCCAGCGTATCCAATCTTATCCACGCCAGTGGATATACTTTGGCCGCACGTTTCGCACTCGATTTTGCTGGCGTACCCAACGGAATAGACATCTATAATGTTAAATGGCTGCGACACTTACAGCACATTCATTTTTACTTCCACGTGTTCGCCATCGCAATTAGCACATTCATGTGCAATAAAGTATTTGGTAAAATCTCAGCCACACTTATGTGCCTAGCGTGGGGTGGCAGTCTGTTTTTCATGGGTGGGGTCAATTCCATCGGACCGGACTGGCTACAAGGAGACTTTCTTGCCATCGCACTGCTGACTGCTCTCTGGGCGTTCGATGTAAAAAATAATGCAAAAATAATTTTGTATATACTGTCCGCAGTTATTCTTACGGTTGCCTACCTTGTAAAGTTCAACTCCTTGGTAATCGCCCCTGTCATTGCGATGTTAGTAATTTTTGACAGCAAGGACTGGACTTGGAAAATCGCGACAGCCATCGTCAGCCTATCGGCGAGCACCATAATTATATTTGTATTTGTCGAAACCTTTCACTACCCGACGACCAATTCACGGCAACTGAGTTACGATCATGCTTGGGTTCTAATTGACGCAATACCAAACGACTACATCACTCAGGAACCAAACAAGCTGGGAATCAACAGTTTGAGGTGGCGGGCCCTTGGCGCAATTTTACCACCGGAATATTTCAGGGCTGCAGCCTATCAAGATGTTGATTGGGGCGCACCAAAAGAAGTAAGAGCGCCCTACCTCGCACAATATAATTATCTGATGAACGCATCGCGCTCGGAGTTGATTGATTTCACGACCAAGCACCCACTGCCTGAAACATTTAATATTCATGTTTCGGCCATTCCCGGCTATTACTATATCGGGCTTCCGCAAACGGACGCCCTAAGTATAGCCGTGTATAAAGAATCGGTGCTGGCGATACCCGCGGCCTACATCGCGAAATTGATCAAGGGTTGGTTAGCTTTTTTCATCGAAAAACCGTTCCAACTCACACCTTTAAAATCAAATAGCTTGTATCTGATTATTGGTGACAATATTCAAGCGGATGGCAGCGTTAAACTGACCCCTCCTCCGGACGCTATACCTCAACACATGCCGTACTGGAATCCTGCCGAGAAAGCACAATACCAAGGCATGGTGTTTTTTGGTTGGATGAATTTCCTGACTCCGCCACCTTGGGTCTATGCCTTGCTGGCGTTCGTCTCATGTATCGCTATATCTAAAACACAAAACATCAGAAAAGCCTTTCAGGCAAGCTTGTTAGTATTGTCTACAGCATTACTGGTTAGTTCTTCGTTGATGCTACTGTCTGTTCGATCCAAGGAAATGCTTGCACTGTTGCCCATAGTAAGTATCTTTCTCAGTTTTGGCTTTTCTAGCTGCATCAATTACTGCCTGAAACGAAGATCCAACTTAAGCATGCTGGGCTTAAATGGAGAGCCAAAATGAAAATAATTCTTCCAGGCGGAGCAGGTTTGGTCGGGCAAAATTTGGTGGCACGTTTAAAAAGCCGCGGATACACTGACATCGTGGTGCTCGACAAACACCGAACGAACCTCGCCATATTAAAGTCTGTTCACCCAGAATTGACTATTGAGTATGCGGACCTTTCAAAAAAAGGTAGTTGGAGCGAACACTTTGTTGGCTCGGCAGTGGTCGTCATGCTACAAGCTCAAATCGGTGGCAATATCTATCAAGAATTCGTACAAAACAATGTGATTTCAACACGCCTAATACTGGACTTGATAAAGGCCAATCCGAGCATGCACCTTGTTCACATTAGCTCGTCTGTACTGGAATCTAAAGCCGACGACTTCTATACGCAAACAA
>Ga0105244_10003808_pt1 | contig 10641 bp, 9 predicted proteins | sample KBSM44metaG_FD_80423 | JGI IMG/M metagenome (GOLD analysis project Ga0105244, IMG submission 80423) | Miscanthus rhizosphere microbial communities from Kellogg Biological Station, Michigan, USA - KBS M4-4 metaG | ecosystem: Host-associated > Plants > Roots > Rhizosphere > Soil | place: Michigan...
AGCGTTACCGGCTCACGGGGCTGAAGGTGGCCGCAACCCAGTCAGCAGCAACGCGATCGCCCCGCATCCCAACAGGCTGGCGCCCAGGCTCTGACTCCAGGCCACCAGCATCAGCCCGGCGCCGATCATCAGGTAATACATCAGGCCAAACAGCGCCCCTGCGGTCCCCAGCCGATCGCCATAAGACGTCAGCGCGGCGCCGAGGATATTCGGAATCGCCAGGCCGAAACCCAGCACCGCCGCCAGCATCGGCAGCACGAACAGCGCACTATCCTGCAACACCCACACTGCGACGCCGGCCCCCAGCACCAACCAGGAGGCCAGCGTTACCAATCGCCCACCACTCCAGCCACGCTGTAACAGCTGCCGGTTCGACCAGGCCCCCAGCCCCGAGCCCAAGGCCAGTACCACGCCACTGTAACCGAACAGTTCGCCGTCGAGCCCCAGGCGCTGGAACATGAACGGTGCCAGGCTGTAGTAGCTGAACAGCGCAATATTGAAGGCTGCCACCCAGAGCGCCGAACGCCAGATGGCCAGATCCCCGAGCAGGCACAGCAGCGTCTCGAACAGCGCTGGCGTGGTTACATTGGCCGGGCGGGGTTCCGGCAACGCCCAGGCCGAGAGGCCGAGCAGCAACAAGGCCAGGCCCAGCAGACCGAACAATACCCCGCGATAACCGCCGCTATCCACCAGCCCCGCACCGGCCAACAGGCCGATGGCCGGGCTGGCCGCCAGGGCCATGCCGACCACGGAAAAGACATGGGCCAGTTGCGTGCCGTGGAAACGATCACGCAGCAGGGTCTGGATCACCACCGAACAGGCCGCCGCACCGAAGGCCGCCAAGGCCTGGGATAGCAGCAATACCTCGAAGCGACGGGCAGCCAAGGCCAGGCCGGTCGCCAGCAGATAGACCACCAGACCCGCCAGCATCGATGGGCGTCGGCCAAGCCAATCGCAGCTGCGTCCCCACACCACCACCCCAAAGGCAAAGGCAAGAAAATAGACCGACAGGATCTGCGAGGCCACCGTCGCACTGACCGCCATCACCCGACCGATATCGGCCAGGGCCGGGCTGAACATGCTCTGAGCGATCTGCGGAAACATCAACAGGGCGATCGCCAGAGACAACAGGCCTTTAGATTTCATCACAGCACACTCCTTGAACTCACAGACGGTGATTCTAGGGAGGCAGGATTGGCGTACTATTCAAGCTCTGACAAAAACCTGCTGAAATCGGACAACTCCATGGCGAGAATCGATCCCCAGGCGCGCTTCAACCCGGACCGTTTCACCGCGCCGGTCATCGGTATCGCCGCACAACTGGGCGACCATGACTCGGGTCTGCATTGCCATCGGCGCGGGCAACTGCTGTTCGCCCGCCAAGGCTGCTCGCGTATTACCCTGGCCCACCAACTGTGCCTGCTACCGCCCTCTCGCGCGGCGTGGATACCGCCCGGGGTGGAACACCGCGCACAGATGCAGCAGATCGTCGACTATCGTTCGCTGTACCTGGCGCCCGAACTGCTCGACGGGTTACCGCAGCAGGTGATGATCATTGAGGTCAGCCCGCTGTTGCGCGCCGTGCTGGAGCCCATGACCCTGGCCACCTTCGAGACCGACTGGAGCCAGGGTAAACCGGCGCATTTACTGGGGCTGTGCCTGGCGGAAATCCGCGAGGCGCCGCGCCAGCCGATGCTGCTGCCATTGCCTCGGGACAAGCGCCTGGCACCTCTGCTGGCCTCACTGGAGCAATTGCCGCCGGAGTTGCAGGCGCTGACCACGCGCATAGGTGCCAGCAGCCGGACCATCGGGCGGATCTTCCTGCGGGAAACCGGCATGGGCTATCAGCAGTGGCGCCAGCAATGGCGGCTGATGCGCGCTATAGAACTGCTGGCCACCGGTCGCAATATCGCCTACACGGCCTTCGAGCTGGGTTTTGCCAGCGACAGCGGCTTTATCGGTTTCTTCCGACAGATGACCGGCACCACCCCCGGTGCCTACCTACAGGCATCCAGGTAATTGCAACCCAACACCTCGTGCAGGCGCCGACCGTCGCTCAGCCGACGGAAGAACCCCGGTGAACGCCAAGGCGCCCGACCATCGACATTCGGTGCGCCGCGTCCGGCCAGGACATCATCGATCCACACCGTGCGGGTCTCGAACGAGATCCGCGTCAGTTCGGTGTGGTTGGGCACGCCGGCATGGGCATGGGCACCGGAGAAGGCCAGCAGGCTGCCGGGGTCGATCACCACCGGCACCGCGACCTCACCGTCGATGGACTCCAGCAGATGGGGAATCGCCTGGTCGGCATCCACCGAGTTGCGGCCGTCGCGGTGCGAGCGCTGCAGCACATGGCTCAGGTCGAAGTCGGCACTGCTGTTGGCCAATGCTCGCTCCCAGAGCTGGGGATAAAGGGCGAAGGTCCGCGCGGCGCTGATCGGGTAGATCGGCGCCCACCAATTGGTCTGGGCGTAGAGGTTCGAACCCCAGGTGTCGCGGTGGAAGGCAATGGTCGCCGTGGCCCTGTCCCGTGGCGCACTGTCACCCGGCGGATGAGGCGGCTGGAAGCGCAGGTGCAGGCGATCGCAGGCGATGCCACTGGCGTCCAGGCCGAGGCTGTCGAGCACCTGCGACCAACTGCGCTGGATGCCCTCGTGCCGGTGGAACAGCGTCTGCAGACGGGTAAAGCATTGCGCCTGCTGGACGTGATCCAGGTGTCGATGGATCCGGGTCGGTTCGAAGGGATACAGCGCTTCTTCCAGCAGGCCACGGGCCGCTTCGATCAACTGCACCATGGCTGGCAACGCCAGGGCAAACACTTCCCCGGCGTAGATCCGCGAGTGAAACGCTACCGGCAGGGCCGGTGGCTGCAACTGACTGTACATCCGCGGGCGCTCCCCATCAGGCTGGCACAAGTACCGGCACTCTAGAACAGACGCACGCGATGGAAACAGGCTCAGTGGCGGGGAAAATCCACCGTACAGCCGATCACGCCTGGGGCATCTTGCGAAACCCCACGGCCAGGCGATTCCAACTGTTGATGGTGTTGATCGCCAGGGTCAGGTTGACCTGTTCCGCCGGACTGAACTCGGCGTTGAGCCGTTCGTAGTCCTCGTCCGGGGCGTGGCTTTCGGCAATCCGGGTGAGCGCCTCGGTCCAGGCCAGGGCTGCGCGTTCGCGGGCACTGAAAAACGGCGCTTCGCGCCAGGCCGACAGGGTGTACAGGCGTCGCTCGGTTTCCCCGGCCTTGCGCGCATCGGTACTGTGCATGTCCAGGCAGAAGGCGCAGCCGTTGATCTGCGAGGTGCGCATCTTCACCAGTTCGAGCAGGGATTTTTCCAGCGGCAGTTTGTTCACCGCGCCCTCCAGCGCCATCATGGCTTTCATGGCATCCGGGGAAGCGGTGTAGAAATCGATACGAGGTTGCATGGCAATGCTCCTGACAGGGGGTGAGTGGCGCTACAGTAAGCCCGGCGGGGCACGGGCCAAATAGCCAATTGCGGGCAAGATCAGGTAGCCAATCGCGCCCCTGCTGCCAGCCGCGCGGACGGCAGGCTAAACTGCGCACCGGCATGTCCCGCCTCTCCCGCCAACGAGCCCTCACATGGAACTGCACATCACCCTCGAGGGTCGTCGCGACCTGGCCCGGCAGATCACCGAGCAACTGCGCCACGCCATCACCAGCGGCCAGCTGGCCGAGGGGACCCAATTACCGCCCACCCGACTGCTCGCCGAACAATTGGGCGTGTCGCGCAAGACCGTGGCCGATGCCTACGCCCAATTGACCTGCGACAACCTGCTGATCGGCCGGGTCGGGGCCGGGACCTTCGTCAACGGCTATGTACCCCAGACCCTCGCTCCGGCCCAGAGCGAAGCACTGGCGGGCGCGGCGGTGGTGCAGCAATGGCGCGAAGCCTCGATCCCCTTGCACCATCCGCTCGGTACCCTGCGCTACGACTACCTCGGCGGGGCCACCAGCAAGCACCTGTTCCCCCATGAAGCATGGCGCCGCTGCGTGCTCTTCGCCCTGCGCCAGACCGCCCAGGCCCAAGGCCTGTACAGCCAGCCGGAAGGTGTCGGGATGCTGCGCGAGGCGATTGCCCGGCATATCGGTTTCGCCCGTGGCGTGCGTTGCAGCGCCGCCGACCTGCTGGTGACCAATGGCGCCCAGCAGGCCCTGGACCTGGTCGCCCGGGTACTGGTGGAGCCCGGCTGCACCGTCGCCGTCGAAGACCCCGGCTACCCGCCGGCGCGGCTGTTGTTTGCCGCCCAGGGCGCGCGGGTGGTCGGCGTGCCGGTTGACGAACAAGGTATCCGGGTCGAGCTGATTCCCGAGGGTACGCGCTTGATCTACGTGACCCCGGCGCACCAGTTCACCCTCGGTATGCCGATGAGCCTGGAGCGCCGCCTGGCCCTGCTGGAACGGGCCCGGGAACTGGGCGCGATCATCATCGAGGACGACTACGACTGCGAATTCCGCTACGAAGGGCGCCCCACCGACTGCCTGCAGAGCCTCGACCGGCATGGCCTGGTGGCTTATGTCGGGACCTTTTCCAAGACTCTTCTGCCGGAGCTGCGCCTGGGTTACCTGGTGGCGCCGCCGGGGCTGCTCAAGGCGCTGGTCTCGGCCAAGCAACTGACCGACTGGCACACCGCGACCCTCACCCAGTGGGCGCTCGCCAAGTTCATCGGCGACGGTTACCTGGTCAAGCACATCCGCCGCTGCCACCAGGCCTACGCCAGCCGCCGCGAGCACCTGATCGAACGACTCGACGGCGACCTGTCGCCCTGGTTCGAGCGCATCCACTCCACCGCCGGCTACCACCTGGCGATTCTCGATCGTGGCACGGTGGATATCCCGCAGTTGGTCGAATTGGCGAAAACCTTCGAGGTCGGGTTGTACCCGCTGGCGCCCTTCTACTACACAGCGCCAGCACGTACCGGCCTGCTGATAGGTTATGGCTCGATTGAAACCCTGGATATCCAGCCGTCGCTGGATCGGGTGCTCGAGTTGCTTCGGCAGCTATGCCCTGAAAACTGAAAGCGGCTATGCGGGCGGTGGTTCACATTCAGCAAGCGCAACAACCTGATGGATAACGTCGCCAAGCCGATCTCGGAAGTCATTGAAGCTGTCCATATCGATCCGGTGAGGGTCCACTTCGCCATTACGTATTGCATCATTGATATCGGCGGCTGACGTAAAACCATTGCGCACTTTCTCAAGTTGATGCTTGAGCGAATCTGGAGAGTCATCATTACCCGATGCCTGTTCCAGCGCAGCACAATGCTGATAGGTAGGTGCGCGAAAAGCGCACAGTAACCAAGCTTCCGACTTCGGCCTTGGTAACATCGGAACACCAAACGACGAGCCACCCGCCTCAAATCCATCGATCATGGATTTCCATTTTGCCGACCACTCTCCTCGATCTGAAGACTGCGTACCATCAGCATCTCGAAACAAAACCGGGACGACCACGTCACAGCTCTCCTGAGTCAGAGCAACAGCCTTGAGTGCGAGCCGCCGAGCATTTTCGTAGTAATAACCCGTTTCTTTGGATTTACGCTTTCCTGGCGCCGAGAACCGGCGACCGTGATGCTTAGGCTCCACGGCAACCAGTTGGGACTTATGGATGAACTGCACCCCTTGATAGTCGATCAATGAATATCCCATCAACCTCTCGATCAGCAGATCCAGAATCAGACACATCGGCCCCGGGGAAAACTCGAATCCTTCTTCACCGGGAGACTGGCGGCCTATATCTGATGGCCCTTCCCCACTGACCAGAAGCAACATCCCTATTACCTCGCGACCAAACGCCCGATTTCCTGAGGGAGACGCACCAGATCGGTATCAACAAATACCTCTCCTGGCCCCATGACGGTGAGCTTTTCCGCAACGGAGGGAATGGAGAAGAAAGGGATCGTCCGCGTTCTGCCGTCGTTGGTCTTGTAGATAAGCTGGACGCCCTCGCGGGCAACATCATCTTCCAGGTAATTGAGAATCATCGGACTATGGGTCGTCACCATGATCTGCCGATCGATGCCCACCAGATAGTCCAGCAAAAACTCGATCAGTTCCGGATTTATGCCGTTCTCTACTTCGTCAAACAGCATGAAACCGTGCCTGGACAAGGTCTCGGCCAGTATCGCCATCAAACGCAGCATGCCGTCGTTCATGTGCCGGGCTTGAGTGCTGAATGTTCCTGTGCTGTAGGTCTCCTGTATAGCCAGGGACTTCCAGCCAGAGTTCAAGGATTTGAGTTCGATTGACTGAAGGGCCGGATAGTTTTTCTTCAACATTGTCAGCAGGGAATCCAGTTCACTGGGAGCCAGCTGATGGATGAATGCGGAAAGTTTCTCTCCAGCAAACCCCAGGTCGCCGTCACTTCCGCGTGCCTGTTTGCGTAGATACTGCGGAGACAAGGCATCCAGGGAGGTGATGGTAGACACGAACTTCTTGAGCTTGAGGATTACCGGCGGCAAGCTGGTCTCCTTCAGAGCGGAAAGGACCGACCCCTGGTATTCGAAATTGATCGATCCACTGGCACCGGTCGCTGTATTGCCCCTTTTCTCGTGGGTAGTCAAGCGCCCATCCTCAACAAAGAGAAGGGTTTCATCGACTTGCCATAACTCTTCTGTACAGCGCAGAAAGGTGCGGTTAAAACTTGCCTTCCATACCGCACGTTGACCATCGACGTCGAAAACGGCTTCGAATTTTATATTGCTACTCTTGCTCAACTTGGATTTCAGGTCGATCGGTTTCCACTCACGTTTTTTCAACCACCCGGAAAAATCCCCCTTGATTTGTTGAGAGAGGAAATCCAGTGCTTGCAGGATCGTCGACTTCCCAGCACCGTTCAGGCCGATCAGGCAAGTAAAATTCGCCAACTGCATTTCAAAGCCAACCAGGGATTTGAAATTATCCATCTTGAACTCACAGAGGCGTATGCCCTCTTCCGCTGGCTGCTCGATCCTGGATCGTTCACCACCGATTTCGCGCTTACCCGTCATGATTGTTCCTTGATCTGATATCGCAGCAAAAGGGAACCAATATAGGTCAGCATGGCTGACCACTCAAGCTGCAAGGCTTTCGCAAAACACCCTCCCCTGGCCATGGTTGACACACGGCAATTGCCAGCCCCTGGCGCACACCGCTAGAATGAGATCAATTCTTAATTACATTCATGCAGGATGCAGTCCCGCGAGCAGTCGGTGCCATGTCGTCAGCCCATCACCCGCATATTCACACGCTCTACAGCGAGCATCACGGCTGGCTGCATGGCTGGCTCAACCGCAAGCTGGGCAACGCCTGCGATGCCGCGGACCTGGCCCACGATACCTTCCTGCGCCTGCTCAGCCGTCCTGCCGCGCGCGCGCTGGGCAGTGAACCGCGGGCACTGTTGACGCACATTGCCAAGGGCCTGGTGATCGACCGATGGCGCCGCCAGGATGTCGAGCGGGCCTATCTGGAAACCATCGCCCACCTGCCGGCCCGGGAAGTGCCATCGCCGGAAACCCGCCTGCTGATCCTGGAAACCCTGTGGCGAATCGAGGCCCTGCTGCGGGAAATGCCACGCAAGACCCGCGAGGCGTTCCTGCTGTCACAGATCGAGGGCCTGACCTACGGGGAAATCGCCGAGCGCCTGGGCGTCTCGCTGATCAGCGTGAAACGCTACATGCGCGATGCGTTCCTCGCCTGCCTCAGCGTGGCCTGATGAGCCAGGCGCCGATCAATCCGCATATCCTCGGTGAAGCAGCCGACTGGCTGGTGCAACTGCATTCCGGCACGGCCACGGCGGCGGATCGCCTGGCCATCGAACAGTGGCGCCAGCGCAGCGCCGAACATGCCCAGGCCTGGCAGCGGGCCGAAGCGGTGCTGGGGGATTTTCGCAGCGTGCCGGCCAGGATCGTCAGCGATACCCTCAAGCGTGCCGAACACCAACAGGGCCTCGGTCGTCGCCAGGTGCTGAACCGCATCGGCCTGTTGCTGCTGGCCGCCCCGCTTGGCGTGGCCTGGCACCGTGGGAGCTGGGAACAGTGGAGCGCCGACCAGCGCACCGCCGTCGGCGAACAGAAAACCCTGACCCTGGCCGATGGCAGCCAGGTGCTGCTCAATACCGACAGTTCGCTGGATATCGCCTTCAGCCCCCAGGAACGCCGGCTGATCCTGCTGACCGGCGAGATACTGGTCAGTACCGCCCGTGATCCGTCGCCGACCTACCGGCCGTTTATCGTCGAGACCCCGCAAGGCACCGCGCGGGCGCTGGGCACCCGCTTCAACGTGCGGATCGATGGGCAGCGCAGCGAAGTGGCGGTGCTCGAAGGGGCAGTGGAATTGAAGGCCGAGGCCGGCGGCGCCGGCTCGACGTTGCAGGTCGGGCAACGGGCGGGCCTGCGCCACAGCCGGATCGAGCCGGTGGAGCACTTCGACATCGCCAGCCTGACCTGGGACCGCGGCATGCTGCTGGCACGCAACCGGCGCCTGGCGGACGTGCTGCAGGAACTGGGGCGCTATCGGCCCGGGGTGCTGCGCTGCCAGGCGGCAGTGGCCGAGTTGCGGGTGTCGGGGGCGTTTTCGTTGAAGGACACCGATTCGAGCCTGCAATTGCTGCAGAACACCTTGCCGCTGAAGGTCAGTCGGTTGACCCGGTATTGGGTGTCGGTCGAGGGCCGGGCCTGAGCTAAAGGGCCTCTTCGCGGGCAAGCCCGCTCCCACAAGGTCATGTGGTGCCTGAACTGATACCTTTCCCACTCTCGTCCGGTGTGTGGATAACCCTTTGCGTTTCCACGCTCCTGACAGGAATGATTGCTCGATGACCTCCAGGCACCACCCCCTGACGCCCCGCCTGCCGCTGCAGGCGTTGACCCTGGCCCTCGGCCTGACCCTCGGTGTCACCCTGCCCGCCAGCGGCCATGCCGCCGAAGTTGCAGCCGAAAATGCCGTCCGCCCCTACCGTATTGCCCCTGGCCCGCTGCACCAGGTGCTGGCGCAGTTCGCCGTCAGCGCTGGCGTGCCGCTGTCGTTCGACCCGGCACCGCTGGGCAACCGCCAGAGCCCCGGACTCAACGGTACCTACAGCGTCCTCGAAGGCTTCCAGCACCTGCTCCAGGGCAGCGGCTTCGACCTGGTCAGCAGCGGCACCAGCGGCTACACCCTCGCCCCCCATCTCGAAGCCAATGGCGCCCTGGAACTGGGTGCGACCACTATCAGCGGCCAGTCCGCCGCGGACGCCGACGTGTATGCCGGTGGCCAGGTGGCCCGCAGCGCGCGCCTGGGGCTGCTCGGTACCCAGTCGGTCGAGGACGTGCCCTTCAGCGTCACCAGCTACACCGCGCAGGCCATTCGCGACCAGCAGGCGCAGACCGTCGGCGACGTGTTGCTCAACGATGCGTCGGTGCGCCAGTCCTCCGGCTTCGGCAACTTCTCCCAGGTGTTCATGATTCGCGGCCTGCCGCTGAACGGCGACGATATCGCCTATAACGGCCTGTACGGCGTGCTGCCGCGGCAGATCATCGCCACCGAGGCGCTGGAGCGGGTCGAGCTGTTCAAGGGCCCGAACGCCTTCATCAACGGCGTCACCCCCGGCGGCAGCGGCATCGGCGGCGGGGTCAACCTGCAGCCCAAGCGCGCCGAGGACACGCCGACCCGCAGCGTCACCCTCGATGCTGGCGGCTCGGGGCGGACCGGTGCACATGTCGACCTGGGCCAGCGTTTCGGCGAAGACAACCGCTTCGGCGCCCGTCTCAACCTGCTGCAACGCGAGGGCGACACCGCGGTCGACGACGAAGACCAGCGCTCGACCCTCGCCACCCTCGGCCTGGACTATCGCAGCGACCGCCTGCGGCTGTCGGCGGATATCGGCTACCAGAAGCAGGTGATCAACCAGGGCCGGCCGGTGGTCTACCTCGATGCCGGCCTGGGCAAGGTGCCCCACGCGCCGTCGGCCAAGGACAACTACGCCCAGTCCTGGAGCTATTCGCAACTGGAAGACACCTTCGGCATGGCCCGCGCCGAATATGACTTCAACGACAACTGGACCGGCTACGTCGCCGGGGGCGCCAAGTACACACGGGAGAACGGCGTGTACTCGTCGCTGACCCTCACCGACAGCGCCGGCAACGCGCGTGGCGGCATGCTCTATTCGCCCCACTCGGAGGAAAACCAGAGCCTGATGGCCGGGCTCAACGGCCACCTGCAGACCGGCCCGGTCAGCCATCAACCGAGCTTCGGCCTGGCCGGCATGTGGGGCGAGCAGCGCTCGGCCTACGAGAACATCGACAGCGCCGGGCGTTACTACAACAATATCTACGATGTGGTGCCGCGCCCACGACCGGTGGCGTCCTCGTTCGGCAGCGACATCCACGACCCACGGGTGGTCGGCAGGAACCAGATCCGCAGCACGGCGGCGGCCGACACCCTGGGCTTTCTCGACGACCGCGTGCTGCTGACCGTCGGTGTGCGCCGCCAATCCATCGTCGTCGACGGCTGGAACACCGTCACCGGCGCGCACAACGCCAGCTACGACGAGTCCATCACCACGCCGGTCTACGGCCTGGTGATCAAGCCCTGGGCGCATGTGTCCTTCTACGCCAATCGCATCGAAGGCCTGGCCAAGGGCCCGACGCCGCCGACCACCGCGC
>Ga0105244_10003809_pt1 | contig 10641 bp, 10 predicted proteins | sample KBSM44metaG_FD_80423 | JGI IMG/M metagenome (GOLD analysis project Ga0105244, IMG submission 80423) | Miscanthus rhizosphere microbial communities from Kellogg Biological Station, Michigan, USA - KBS M4-4 metaG | ecosystem: Host-associated > Plants > Roots > Rhizosphere > Soil | place...
CGAATTGGGAGAACACGGAGGTAACCTCAGGCAAGTGCGGGAAATTCAGTTGCATAGGGTAACGTTTTCTGCCGCCTTAGCCGAATTTCTTTTGGCAACTTTGTCGCCATCCGCGCTCTAATGATGCTTCGTTTCGCAACAAGACTGTACGCAAGCCCATGGATATACAAAGAATCTGGCGTGACTCCCTCGACCTGTGGGGCACCCTCGACCAACATCCCATGTTGCACGCTGCCATCGGCTTGGCGGTGTTGCTGCTGATTTCTCTGGTGGTCGGCCGCCTGGCGCGCTTCCTCATGCTGCACGGCGCGCGCCTGCTGGCCCGCCAGCCAGCGCTGAAGTGGCTGGACGACCTGCGCCACAACAAGGTGTTCCACCGCCTGGCGCAAACCACCCCGTCGCTGGTACTGCAGTTCGGCCTGAAGCTGGTGCCGGAGCTGTCAGATACCGCCCAGCACTTCCTCGGCAATGTCGCCCTGGCGTTTACCCTGCTGTTCATGACCATGGCGCTGTCGTGCCTGCTGGATGCCCTGCTCGACATCTATGCTCGCACCGAACACGCCCGCACCCGCTCGATCAAGGGCTACGTGCAACTGGCCAAGATGATGTTGTGGATCTTCGCCTCGATCGTCATCGTCGCCACCCTGATCGACCGTTCGCCGTTGCTGCTGCTGTCGGGTCTGGGTGCCATGTCGGCGGTGCTGCTGTTGGTGTACAAGGACACCCTGCTGTCGTTTGTCGCCAGCGTGCAGTTGACCAGTAACGACATGCTGCATGTGGGTGACTGGATCGAAATGCCGCAGGTAGGTGCCGATGGTGACGTGGTGGATATCACCCTGCACACGGTGAAGGTGCAGAACTTCGACAAGACCATCGTATCCATCCCCACCTGGCGCCTGATGAGCGAGTCGTTCCGCAACTATCGCGGCATGCAGCAATCCGGGGGCCGGCGAATCAAACGCAGCCTGTTCATCGATGCCGCCGGCGTGCGCTTCCTTACCCGCGAAGAGGAACAGCGCCTGAGCCAGGTTCAGCTGCTTGGCGATTACCTGGCAGGCAAGCGCCAGGAGCTGCAGACCTGGAACGAAGCCCTGGGGCCTGTCGCCGAGCTGTCGGCCAATCGCCGCAAGCTGACCAACATCGGCACCTTCCGCGCGTTTGCCCTGGCTTACCTGAAGAACCACCCCAACGTTCACCCGCACATGACCTGCATGGTGCGGCAGATGCAGACCACCGCCGAAGGCGTGCCGCTGGAAATCTACTGCTTCACCACCACCACGGCATGGGCGGAGTATGAGCGGATCCAGGGGGATATCTTCGACTACCTGCTGGCGGTGTTGCCAGAGTTCGGCTTGAGCCTGTATCAGCAGCCGAGCGGCAATGACATGCGGGTGGGGTTGAGCGGGCGTTTGGCGCAAGAGCCTGTCCAGCATCGCCTGGAACAGCTGAGCGAAGCTTGAGATTACCGGGGCTGCACTAGAAGTCCACCTTGCCCCTGCCCGCCTTGACAGTGCTCCGCCTGGCTTTCCCTTCAAGGCGGCGGGTCTTCGAGCCGAGGGTGGGCTTGGTGGGGCGGCGTTTCTTCTCGGTCTTGGCGGCCGCGATGATCAACTCGGCAAGACGCGCCAGGGCGTCAGCGCGGTTTTGGTCCTGGGTGCGGTACTGTTGGGCCTTGATGATCAACACGCCGTCGCCGGTGATGCGATTGTCACGCAGCGCCAACAGCCGTTCCTTGTAGAACTCGGGCAGTGACGAGGCCGGAATGTCGAAGCGCAGGTGCACGGCGCTGGACACCTTGTTGACATTCTGCCCACCCGCGCCTTGCGCACGGATGTAGGTCAGTTCGATGTCGGCATCCGGCAGATGCACATTGTTGGAGATGGTCAGCATGATAAGGCCCCTGTGATTGCCCCCATTATCACAGCCTGCGCCGCGCGGCCATAGTACAGCAGCCGCTACCCCGCATACCCCAGCAGGTACAGCAACCCGGTCAAGGTCACCAGCGACGCCACCGTCGACAGCAGGATCGTGCGCGAAATCAGCCCCGCCTCACGGTTGTAATACTCCGCCAGCATGAACGGGCCGGTCCCGGTCGGCAGCGCTGCCAGCAGCACCGCCGAAGCCGCCCACATGCTCGGCAGGCTGAACACCTTGTACGCCAGCACCCAGGTCAGCGCCGGCTGCCCCACCAGTTTCATGACCACCAGCGGCCATGGGCTGGCCTGCGCACCTGGGCGCTTTTCGGCCAGGAAGGCGCCCAACGACACCAGCGCGCACGGCGTGGTCGCCAACGCCAGCATGTCGAGAAAACGCATCACCGGCTCTGCCAATCCCCAGCCAGACACCGCCCAGGCCGCCCCCGCCAATGGCGAGATCACCAACGGATTCTTCGCCAGCGCCTTGCCAACCACCACGATGGCGCGGCCGATTTGCCGTTCTTCCTGCAGCCCGACCTCGATCAGCGTCAGGGAAATGGCAAACACCAGGCACACCACGATCAAAGAGGAGATCAGCGCCGGCTGCAAGCCCGCCTGGCCGAACAGCAGCAGGCACAACGGGATGCCTATATAGCCGGTGTTGGCATACCCGGCACTGAGCCCGTCGATGCTCGACGCCACCAGGCCATGGCCACTGGTCAAGCGCCAAAGCAAGGTGATTACGAACATGGCCAGGGCCCCCGCGCCGAAGGCTGCGATGAACCCCGGGTGCCAGATCTCGCTCCAGGTGGCAGTGGCCGTCACCTTGAACAGCAACGCCGGCAGGCACAGCCAGACCACCATCTTGTTGATTTCGGCGGCGGCCTTGTCGCCCAGCTTGTTGGTTTTGCGGCACAAGTAGCCGACCAGAATCAAGGCGAAAATCGGTGCGACGATGACGAAGATGGTGTGCATGTCAGGCCTTGCCGGCCATCGGCGCCTGCGCACGGCCACCCAGGCGGCTCAGCCACACCGACGCCAGGATGATCCCGCCGCCGATGAACAGCCGCCCCAGCGGCTCGTGCTGGTTCCAGATCAGCAGGTTCAGCAGCAGCCCGACCGGCACATGCAGGTTGTTCATCACCGCCAGTGTGCCGCCAGAAACCAGGCATGCGCCCTTGTTCCACCAGTACAGCCCCAGCGCGGTCGGGCACAGGCCTAGGAACAGCAGCACCAGCCATTGCACATCGGTACTCGGCAGGTGTTGCGTGTTGCCGAACAACAAAAAGGCCGGTAGCACCACCAGCAAGGCGCCGAGGTAGAAATAGCCAAAGCGGGCGTAATGCGGTAGGTCGCTGGGGTAGCGCGCAACCAGGTGGCGGTACAGCACCTGGCCGGCGGCATAGGTGAAGTTGGCCAGCTGCAGCAACAAGAAGCCGATGAAGAACTCGCCGCTGATGCTGTCGAAGCGGATCACCCCGGCGCCCGCCACCGCAACCAGCGCGGCCAGCAGCGCCCAAGGGTTGAAGCGCCGGTTCATGGCGTCTTCGATCAGGGTCACATGCAACGGCGTGAGAATGGTGAACAGCAGCACCTCTGGCACCGTGAGCACGCGGAAACTCAGGTACAGGCAGACGTAGGTGATGCCGTACTGCAGCGCGCCGATCAGCAGCATCGAGCGCATGAAGCGCGGCTCGACCTGGCGCCAGCGGGTCAGCGGCAGGAACACGAGGCCCGCCAACAGTACCCGTGCGAGCACAGCGAAGTAGCTGTCGACGTGCCCGGCCAGGTACTCGCCGATCAGGCTGAAGGAAAACGCCTGGATCAGCGCGACGATTATGAGGTAGCCCATGGTTGCCTCTCGTGAATCAAGGCCGCGACCTTAGCGGGTTGCAGCAAATGAGTTCAACCATGAGGAATGTAGGGGCTGCACTGGCCTGCACAAAATGCCGGGCAAAAAAAACCCGGCCATGCAGGCCGGGCAGATACACCCAAAGGAGCAACAACAGGTGTCAGGGTTGGGAATTCAGTGAATCTCAGGCTACCGCCGCCAGCTTGGCCTTGGCCTGGTTGAGGCCCTTCTCGTGGAATTCGCCGCTCATGTTCAGGCCTTCGGCATGGATGAAGTCGACATCATGAATACCGATGAAGGCCATCACCTGGCGCAGGTACGGTTCCTGGTGGTCGCTGCTGGCACCGGCATGGATACCGCCGCGGGCAGTCAGGACGATGGCGCGCTTGCCGGTCAGCAGGCCTTGTGGGCCAGTAGGCGTGTACTTGAAGGTGATGCCGGCGCGCAGCACATGGTCCAACCAGGCCTTGAGGGTGCTGGGGATGGTGAAGTTGTACATCGGTGCGGCCATCACCAGCACGTCGGCTGCCAGCAACTCATCGGTCAATTCGTTGGATCGGGCCAGGGCATCCAATTCGGCGGCGCTGCGCTGTTCTTCGGGTTTCATCCAGCCACCCAGCAGGTTGGCATCCAGATGCGGCACCGGGTTGACCGCCAGGTCGCGCACCGTGATCTGATCGGCCGGGTGAGCAGCCTGCCATTGCTGGATGAAATCAGCGGTCAGCTGACGGGAAACGGAATCCTGCTGGCGGGCGCTGCTTTCGATGATCAGTACGCGGGACATGGGGTGCCTCCATCGGCAAATAGGGTTGCGATTCGATGGAGGTGAGATTAAGGCTTGACCTATCGATAAAAAAGCGTAAAAAGTGGGTTCAATCAATCGATTAATCAGTTTGTTCCGCGCTGCAGCTCAAGGCGATCCGCAGCTTGATGATCTGCCGATTGAATTTGGCGGTGACATCGACGCTTTTACCGGCCGGTACGTTCACCCGTCGCACGCGCGGTGCCTCCGGGCCATTGCGAAAGGTCACCTTGCACGCCGCCGGGACCTGCCCATAGTTGTTGAGGGTGATGGCGCCGATGTCGTAGGCCGTGTCATAGGCGGTGTAGTCGAGCTTGACCCCGGTCAGCTCTTTCTCCACATCGATGGGGTACGCCATGGCCGCGAGGGGCAGGCACATCAGTATTGCCGCACAACATTTCTTCATCGGCCGCTCTCCTTGAAAGAGCGCAGCTTAGGACAACAGGAGCGAAAGATGAAAGCGCCGCGCGTAACCCTAGACCAGTGGCGAACCCTGCAAGCAGTGGTCGATCACGGCGGGTTTGCCCAGGCCGCCGAGGCGTTGCACCGCTCGCAGTCCTCGGTCAGCTACACCGTGGCCCGCATGCAAGAGCAACTGGGTGTGCCGCTGTTGCGCATCGATGGCCGCAAGGCGGTGCTGACCGAGGCCGGCAATGTGCTGCTGCGCCGCTCGCGCCACCTGGTCAAGCAGGCCAGCCAGCTCGAAGACCTTGCCCACCACATGGAACAGGGCTGGGAAGCCGAAGTGCGCCTGGTGGTCGATGCCGCCTACCCCAGTGCCCGCCTGGTGCGCGCACTGGCCGCATTCATGCCACAGAGCCGCGGCTGCCGGGTGCGCCTGCGTGAAGAAGTGCTGTCTGGCGTGGAAGAAGTGATGCACGAAGGCATCGCCGACCTGGCCATCAGCAGTTACAGCATCGGCGGCTACCTGGGCGCCGAACTGAGCGCGGTCGAGTTTGTCGCCGTCGCTCACCCCGAACACAGCCTGCACCGCCTGGGCCGCGAACTGACCTTCCAGGACCTGGAAAGCCAACTGCAGGTGGTGATCCGCGACTCCGGCCGCGCCCAGCCACGCGACGTCGGCTGGCTGGGTGCCGAACAACGCTGGACCGTCGGCAGCCTGGGCACCGCTGCCACCTTCGTCAGCAGCGGCCTGGGCTTTGCCTGGCTGCCCCGGCACATGATCGAGCGTGAACTGCGCGAAGGCGTGCTCAAGCCTTTACCGCTAGATCAGGGTGGCAGCCGTCACCCGCTGTTCTACCTTTATTCGAGCAAAGAGAAGACCCTGGGCCCGGCTACGCAGATTCTCATCGACCTGCTGCGCAATTTCGACACCGCGCCACTGGACGTGCCCTTCGCAGCCCCCCCACAAGCTTGAGAGGACCGCGCCCATGGCCTATTTCGAACACGAAGGATGCGCACTGCATTACGAGGAATATGGCCAGGGCGAACCCCTGGTGTTGCTGCACGGTCTGGGCTCAAGCTGCCAGGACTGGGAGTTGCAGGTGCCGGCGCTCAGCCGCCACTACCGAGTAATCCTCATGGACATCCGTGGCCACGGCCGTTCCGACAAACCCCGCGACGGTTACCAGATCGCCACCTTCAGTGCCGACCTGCTGGCCTTGCTCGAACACCTGCACACAGGCCCCGTACACTTCGTCGGCCTGTCCATGGGTGGCATGATCGGCTTCCAGTTTGCCGTCGACCACCCGCAATGGCTTCGCAGCTTGTGCATCGTCAACAGTGCCCCCGAGGTCAAGCGCCGCACCCGCAGCGACTGGGTATGGTGGTTCAAGCGCTGGGGCCTGGCGCGTGTCCTGAGTGTCGAAACCGTTGGCAAGGGCCTGGCCGAGCGGCTGTTCCCCAAGCCCCGACAAGCAAACCTGCGGCAGACGATGGCCCAGCGCTGGGCACGCAATGACAAACGCGCCTACCTCAAGAGTTTCGACGCCATTGTCGACTGGGGCGTGCAGGAACGCATCGGGCAGATCCATTGTCCTACCCTGGTCATCGCCGCCGACCACGATTACACCCCGATACAACTGAAAGAACGCTACGTCGCCCTTATGCCCAATGCCAGGCTGGTCGTCGTCGACGATTCCCGGCACGCTACACCCCTCGATCAACCCGAGGTCTTCAACCAGACCCTGCTGCAGTTCCTCGCAGCCGCCTCCACCTCTCAAGGATCTTTGAGCCCATGCTGAAAAAACTCCTGCTCACCGCCTGTTCGGTCGCCTTCGCCACCAGCGTCATGGCCTCTGACAAGACCCCGCACGTTCTGCTGGACACCAGCTTCGGCCAGGTCGAAATCGAGCTGAACGCCGAGAAGGCACCGGTCAGCACGAAGAATTTCCTGCAATACGTCGACAGCGGTTTCTACAACAACACGATTTTCCACCGGGTGATCCCGGGCTTCATGGTGCAGGGCGGCGGCTTCACTGACCAGATGGTGCAGAAGAACACCAACGACCCGATCAAGAACGAAGCCAGCAATGGCCTGCTGAACACCCGTGGCACCCTGTCGATGGCGCGCACCTCGGACCCGAACTCCGCCACCAGCCAGTTCTTCATCAACGTGGCCGACAACGATTTCCTCAACCCAGGGCGTGACCGTGGCTACGCCGTATTCGGCAAGGTGACCAAGGGCATGGAAGTGGTCGACCAGATCGTCAATTCGCCGACCACCATCAAGAAAGGCATGCGCGATGTACCGGCGGACCCGGTGTACATCAAGTCGGCCAAACGCATCGACTGACCGCAGGCTTCACAGGGACGTGAAACCGCCTGAGGGCAGGATGGAACAGGAGTGCCGTTACCCATGCTGTACCGCCGTTTCGAGCAACTGATCGACATTTTTCGCGAAGCCCCCAGCGAGTCACCGCCGACTACCGTGTGGCCGTTCTACCTGTATTACCTGCGCCAGGTGTGGCCTAGCTTCCTGGCCCTGCTGGTGGTCGGCCTGTTCGCCTCCCTGATCGAGGTGGCGATGTTCAGCTACCTCAGCCGCATCATCGACCTGGCCCAGGGCACGCCCAATGCCAACTTCTTCAGCGAGCACAGTGGCGAGCTGATCTGGATGCTGGTGGTGATCCTGCTGCTGCGGCCGGTGTTTTTCGGCCTGCACGACCTGCTGGTGCACCAGACCATCAACCCCGGCATGACCAGCCTGATCCGCTGGCAAAACCACACCTACGTGCTCAAGCAGAGCCTGAACTTCTTCCAAAGCGACTTTGCCGGGCGCATCGCCCAGCGCATCATGCAGACCGGCAACTCCCTGCGCGACTCCGCTGTGCAGGCCGTGGACGCGCTGTGGCACGTGCTGATCTACGCCATCACCTCGCTGGTGCTGTTCGCCGAGGCCGACTGGCGCCTGATGCTGCCGCTGCTGCTGTGGATCGTCGGCTACATCGCCGCGCTCTTCTACTTCGTGCCAAGGGTCAAGGAACGCTCGGTGATCTCCTCCGACGCCCGTTCCAAGCTGATGGGGCGCATCGTCGATGGCTACACCAACATCGCCACCCTGAAGCTGTTTGCCCACACCGATTACGAACAGCAATACGCACGCGAAGCGATCCGCGAACAGACCGAAAAAACCCAGCTTGCATCGCGCGTGGTCACCAGCATGGACGTGGTCATCACCACCCTCAATGGCCTGCTGGTGGTCACCACCACGGGGCTTGCGCTGTGGCTGTGGAGCCAATCAATGATCACGGTCGGCGCCATCGCCCTGGCCACCGGCCTGGTGATCCGTATCGTCAACATGTCGGGCTGGATCATGTGGGTGGTCAACGGCATCTTCGAGAACATCGGCATGGTCCAGGACGGCCTGCAGACCATCGCCCAGCCAGTCACGGTCACCGACCTGCCCAATGCGCCGGCACTCAAGGTCAGCCGAGGCGCGGTGCGATTCGAGGACGTCGATTTCCACTACGGCAAAGCCGCCTACGTTATCGAAGGGCTTGACCTGAACATTCGCCCAGGCGAGAAAATCGGCTTGATCGGCCCGTCCGGGGCGGGCAAGTCGACCCTGGTCAACCTGCTGCTGCGCCTGTACGACGTGCAGGGTGGGCGCATCCTCATCGATGGCCAGGACATTGCTCAAGTGAGCCAGGCCAGCCTGCGCGCACAAATTGGCATGATCACCCAGGACACCTCGTTGCTGCACCGCTCGATCCGCGACAACCTGCTATATGGCCGCCCCGGCGCCAGCGAGGCCGAGTTGCTCGAAGCCGTGCGTCGTGCCCGCGCCGACGAGTTCATCCCGCAGCTGTCGGACGCCCAGGGGCGCACCGGCTTCGATGCCCATGTAGGTGAACGCGGGGTCAAGTTGTCGGGTGGCCAGCGCCAGCGCATCGCCATCGCCCGGGTGCTGTTGAAGAATGCGCCGATCCTGATCATGGACGAAGCCACGTCGGCGCTGGACTCGGAAGTGGAGGCAGCGATTCAGGAAAGCCTGGAGACGCTGATGCAGGGCAAGACAGTGATTGCCATCGCCCACCGGCTGTCGACCATTGCCCGCATGGATAGGCTGGTGGTGCTGGACAAGGGGCGGATTGTCGAAAGTGGCAGCCACAGTGAGCTACTGGAGCAACAAGGCTTGTATGCCCGCTTGTGGCACCACCAGACCGGGGGCTTTGTCGGGGTCGATTAGGTTCCTACAGGATGGGTGCCCTCCTGAAACAACTCAGTCCCGACGATAGGGCAGCATCTCCCTGGCCTCTTCGGCATACCCCCTCACCCCTTCACGCTCCTGCTGCAGGAATTCCTCCACCGCCCGCCGTAGTCCTGGGTGCAGCAGGTAATGCCAGGAGCGCGTCAACACCGGCTCGAACCCGCGAATCAGCTTGTGCTCACCCTGTGCCCCGGCATCGAAACGCTGATAGCCCTCGGCAATGGCAAAGTCCATGCCCTGGTAGAAACACGTCTCGAAATGCAGCCGGTCGAACTCATCCAGGCAGCCCCAGTAACGGCCGAACAGGCTGTCGCCACCTACCAGGCTCAAGGCCATCGCCACATCACGCCCGCCCTGGCGCGCCATTACCACACGCACGGCCTCGGGCATGCGCTCGGCCAGCAGGCTGAAAAAATCGCGGGTCAGGTAAGGTGCACGGCGGCGCACCGCATAGGTGTTGGCATAACACAGGAAGACGAAATCCCACTGCGCCTCGTCCAGCTCATCGCCGCGGTACCAGCGAAAGTCGATGCCCTGCCCCGCCACCTGCTCGCGCTCCTTGCGCATCTGTTTGCGCTTGCGTGAGCTGAGGCTGTCAAGAAAGTCCTGGAAGTCGCGATACCCTCTGTTTTGCCAGTGAAACTGGCAACCCAGGCGTTCCATCCAGCCAGGCAAGCCAGCCAGCTGCGCATCCAGTGCCGGGTCGGTGAAATTGATGTGCGCACCGGATAGCCCGCCCTTGCCCAGATACTCCGGCAGGGCCTGCAGCATCAGCAAGCCGTCAGCCGGGTCAGCCGCCAGCAGGCGTGGCCCGCTGACCGGGCTGAACGGCACCGCGCCGAGCAACTTGGGGTAGTAGGCGATGCCGGCCCGCTCACAGGCATCGGCCCAGCCATGATCGAACACGTACTCGCCAAACGAGTGCCACTTGCGGTACGCCGGCAACAGCGCCCTTACCTGCCCGTCACGCTCCAGCACCAGGTGCTCGGCGGCCCAGCCGGTGTTGCGCGCCACGCTGCCGCTGTCCTCCATGGCACTGAGAAACGCATGGCGCAGGAACGGTTGACCAGCCGGCACGAGGGCATCCCAGGTGGCCGCCGGAAGATCACGTAAATGGGCAAGGCTGTACAGGCTGGTCACGGTTTCGGCTCGCTGTCTGAAGGCCTTCAGTATCCCCAAGGAATGCCCGCCACTCAAATGACGATCGCCAGGCTGATCCTTTTATTCTCAATTACTTAACAACAGTGCCACTAATTAGACATTAATCTGTCATTGCCCCCCGCAATACTTGCGCCTGTTTTCCGGAACCCCAGAACCTGTCTATTCAGGCCCTTTCCGAAGACATGCCAACGCAGGGGCAGGCGCTTGAGCCTCCCCCATTTTTTTCAGTAGGGAGAAC
>Ga0105244_10003810_pt1 | contig 10640 bp, 10 predicted proteins | sample KBSM44metaG_FD_80423 | JGI IMG/M metagenome (GOLD analysis project Ga0105244, IMG submission 80423) | Miscanthus rhizosphere microbial communities from Kellogg Biological Station, Michigan, USA - KBS M4-4 metaG | ecosystem: Host-associated > Plants > Roots > Rhizosphere > Soil | place...
CGTCCGGGTCGTTCATGGCGGCTTGCGCACCGGATGCGACGACTTCGCCGCGCGACAGCACCACGAACTGGTCGGCCAGTTCGTGCGCAAAATCGAAGTACTGCTCGCACAGCAGGATGGCCATGTCGCCGCGCTGGCGCAGCAGGCGGATCACGTTGCCGATATCCTTGATGATCGACGGCTGGATGCCTTCGGTCGGTTCATCGAGGATGATCAGCTTCGGTTCCGCCAGCAGCGCGCGCGCAATCGCCAGCTGTTGCTGCTGGCCGCCGGACAGGTCACCGCCGCGCCGGTGCAGCATCTCCTTCAGCACCGGGAACAGTTCGTACACTTCGCCCTTGATGGTGCTGGCCTTCTTGCCGCTGTGGGTGGCAAGCCCCATCAGCAGATTCTCTTCCACCGTCAAACGCGCGAAGATCTCGCGGCCTTGCGGTACATAGGCGATGCCGGCGCGCGCGCGCTGGTGCGGCGCCAGCTTGGTGATGTCGCGCCCTTCCAGCTTCACAGAGCCCGCAGATACAGGCAATACGCCCATCAGGCATTTGAGCAGCGTAGTCTTGCCGACGCCGTTGCGGCCCAGCAGCGCCATGCACCTGCCCTTTTCCAGTTCGAGCGACACGCCGCGCAAGGTGTGCGCGGCACCGTAGTACTGGTTGATTTTTTCTACTTGCAGCATATCGTCAGCGTCCCAGATAAACTTCGATCACCCGTTCGTCGGCCTGCACTTCATCCATGCGGCCTTGCGCCAGCACCGAGCCTTCGTGCAGGACCGTCACCGTGCCCTGCTGCGCGATCTCAGTGACGAAAGCCATGTCGTGTTCGACCACCATGATGGAGTGCTTGCCACGCAATTCGTTCAGCAGTTCCGCCGTGCGTGCCGTTTCGGCGTCGGACATGCCGGCCACCGGTTCGTCCAGCAGAATCAGTTGCGGCTCCTGCATCAGCAACATGCCGATTTCCAGCCACTGCTTCTGGCCGTGTGACAGCAGCCCGGCCATGCGCTGCTCGCTGCCGTTCAAGCGTATCAGCTTGAGGATTTCTTCGATCTTGCCGCGCTGCTCGGACGACAGGCGCGCGAACAGCGTAGGCCGCACGCGCTTGTCCATCTTCATTGCCAGCTCCAGGTTTTCAAACACCGTGTGCTGCTCGAAGACCGTCGGGCGCTGGAACTTGCGGCCGATGCCCGCATGCGCAATCTCATGCTCGCTCATGCGGCTCAGGTCCATGGTCTGGCCGAAGAAAGCGGTGCCGGACGTCGGCCGCGTCTTGCCGGTGATGACGTCCATCATGGTGGTCTTGCCCGCGCCGTTCGGCCCGATGATGCAACGCAGTTCGCCGACCGAGATATCGAGACTCAGCTTGTTCAAGGCGCGGAAGCCGTCGAACACCACGCTGATCTCTTCCAGGTACAGAATGGCGCCGTGGGTGGTGTCCAGCCCTTCCCCCGCCACACGGCCGTACGACGGGCCTTGCGCGCCGATGGCGTCCGGCCCGGACTCCTGCTGCAAACGTTCGTCCAGATGTTCGTTGACGCTCATGCGTGCTCCTTGCGTACCAGTCCTGCCAGGCCGCGCGGCAGGTAGCGCGTGACCAGGATGAAGATCAAACCAAGGGCAAACAGCCACAGGTTCGGGAAAGCGCCGGTGAACCAGCTTTTCAAACCGTTCACAGAGAACGCGCCGATCACGGGACCGAGCAGCGTTCCGCGCCCGCCAACGGCTGCCCAGATAACCATCTCGATCGAATTTGCCGGCGACATCTCGGATGGATTGATAATGCCCACCTGCGGCACGTACAGCGCGCCCGCAATCCCGCACAGCACCGCCGACAGCGTCCACACAAAGAGCTTGAACCACAGCGGGTTGTAGCCGATGAACATCAGGCGCGATTCCGAATCGCGCACCGCCTGCAGTACACGTCCCAGCTTGGAGGTGACGATCCAGCGGCACAGCAGCAGCGCGCCCACCAGCACTGCCAGCGTCACCAGGTACAGCGTGGCCTTGGTGCCCGGCGCGCTGATCGAAAAGCCGAGAATGCGCTTGAAGTCGGTGAAGCCGTTGTTGCCGCCGAAGCCGGTGTTATTGCGGAAGAACAGCAGCATGAAGGCGTAGGTCATGGCCTGCGTGATGATGGAAAAGTACACGCCTTTAATCCGCGAGCGGAAAGCGAAGAAGCCGAATACAAAAGCCAGCACGCCCGGCACCAGCACCACCAGCGCCAACGACACCCAGAAGCTGTCGGTGCCGCTCCAGTACCACGGGTAGGCTTTCCAGTCGAGGAACACCATGAAGTCCGGCAGGTCGCTCTGGTACACGCCTTCGCGGCCGATGGAGCGCATCAGATACATGCCGTGGGCATAGGCTCCCAATGCGAAGAACACGCCGTGGCCGAGCGACAGGATGCCGGCATAGCCCCACACCATGTCGAGCGCCAGCGCGGCCAAGGCGTAGCACATGAATTTGCCGATCAGGCTCACCATGTAGCTCGGCACGTGCAGCGGATGGCCGTCGGCAAAGAAGAGATTCAGTAGCGGCAGCGCCGCCAGCAGCATGGTGGCGGCAACGATGCCGCTCAACGCCTTGCGCGAAAACAGAGGTGGATGATTCATTCTGCGCTCCGTCCTTTCATGGCGAACAGCCCTTGCGGACGTTTCTGGATAAAGATGATGATGAAGATCAGGATGGCGATCTTGGCCAGCACCGCGCCCGCCACCGGCTCCAGGAATTTGTTCGCCTCGCCGAGGCCCAGCGCCGCGATCACAGTGCCCGCCAGCTGGCCGACGCCGCCCAGCACCACCACCATGAAGGAGTCGACGATGTAGCCCTGGCCGAGGTCCGGTCCCACGTTACCCAACTGAGACAAGGCGACGCCACCCAGGCCTGCAATGCCGGAGCCGAGGCCAAAGGTCATCATGTCGATCTTGGCGGTGGAGACGCCGACGCAGCCGGCCATGCGGCGGTTCTGCATCACGGCGCGCACAAACAGGCCGAGTCTCGTTTTGTTCAAGATCAGCCACACGCCGGCCACCACCAGCAGCGCGAACACGATGATGACGATGCGGTTGTAGGCCAGCACCAGCGAGCCAAGCACGGTGATCCCGCCTGACATCCACGTAGGATTCGCCACCTCCACGTTTTGCGCGCCGAAGATGGTGCGTACGGCTTGCATCAGCATCAGGCTGATGCCCCAGGTGGCCAGCAGGGTTTCGAGCGGACGGCCGTACAGCCAGCGGATAACGGTGCGTTCCAGCGCGATGCCCACGGCAGCGGTCACCACGAAGGCGGCCGGCAGCGCGGCGGCCAGATACCAGTCCAATGCATCGGGTGCCCAGCGGCGGAAGGCCAGTTGGCACAGATAAGTCGTGTAGGCGCCGATCATCAGCAGTTCGCCGTGCGCCATGTTGATGATGCCCATCAGGCCGAAGGTGATGGCCAGACCCAACGCCGCCAGCAGCAGCACGCTGGCCAGCGAGATGCCGTAGAAGACGTTGCCGATGAATTCTGTGCGCGCCAAACGGCTGTCCAGCGCTTGCAGGGTGTGGGCGGCGGCGACGCGCACGCTGTCGTCGGCGTCGCTGGTCACCATCGCCTGCAGCGTCGGGCGCAGATTGGCGTTGCTGCTGTCGGCCAGCGCTTCCACTGCGCCACGGCGCTTGGCGGCGTCGGGCGATTGCAGGTTGGCGGTGGCGGCGACGAGGCGCAGCAGTTCGCGGATCTGGTTATCGGTTTCCTTGCCGAGTGCTTTTTCGATCAGCGGGGCTTGCGCCAGAGAGGCGCTTTTTTGCAGGTCGGTGACTGCGGCCAGCCGCTGCGCGCGGTCCGGCGAAAACATCTTGAGTGCGGACAGCGCTTCATCGATAGCGCCGCGCAGGCGGTTGTTGACCATCAGGCCGTCCAGCCCTTCCGGCAGCGGGCCGGTGGCGCCGGTGGCGGCGTCCGTGGCTTTGTCATCGGTGACGATGTAGAGCTTTTTGTCGGGCGTGGCGTAGACGTCGCCGTTTTGCAGCGCGGTGAGGAAGCGGGATGCGTCGTCGCTGGCCAGTGCGCCGATGTTGGCGATGGCTTGAACCCGGGCGTCGGGATCGTCTCCGGCGAGCGGCGTTAGCAAGTCAGGGGTAATGCCCGCATGACCCGCGCGGGCGAGGCACAGGCAGGCGATCAGAAATAGTTTGCGTAACATGGCAGATCCAGTTTGCGGAAATCGTGAAACCCGCACTGCGGCGGCTAAGGGGCCGGCGCAGAGGGCCGGCGGGGCGCAGCCCCTATCCGGACCCTCGGGGTCAGACCCTATCACTTAGGGGTACGGCGCGGCTCAATCAGAGTTTCTGTTTGCCTTCGTTACCTGGGATGAACGGGCTCCAAGGATTGGCGCGCACTGGACCTGGCGTTTTCCAGACCACGTTGAACTGGCCGTCCGGACGAATCTCGCCAATGAACACCGGCTTGTGCAGGTGATGGTTGGTCGCGTCCATCGTCAGGGTAAAGCCCGACGGCGCCTTGAAGGTCTGGCCGCCCATCGCTGCGATCACCTTGTCAGTATCGGTCGACTTGGCCTTCTCCACCGCCTGCGCCCACATGTGGATGCCGACGTAGGTCGCTTCCATCGGATCGTTGGTCACGACCGTGTTCGCGTTCGGCAGCTTCTTGGCGGTGGCGTATGCTTTCCACTTCTTGATGAAGTCCGTGTTCACTGAATTTTTCACCGACTCGAAGTAGTTCCACGCCGCCAGGTGGCCCAGCAGCGGCTTGGTGTCCACGCCGCGCAGTTCTTCCTCGCCTACCGAGAACGCCACCACCGGTACGTCGGTCGCTTTCAAGCCTGCGTTACCCAGCTCTTTGTAGAACGGCACGTTGGAGTCGCCGTTGATGGTCGAGATCACAGCGGTCTTGCCGCCAGCCGCGAACTTCTTGATGTTGGCGACGATGGTCTGGTAGTCCGAGTGGCCGAACGGGGTGTACACCTCGTCGATATCGCTTTCCTTCACGCCCTTGCTCTTCAGGTAGGCACGCAGGATTTTATTGGTTGTGCGTGGATAGACATAGTCGGTCCCCAGCAGCACGAAGCGCTTGGCGCCGCCGCCCTCTTTGCTCATCAGGTATTCAACGGCAGGAATGGCCTGTTGATTAGGCGCGGCGCCGGTGTAGAACACGTTCTTTTCCAGTTCTTCGCCTTCGTACTGCACTGGGTAGAACAGCAGCGAGTTCAGTTCTTTAAACACCGGCAGCACCGACTTGCGCGACACCGAGGTCCAGCAGCCGAATACCACGGACACTTTGTCCTGCGCGATCAGGCCGCGCGCTTTTTCCGCGAACAGCGGCCAGTTGGACGCCGGGTCCACCACCACCGGTTCCAGCTTCTTGCCCAGCACACCGCCCTTGGCGTTGATCTCATCGATGGTCATCAGGGCCACGTCTTTCAGCGACGTTTCCGAAATCGCCATCGTGCCGGACAGCGAGTGCAGGATGCCGACTTTGATGGTGTCCGCAGCGTAGGCCTGCGCGCCGGCGGCCATCAGGGCGGTGGCGGCCGCGATGCGGCTCATAGTGCCGATAAAGTTACGACGATTTTGCATTTGTGAGCTCCGTGGTGGTTAATCAGTATTGAAGTTGCAGGGCAATCGAGAACTTGTCGGTGTCCGCTATGCCGGTGATCTTGGTCTTCGAGTACACGGCGCTGATCTGCGCGTTGTAGCCGTCGATGATGTAGTTGGTGCCGACGTCATACTGCTTGGTGTCGATGTTGGTGTCGGCCGCGAACTTCTGCCAGCGCACGAACGGCTGGAACTTGCCCCAACCCGCCTTGTCCTCGAAGATGTAGGACGCGCCGGCCGAGTAAGCCTTGCCTTGTTCGGCCTTGATGATGTCGTCGGTGTCGTACTTGTACCAGGCCGCTTCCACAGCGAACGCGCCGGCGCCCTTGATGCGCTTCTCCAGCAGGAAGTCGACGTTGTACGAGGTGTAGTCGCCCACCTTGCCGACCGTGAGGATGCCGTCCTTCTGCGAGCGCCCTGCCACACCGAGGGCCAGAATGTCGGCGCCGCCCAGGTAGTTGCCGGTGCCGTAGTAGCCTGGTTCCGGGTCCCAGAAGTCATACTGGATGCGGCCCGCGTACATCAGCGCGTCGTCGGCCTTGACCCCGGCGGCCTTGGCCTGGTTCTGCGTCAGCGAGCCGATGCCGAAGGTGTGACCTTCAAATGCGCCGAAGGAGTAACCGAGGCGGCCGCCGTCGCCCGCATTGCCCCACACGACCACGCCATCGTCGCGGCCGCGGAAGATGCCGCCGTTGTAGCCGTAGCGCGAAGCCACGCCGGCCCAGTAGCCGCCGCCCAGCGAGTAGTAAGGACCGGCCATGTTGGCGCGGTCGGAAGGCGACAGCAGGCGGCCGGCCCAGATATTCAGCTCCGGCGAAATGGCGAATTGGCCGGCTGCGTCCAGCACGCGGATTTTGTCGCCGTCCCACTCGGTGTTGAACATGCCCTTGATGTTCTTGTTGAGCGAGGCGCCGAAGAACAGGCGGCCGCTGTCGAGGTTAAAGTCGCTGGAACGGCCGCCGTCCGGCGCGCCCTTCTCTGCGCTGGTGTAGCTCTCGCGCAGACCGAAGCCGACGCTGACCGACTTGTCCTCGCCGAAGTTGACCGTGGCGCCGGCCCAAGCATTGCCCATCGCCGCCGCCACCGCAGTCGCCAACAGCACCTTTTTCACGCCCATCTTGCTCTCCCATCTTGGTTTTGGATGAGACAAGATTAACGAGGCAACAACCTGCTGGACATACGTTGAATGACGTAGTGGTAAAGGTGGCACAATACGCATTTTGCCCGGAGTACCGCCATGACCATTTTTGCCGCCCCTGTTTTCGACGCCACCGTCATCTATGATGGCCATGAACTATTCAAGGGCCAGGGCGCTGCCAAGGGCTGGGCCGAGAAGCTGGCCAAGGAGCTGGAATGCGAGATCGGTGTCGAGAAAATCGGTACCGGCTGGGTGCTGACCGGCGCCGTAGATGGCGAAGCCTGCAAGTGGAGCATCGTCGGCCAGCGTCTCAAACGCATGGACTGATGGATGCACTAATCGTGCGCTAGCGCACAACGCCGGCGAGCGGCGCGACGTAGCATGCTTGCAGATCCCATCTTTGAGTATGACCATGAAACGCGACCTGCATGCCGTGCCGCCCGCCCCCGCGCCGATTGCCGCCAAGCTGGCCGGCCTGCGCTACGTTCATGACGATCAGCCGGGCATCGCACGACGGCGGCGCGGCAAGCATTTCCATTATCTGGACGCCGACGGCAACGCCGTTACCGACCAAGACACGCTGGCGCGCATCAAGGCTTTGGTGATACCTCCCGCATGGACCGACGTCTGGATCTGCAAGCACCCGCTTGGACACCTGCAAGCCACCGGCCGCGATGCGCGGGGGCGCAAGCAGTACCGCTATCACGCCCGCTGGCGCAGCCATCGCGACGAGGCCAAATATGGCCGCATGCTCAGTTTCGGCAAGGCGCTGCCGGTGATCCGCCGTGCCGTCGATGAAGCGCTGCGCAAGCCCGGACTGCCGCGCGAGAAGGTGCTGGCCACCATCGTCTACCTGCTGGAAGCGACGCTGATGCGGATCGGGAACGAGGAGTACGCGCGTGAGAACAAATCATTCGGCCTGACCACGCTGCGCGAGCGCCATGTGCGCCTGAATGGCGGCAAAGTCGAATTCCGCTTTCGCGGCAAGAGCGGCGTGCATCACGCGGTGGAAGTGCATGACCGCCGCCTCGCCAACATCATCAACCGCATGCGCGACCTGCCGGGCCAGGAGCTGTTCCAGTACGAAGACGACGATGGCAACCCGCACGCCATCGATTCCTCCGACGTCAATGAATACCTGCAAACCATCACCGGCGCCGACTACACCGCCAAGGACTTCCGCACCTGGGCCGGCACGGTGCTGGCCGCCGTGGCGCTGAAAGAGTACGAAAAATACGACTCCGAAGCGCAAGCCAAGAAGAACATCGTGCAAGCCATCGAATCGGTGGCCAAAAAGCTCGGCAACACGCCCACCATTTGTAAAAAATGCTATGTCCATCCGGCCGTCATCGAGTCCTACCTGGACGGCACCATGCTGGCTGCGGTGCGCCGCCGCGCACGCGAAGAGTTGCAGGAAGACGTCCATGCGCTCCACCCTGAGGAGGCCGCCGTGCTCGCGCTGTTGCAGCACCGTTTGGAGTAAAATTCAGGCTCGTACAACGCGAGCCTGACCATGCCACCAGCCCTGCCTTTCCCGATCCGCAAAGAGTGCCCGCCGGGCGCTTGCGTGTGCGGCCGCGACGAGCTATTGGACGCGTGGGAGCGCGATGGTGCTGATATTCGCGTGCTGCGCCTGACGCGCGAGGAAGAAAAACGGCTGATCGAGCGCATCTCGGCAATGGAGACGTACGAGGATCTCGGCCGCATCAGGCAGCGCTTGGAGGAACTGCTGGGTATCCGGCTCACCATCACGCCCAGCGACCGGGGCGTCAGCACGGTCATGGGCCTGTCGATCAAACTGGCCGAGCAGCCGGGCCTGTGCCGCAAGACGCATGAGGCATTGCCGGCCGCCGTGCGCCGCTGCCTGCGCGACCATCCTGAAATCGTCTACGCGCTGCTGAACTCCCGCGACCTGCTGGGCAATTAGCCCGGGTGCGCCAGTGCGGCGCCGGGCATGCTGCCTTCGCGGCTGCCGTCGGGATAAATATCGTGGAATTTGCTGTAGTCGAGCACCCGCACGTTGCCTTCCATTTTGTCGGACAGGATATCGGCAAAGTGGTGGTTGTAGTAGATGTGTTCCGCCGCGTAGGTCTGGCGCGCGTGCACGAAATCGTTGAGGGTGTCGTCGGTGCCCGAGATGGCCACCGCCAGCGTGGTGCCTTCGTTCTGCAAGTCCTGCTGCGTCTTGCCGAACAGCGGGCTCGATTCGTCGATCTTGTGCAGGATGGTCCAGGTCAGCGCGAACACGCCGGACTGCTCGCGCTCCAGTTGCAAATCATAGAAGCGCGTGAACACCTGCCCTTCCAGCGTGGTCTCGCGCCGCACCAGCGAAGCACGCACCGAGGCTTCCAGAATCAGGTTGGCGCGCTCGTTCCCGGCCCGTAGCATCAGCGTCGGCACGCCGTTGAATGGCGTGATCACAGCCACATTGGAGAACATGATGCGCGAGGTCGGACGCGAGAAGCGTGCAAACAACAGCCCTGTCACCGCCGCCACTTCCACCATCCCCAGTAAAATCTCGGTCGAGGCGACGATGTGGCCGTAGGTGGTGGCGGGGTTCATGTAGCCATAACCGACCGTGGCCAGGGTCTCGATCGAGAAGAACACGCAATCAGGGAAGTAGCCGGGACGGGCATTGGAGATGGAACCCGGCACCACGTAGAACGCCAGCGCGAACACCATGTTGGTGATGAAGTACAGCGCGCCCACCAGCAGGAAGAAGCGCGGCCAGCTCACCGTCAGCATCCAGTGGTAGATATCGCCCCAGTGCCAGCGGCTCACGCCCACGCGCCTGATGCGCGAGGTCCCTAGCTGGAACTCGCCGCGCACCTGACCCACGCGCGGCCGTACCGGTTGCTGCGGTGGCTGTGGCTTCATGGCGTCAGTCGTCGTCGTTGGGATCGAGGCCGGGGAACATCACCTCGGTGAAGCCGAACTTGGAAAAGTCCTTGATGCGCATCGGGTACAGCTTGCCCAGCAGGTGATCCACCTCGTGCTGCACCACGCGCGCGTGGAAACCGTCCACATCGCGCTTGATCGGCTGGTTGTACTGGTCCACGCCTTCGTAACGCAGTTTCGTATAACGCGGCACGCTGCCGCGCAGGCCCGGCACCGACAGGCAGCCTTCGAAGCCCTCTTCCATCTCGTCCGACAGCGGTGTGAGCACGGGATTGATTAATACCGTTTCCGGCACTTGCGGCGCATCCGGATAGCGCGGGTTTTGCTTGAAGCCGTATATCACCAGCTGCAGGTTGACGCCGATCTGCGGCGCCGCCAGCCCGGCGCCATTGGCCGCATGCATGGTGTCGAACATATCGGTGATCAGCTCGCGCATGGCCGGCGTGTCGAACTCCGTCACCGGCTCGGCCACGCGCAGCAGGCGCGGATCGCCCATCTTCAGGATTTCGCGGACGGTCATTTGGATTCCCCCGTGATACTGCACTGGATATCGCGCAGGAACTGGCAGTATTCCACGCCGGTTTCCTGGTGCTTGAGTCCCATCGCGGTGGTGGCTTTCAGGTAGCCCAGCTTCGAGCCGCAATCGTAACGGGTGCCGTCGTAGCGATAGGCCAGCACGCGCTCGTGCTTCATCAGTTCCGCAATGCCGTCGGTGAGCTGGATTTCGCCACCGGCGCCGCTGCCCAGGTTTTCCAGATAGTCGAAGATGCGGCCCGACAGCACATAGCGCCCCACCACGGCCAGCGTGGACGGCGCCTTTTCCGGCAGCGGCTTTTCAACGATGCCATGCACCAGTTCCAGCTTCGGCTGGTAGCCGCTGGCGCTGACGATGCCATACTGGCGCGTCGCTTCGCGCGGCACTTCCTGCACGGCGAGAATGCTGGAACGCTCGTAGGCATACAGGTCGGTCATCTGCGCCAGCACCGGCTTGACGCCGGCGGCGGTGTCCATGAA
>Ga0105244_10003815_pt1 | contig 10635 bp, 19 predicted proteins | sample KBSM44metaG_FD_80423 | JGI IMG/M metagenome (GOLD analysis project Ga0105244, IMG submission 80423) | Miscanthus rhizosphere microbial communities from Kellogg Biological Station, Michigan, USA - KBS M4-4 metaG | ecosystem: Host-associated > Plants > Roots > Rhizosphere > Soil | place...
GGAAATTCGCGCACGAATGGGCGAACGGTCTTGTTGAATTCGTCCCGGCACATGCCGAGGTAGCCAGGCGCATCGCCAAAGCGGATGAACCTGGGCGCGATGGCCGTAGCCTTCGCCGCAGTGACGTTTGCCATGTGTTGCTCCGTGCCGCGCTTGGCGGCAGAAGGGGTTATTCGGTGGCTTTGGCGATGGTCGCTTCGAAGCGAGCTGCCAGTTGGGCGTTGACCTCGGCCTTGGCTGTGCTGTCGTCCGTTCCCTTGGCGCGGTGCAGCGCCTCGTAGCGGCGGAGGGTGGCCGCCGCCTCGCGCAAGTCCGCCACCAGGGCTTCGTTCGCTTCCCTGGCGCCGCGCTGCCTGCCGACGGCGTAGGACGCGTCCTGAAACTTGATTGCTTCGTCGCCCAGGACGCCGATGCGTTCCAGGTGTTGGGAGTGAATTGCCTCAATGAGGACTTGGTCCTGCTGGTGAATAGGGTTTTCTTTGGACACGGGAGTACCTCGCCCGCCGATCACCGGCAGGCTGCATAGATGGGAGGGAAGGGGTTACTCGTTGGCGCTGATCATTTCGCCCTTGAGCACGGCTGATTCGCGTAGCTCCGTTAGCATGTAGGTAGCGTGTTCGGCTGAAAGGGCGTGAAGGTAGCCAGTGAAGACGCCGTCAGGGGTTTGAAATTCGTAAGTGAAAAGCTTCCAGAGCCTGCCGCCTACTTCGCATGTCAGCGGCAGTTCGACGTTAAATTTGTTTATCATTTTCGCTCGCTTGGCCTAAGTATCGAATGCACGCGTGCCACCGCTTCTTCGCATGACTCCTCGCTGGTGTGACATATACCGCAGTGCGGGCAGTGGGCTCGACCGCTGGTATTTGTCTGTTCTACAGGCGGCGCCATAGCAGCCGCAGCGCGAACAAACCCGCCGAGTCGCACGGCAGTTGTCGCCCTTGAAATCTTCGGTGAAGAGCGGCCAACCTGGACGCTGAGCTGCACAGGCAGAGCTGAATTGGCTCACGGCGATACGCAGCGCCACAGCCAAACGAAGCGCGTCACCATCGCTGGACAGAGGATTCCAGGTGAAAAATCCTAATTCCGGGTCGTGACATCCGAGGCCCTCGGATTCCAGACCTACCGGGTAGTACACCCCATTGATACCTGCGACCTTGGCCGCCTGCTCAAGCAGTTCGCGATCAGAGCTCATGCCGCCTCCTGCCCGCGCTGCCACCAGTGCCAGGCGCTAGCCATCTTCGGCAGCCGGTAGCTGCCATTGCTCAGCCGTTGAGCCAGCACCTGGGATTCGGTCATTTCGTTGTCTTCGGCATAGGCCTGTTCGAAGCGTTCGCGGCTAGTCATGGGGTCACCACTCGGCGAGCCCATTGCACATAGGGGCCATCATCCGTATCAAAGATACCCATCAGGAACCACTCGGGCCCCGGGGATTCTGGATTCCAGGCGGTGCACGCGGCATCCTCCTCGGGAAGCTCTTCGAGCTCGTCGCCTGAGTGCCATCCTTTCAGCTCAAGGCCTTGCTCTTTCGTCCAGGCAATGTAAGGCGCAGGGTCCTCGCCGCCGCCAAAATCCGGAATGTCGGGGTGGTACCACCAGCCGTCTTTGTCACGCACCACGGCCACCGGCTGGATCAAAACAGTTTCTTCAGGCATGACTTCGTCCTCACCGCTACAGCGGCTGACTTTGAATTGAAGGGGAAGAGGGTTACTTGGCGATGACGTCGGCGCTTGCGAGGAAGCGGCCGAGGATCATGCCTGCAGGAAGTTGCACGCAGAGCCACACGATGACGCATTGGGCAATGATGACGGTCATGCTGCTACCGCCTCCCGCGCCGCGGCGCGCCATGGATCGTTTGCTCGGGCAAGTGCGGCCATTGGTGGTGGGCTGACGCTGTTGCCGCACATATGCACCTGCTCGGTCTTCGTGAACTTCCGGCCATCGGCGCCCTTGTCGATGACGTAGTCGGCGGGGAAGCCTTGGGCGCGGTAGAGCTCGTGGGGCTGGAGCATCCGCAGGCAGATATCGACGATCACATAGGGCGTGCCTTTGACCATCACAGTGACCAGCGCCAGCCGATCCTTGGTGGTGATTGTAGGCGCCGGGCTTTCGCAGCCGCTCATGTTCTCGGTGCCGTAGTAGCTGATCAAGAAAGCGGCGACGCGCAGGGCGCCTTCTTCATGCTCGGGCAATAGCGTGTACTCGACCAGGGCGTGGTGCTCTGCACCGGCGGTCATCGTCGGCACTGGTTCATCCATGGCGCGGCCGACGCAGTGCTTACGCAAGGTGGCCAGGCTCGCGCTGACCAGCTGCTGCTGGCTGCCCGTGTTGGTTACCGTGGTCATGGGTTCGTCCAGCGGCTTGGCGTCAGTGGTGTTGAAGCCGCCGTTCATCTGAGCCATGAAGGCGGTAACCAGGGCGTGCTTGGCGCCGCCGGCGACCACGGTACCCAACGGTTGATCGAGGCCTGGCACTCGGGGCTGCTGACCTTCGCGCTCTCCATAACCCGTCTGGATCAGGGTTGGACTGATCAACGTCAGCTCACCGCGATTCGCGCAGGTTACGGTCGGTAGCGGCTCGCGTGGGTCGTTTACTCGGTCGCTACCCTGATGCGTGGCCGGGGCTATGATTGGGCTGGCGATTGCGAAAGATCCGCCGCGCGGCCACGACGTCACCGTGCGCAGCGGTTCATGAGCAGACTGGGCGAGCTCGCCGGACCAGTTCGCGATCGGCACGATGAACGGGTTGGAGCTGTCGATGACGAACTTTTTCATTCCCTTGGCAACCCGGCGAAGCGTGGCCGGGGCCAAGTCCTTCTTGCGGCCGAAAATGCTCCTGCTCGGCACAGACCAGTCGATGCAGTCGGCAGCGGTGCGCCACTTCTGCTGGTGCTTGGCAGGCTTGCGAGCGTGCGTTGGCTCTGGCCACACAATGGGCTGGCCATCGCACCGGGCGATCATAAACAGCCGCTCGCGGCTAGTGGGCGCGCCGAAGTCGCAGGCTTTGATCACCCGCCACTCGACCGCATAGCCCATGCCTTCCAGCAGTGCCACGAACCGACGCCAGGTCGTGCCGCGGCGCTTTGGGTCGGGCACCAGGAACTGCTGATGTACCGGCACAACCTCGCCCGGCGCAGCGACCTGGCCGCCCAGCTTCATCACCCGCCCGGTGACTTTGTCGCGCTTGGCGATCAGCGGGCCCCACTGCAGGATCTGCTTCACGTTCTCCAAGCTGATGACCCGGGGCCGCTTCTTACCGGCCCATTTCAGGCCAATCCACGACAGGTTGCGGATCTCACGCTTGCGCGGCTGGCCGCCGGCGGCTTGGCTGTGGTGCGTGCAATCAGGGCTCATGTGGAACCAGCCCACGGCGCGCCCGCCGCATTCTTCGTCCGGAACGCCCTCGAATACGTCGGTGGTGTAGTGCCGGGCCGCCGGGTGGTTGGCGGTGTGCATGCTGATCGCTGCCGGGTTGTGGTTCTTGGCCACAGCCACCGCGCGACCCAGGCCCATCTCCAGCCCGGTACCGGCGCCGCCGCCACCACAGAAGAAGTCCACCAGAATCTCATCGTCTTGCGGATCGAAGCCAAGGCCGTACTGGGTTTTGAAGTCGAGCGGGTGTTTTTTCTGGTGTGCAGACATAGTGGGGCCTCGCTGTGGTAGCGTGAATTGATGAGCTCAAGTAGTTTTGGTGGATTAGGGATGATGCCGAGTGAGGATTAGCAATGGAAAAAAGTGATGTCGAAGCGGCGGTATCGCTGTACCGCAGCGGTTCCCGCCCATTCAACTATCGCAAGCCGGATTGGTTTTTCAGGGCAGACGACGGGCTGGGATACCCGCTGAAATACATCTATTCGATGGCTATAGGTGTAGCTAAGCCTCCAGACACAAGAACTGCAGACGCCACTAGGGACATGACGAATCTCGGTTATCAGGTCTTTAGCCTTGCTAATGATAAGGAGATTCCGCTATTTGAACTTGATAAAGACGGCGGCGAGTTAGTAAAGCACGCTGAGTCTCGCCTTAGGGCGGCGCAGTTGCGGCAAGTCACAGCTGACCATCTGTGGGCAGCCGTACAAAAGCTCCTCAAGGGAAGCGAGGCCCCTGGGTTTGGTCCATCGGTGGACTACGACTTATTGGTCCAGGGCGGGGCAAGGTTAGCGCCAAAGCAGGTATTCGGACTTGCCGCCACCTCTGCACTAGGTTTTCCTGTTGGCCCTGCGCATTTTCATGGTGGGTTGAATACGATTTGCTTCCAAATTTTGGAGGCAGCGGGTTACACCATTGTCGCTAAAGGACAACAACCAGCTGGCCTTGATGATCTTGTCGATCCCGAGGAGAAAGTTTGGCTCGAGGGAAGTATGAAACTAGTTTCTCATTTTCGCCGGGAGCGTAGCCCGGGCCTTGCTCAAGCAAAAAAGGCTTCATTCTTGAAGCAGCACGGAACACTTTATTGTGAGCAATGCTTGTTGGACCCTATAAAGGCACACGGTAAATATGGAGAGGCTTGTATCGAAGTACACCATGACGCAGTATCAATTTCCGACATGGGCGAAAATCATGCAACGACGCTGGATCAGCTTCGTTGTTTATGCGCCAACTGCCACCGCGTATTGCACCGCGCACTGAAAGACCAGACAAACATAGCATTACCCACTGCAGTAGCCTGAATCGCACTTGTTCATGTGGAATAGCTGCATCTGATCTCGGGCCCTGGGCGCTTCTACCCACTTCAGAACCGCCCGGATGCCGACGGCGTTCTTCCGGCGCGATGCGCGGAACATCACCCTGGCTTTCCCTTTAGCCGTGAATCCTAGTTCGCGTTCAGTGATATCGATCAGTTGGATGCGGTCTTCGGAGAGAAGCCGCAGTTCGTCGATGTTGGCGTTGATGCAAGGCTCGCATTCGCGGGAGCGATGAGGCAGAACATCGAACCCGGCGCGAGCCAGCAGCTCGTTGCGCATTCCATCATCGTGGCGCACCAGCGGCTGCCACAGCTCTCGGCCCCCGTGTCGCTCCGACTCTGTCACATGCTCCGGCGCATCGGCGCGGTGAGCGCTTTCCGACCTTCTAACGCCTGTCATGGCCGTCGCCAGCTTTTCCGGGTCGTGATCATCAAGCCAGAGCATAGCGGGTAGCACTTTCAGCTCGGAGGTGCAGAACTGGCCTTGTCCTCCGGCGCCAGGCCAGCCGCACTTGCGTTTTACCAGGGCTATCATTCCTTCGGACTGGGTTTGAACCGTACGGAAACCGTAGAGCTGGGCAAGCGCTTCTCCTCGGAAGACCCGAGCAGGCCATTCAGCAGCGGCCCAGCCTGTATCGGAATAGAGGCATACGACGTCTTCGAGCTGCCGTTCATGCGCCCATTGAATGAGCGCTATTGAGTCGTTCGCGTAGCTGCAGAATAGGACGTGCATCGAGGATCTCCAGACAGCCGCACGCCTGCCGAGGCGTTCAGCGTGATAGGCGAAGGTAGGGGGAGGGTTAGGCGCCTGGGCGGCGTTTGAAGGCGAGCCAGATATAGTGCCGGCCCTTGGCCGTGACCTTAATTTTGTCGGCGCGCCTGTTCCAAGTGATCAGTCGCAGCTCTTCGAGGATGCTGGTGATCGTGTGACCTTGGTGCCAGCCGGCCAGCGCCTTGATGCAGCCCTGAGCGAGAAGACCGCGGAAGTCGGTATGACCGAAACTGGTGCCGTCGAAAACGGCTTGCATCTGCTCATCAGACACAAGGTCAGCAACCGCTCTCACGTCCGGATCGCGCCGGTAGCACTTGTGGGTCATGGCTTTCTCCATGCATGCGCCGCCTTCCGTGTCCGGATGCGGCATGGTGGCATTTGGGATTGAAGTGCGCGAGCATCACTTATTTGGAGGGCTCGCTATGGATATCTGTTTGACCCTGACTGAGGTTCAGTGGGAAGTAACAAAGGACGTTGCTGCTGTGATCGGCTCTGCGGCAGGCGTGTGTACGGTCATCGCAGGTGTCGTATTTGGATGCTTAGGGCTGATTACTTGGAAAAAGCAGTTAAGAGGTACCGCGAATCATGAAATGTCACGGAAGCTTTTAGTTTCGATATACACATATGAAGCAACGCTAAACGCTGCCAGAGACATAGGCATGAGTCTGAGCGAATTGAGCGAGGAGGAAACCTTTCATGTAGATGGTCTTCCAGCTGAGTTCAAGCGTTATGCCTTTACCTACTCGATTTATCGGGCCCGGCTGAACACAATCGATAACTCGCTTGCCCCTGTTCGTGCCCATCTGCTGGAGGCTAGGGCGCTATGGGGCCAAGATGTTGATGGCGTGGTTAACGCGCTGATCGCGATGAAGGACGAATGGTGGACGGTAGCTCGACGGTACGCCTCTGCCATGAACCCAGCCGAGGATACCGATACCCGAGAGTGCTATGCCAAAGCATGGATCGAACATAAAGGGGTGTTGTATGTTGATGGCCCGGATAACGCTTTCGGTCAGCGGTTCAAAGAGAGACTTGCCGAAGTTGAAATGTTCCTTCGAACAAAAATGTAAAACGTCTTATACGTCGACTTCTGCAGGTCTGGTGATTTCTTGTTTTCTAGGGTATTACGGGTGCCCGGCATGGGGCCGGACACAAGGAGTGAAAATGGCCTTTCCAAACAGCTGCTGTGGAAAATCTATGGAGTCTTATGACTCTAACGACGATTTTGGAAGCTTTGAGGTGCTATCTGGGCGAGACGCAATCGGCGAACAGTTACGACTCAAATGCCGCGATTGCAAAGACGAATGGAGCAGGGAATATAGTCGTAACGGTGATCGTTTCTGGATCAAGACCAAGGAAGTCGGTCAGCCGTCTTGAGTCAGTTTTAGAGACTCTCGCTGATAAGCCAGCTCCAGCCGCCGCGCCACAACCGGTGATCCGTTATTTTGTGGCGCGGCACTTCCAGCAGAGGGAGAGCCCGACCAAGCTCTAATTCATACCGACTGTGAATCGGATATCGACACTTCAGACAGCCGCCCGCCTGCCGAGGCGTTCAGAGTGATAGGTGAAGGGTTAGGCGGCCGCGGTGTCCGGCTTGGCCAGGGCCTGCTGCACCGCGGCAATGATGCGTTCGAGGTAGTCGTAGTCGGGGTTGGGCTCCGTGGCGTCGTTGTCCGCCGCTAAGTGCCACCACTCATCACCGAACAGCCTATGCATCAGCTCGCTATGTGCGCCGTGCAGGTGGTCGATGGACGGCGAATCCCGCAGATCTCCGGCCTCGTCGTAAAGCTCGCGCGCTTCGTCCCGGCCATAGCAGAATGTTTTGCGCTCCTTCAGGACCTGGCGCCGCGCTTTGTCGGCAAGTGCTTCGCCACTGAACTGCCTGGAGCGCATCTGTGAATCGAAATAGCCGATGATGTAGCTCGCACTGAGCTCGCGGAAGAACTGGCCCACGGTCATGCCGTCCCACATTCCACCCCAGAACGCCGTCCAACTTTTGCCCCAGCAGCTGACAGTGATCTTGCCGCTCTTGGGCCCGAGGTCTTCGAGGAAGACTGTGATGGGGTCCAGGTTCGCGGCGCCCGTGATGTACAGCTTGGTAACGCTCGAGGTCTCGACCTTCATGGCAATCTCCATTGCAGGCGCCGCCCTCCGATATCTCGGTGAGTGGCAAATAGGGGTGGGGTGGACTATAAGTATTGGCCGGCATTGGGCCGGATCAGGGAGTAGTAAATGGCGAAGTTAACTATCGAAGGAAACACGTTCACAAATGTAGGAACAGCGTTTAGCTATTCCGTAGATTCCGAATCTATCATCGACTTCAAAAACAACCGAATGCAGGGCGTGAAAACAGCAATTGAGGAGCGCGATCCTCCCAGCCTGATACAAATGATTGGTCTCCCGGCAGATACACCAGTCGAAGACATTCTTGAGGTTGTTAGAGAGATACGCGACAAGCGCGTGTCAGCGACGGACGAGGCAGGCGGTGTTGAATTTCTTAAACACTCGAAGCTCTGGCCCTACATAGAACGATCCTCGAACATCGTTACGGTGATTAGTGGGTTATTCGCGTTTGCAGCTGCATCTATGGGCATACCCACTGTACTTTAGGTCAAAGCCTTCACACCTAGCGATACGATAATCTCATCGCCGGGATCCTGCTGAATCATCAGCATGCTCCTGCGCTCGAACGCCAGCGCCACAATACGCGAAGGTCGGTATTCGTGGCGCGGCACTTCCAGCAACGGCAGTGCCCGATCAGGCCCTAATTCATGCAGCCGGTGAATCATCAGGGTTAGCGCCTCGCCCTGCTCCTCGATACCCGCCCACTGCATCAGCTCGGCCAGCGCCTGCTTGGTGCCTGGGCGGACCTTCAATCGCAGATCCTCTTCCTGCAGCCTGGCTGCCTTGTCGTGCCGGCGCGCATCGCGCTGCTTCTGATCCATTGCCATCACGCGGCCTCCTGCGCTTGTTCTTCTGGCAGATAGTTGTCCAGCGCCTGCAACACGATCTGATGCGGCGCCTTGGACATTGCGGCCATGGCCACGATCTTCTTTACGCCTGCGTCCTTGGCGCGGTTGCCAGAACTGGCCAACACCTCGCGCAAAACGCCGGCGGAAGGGTGGAGGTGCGCGGCCAGCGCCATGTGTACCAGCACGTCCAGCCCATCCAGCGGCCGACTTCCAGCGCGCCACCACAAGTGCGGCTTGCCCACGGCGCCGCGCTCGCGGCAGGCCTTGCCTTGGGCTTCAAGCTCGGCCAAGTCTGCGCGGGCCTGTTGGATCGTCATTCCGGCCGCATCCGCCAGCTTCTGCGCAGTCATTCCTGTGGCCTGGGTGAGGTAACGCCATAGTGGGGTCATATTGAATGCCACTCGGTGGGAGGTTGAAGTTGTGGGCGCGGCGCCGGGCGTGGGCCAGCGTGCTGATGCGCCTCATGCTGCGCGGGCTCGCTGCCAGACGCCCATGGCCGTGAACATAGCGTTGGCCTGGGCCTCGGTGAGGCTTACCTGGTCGGGAACAGCTATCCAGCCGCTGCCGATCACATGCTTCTGGTTGGCTGATGCGCAGACCTCAGCGTGCTTCTCGATCATCAGCGGCTCAAGGTTCGCCACCAGGTGCATGCCTGCTGTGGTGAACTCCGTTGCCTTGCTGTACTGGGCGCCGGTGGGGTCCTGGCAGAACACTGCGATGTAAACCGTCCAGCGGTGGGCGATATCGCAAAGGGCATTGGCCACTGGCAGGCTGCAGATCTGCTTGCAGGTCTTCCAGTTGATCATGATCTGGATATCGCCCGGCTCTACGTTGGCCACCGCAGCATGATTGATGCGTACCAGGGCGCGGCGGGCGCGGTCGATCTGGACCCGCCGGTTGCAGGCTTTGCGGACCTTGCTCATAGCTGGGCCGCCAGTTGGCGGAGCGCAATTCGATCGCTGCGGGATAGCGGTGGCTTGCGGCGCTTGAGGACCGTTTCAGGGTCTATCCAGGCCTTGCGGGGTGGCTCGGGCTTGAACTCGTAGGACGCCAGAACCTGAACCCGGCCGCCCCGGGCGAGGAATGCCGCACGCGCCGCGTCGATGCGGGCCTGCTCTTCGGCGAGGGCCGCGATTTTCTCGTTGCTGATCATGGCTGCCTCACTTGATGCGGATTGAGCTATCGCCGCGCTCTAGGTGAGCCCAACGGGGTTCGGGGATAAGTTCGTGCTCGACGTCTTCGCCAGCAGCCATGCGCTTGCGCACCAATTCGTTGTGGTCGCGGATCTCTTTGAGCTTTCCGGCGATTACCTTCTTATCCGGCGAGATCACGGTACTGACCGATACGAATTCGTCGGGCACCTCGTCTTCGGCGTCGACGATGACCTTTTCCGGAGCCAGTGCCAGGGTGATGGTGAACAGCGGACGTTTGATCGACTTAATGCTGGCTGCCTCCATGTTGCGGCGCAGGTAGTCGCTGATCTGACTGACGCTGTTCTTCTTGGCTCGCTGGAGTTCCTTCAGGCGGTCGACCTCTTTGTCGATGGCGTCGATATCGCTCTCGATGTTCCGGCGCAACATGACGATGTTGTCGGCCTTCACTTCGAAATCGCCTTGGATCTCGTCCATGGCGTGCTGCAAGGCCTCTTTCAGGCCCTCGTCGTCTGTGTCTGCCATGGCCTGGAGCTCGGCCAGCTTGCCCGTCAGGGCGTACAGTTGGGTCATGCTGCTGTCTCCTGTTTGGGGTTGGCGAGCTTGTTCCATTCCAACGAGATGCGCGCAGCGCCTTTCTCATCTTTCCGGGCCTTGAGCTGGCGAACCGCAGTGTCGTGAATTTTCTTGAGTTCATGCGCGGACTGAGCGCCCTGCATGGTGTCGATGGTCGACTTGATGAAAGTCAGACGGTCTTCCTGCTGGCGAGCAATCTCGGCTTCGCGGTCGACGGCCTGTTCAACCGCCTGCTCCTCTTGGAGCTGTTGGACGTAGTCGCGGTCGTCGAACATGCCAAGGAACACATCAGCGCTGAAGCCAAGCATGGACAGGGATTTCTTAATGGCGTCGGTCAGCGACTTTTTCGGCGCTTCGCCATCAGTGGTGGTGCCAAACTTCGACTTGTAGAGGTAGGGGGTACAGCCGTACTGCTCCAGCTCACCGCGCTCGCCGCCATGCTTGAACCAGAACAGGATCTTCACGGTGTGGTTCAGCTCGAAGCCCA
>Ga0105244_10003817_pt1 | contig 10625 bp, 10 predicted proteins | sample KBSM44metaG_FD_80423 | JGI IMG/M metagenome (GOLD analysis project Ga0105244, IMG submission 80423) | Miscanthus rhizosphere microbial communities from Kellogg Biological Station, Michigan, USA - KBS M4-4 metaG | ecosystem: Host-associated > Plants > Roots > Rhizosphere > Soil | place...
ATGAACCGCCGTGAAGCCTTGCGTGAGTCGCTGCTGGATGAAGCGGAAGGTGCAGATTCACTGATGGTAAAACCGGCGGGTGCCTACCTCGATATCCTGCGCGATATCCGTGAGCGCACCACGTTGCCGCTGGCTGCGTACCAGGTCAGTGGTGAGTACGCGATGATTAAATTCGCGGCACAAGCGGGCGCAATCGACGAACGTAATGTGGTTCTGGAAAGCCTTGGCGCAATTAAACGTGCCGGTGCCGATCTCATTTTCAGCTATTTTGCCCTTGATCTCGCCGAGCAAAAAGTGCTCTGATTATCGTTACGCCTGGCATCGGACATCGCATACCGTTGCCAGGCGCTTTCAGCCTTTGTGGCACAAACACCAGTGTTTCTGTAATTCCATAATTAATAAGAGTAACGCGATGAAAGCACCTGCACTGCCTGCGGACGAGTCACATCGTCTGGCCCAGTTACGTGCGCTCAACATTCTGCACACGCCTGCAGAAGAGCGTTTCGACCGATTAACCCGTCTTGCCCGTCGCCTATTTGGCGTGCCGGTGGCGCTCGTTAGCCTAATGGAAGAGGACCATCAATGGTTCAAATCGATTGCCGGGCCGAGTGCGGCAACCGCGCCACGCAATACCTCATTCTGTGGCCACGCCATTCTGCAAGATGATGTGATGGTGGTAGAGAATCCGCTGGATGATGAGCGTTTCCACGACAATCCGCTGGTTAAAGATAACGACAACCCGATACGTTTCTACGCCGGTTGCCCACTGCGCACGCCAGCCGGTGCCAAAGTCGGCACGCTGTGTCTTATCGATCACCACACGCGCGAGTTTAACGCCGACGATATCCACACGCTGCGCGATTTAGCGGCCATGGCGGAAGCAGAACTGGTGGCTTTCCAGACCGCCACTTCGGATGAGCTGACGCAAATTACCAACCGTCGCGGCTTTATGACGCTCGGCCAGCTGGCGCTGAATGAGTGCCAGATCAAGCAGTTACCGGCCAGCCTGACCTTCCTCGATCTCGATCGTTTCAAAGCCATCAACGATACGCTCGGCCATCGCGAAGGCGACCGCGCGCTGATGGACTTTGCCGATGCCATGAAAGTGAGTTTCCGCCATGCGGATATCTTTGCACGTTTAGGTGGCGATGAATTTGTGGTGCTGTTTAACGGCTTGCAACAAGGCGATGCCGAAGGTGCATTGGCGCGCTTTGATCGTTTCCTACAGCAGCAAACCCAGAATCTGGAGCGTCGCTACGCCCTTCACTTCTCTTCAGGCATTGTTGAGTTTGATCCCGATCATCCGCAATCGCTGGAGCAGTTGCTGGAAGGAAGCGACGAACGCATGTACGCCGCGAAGAACGGTAAAAAGAATCTGAGTTGATTGTGGGTCGCCATCAATGGCGACCATGGGATTAATCACCCTCTAAATCACCGATCAATGTCTGATTAAACTTCTGCGGCTCTTCCATTTGCGGCGCATGTCCCATACCCGGGAATTCAATTAAGTGCGCGCCTGGAATCATCTGTGCGACTTGCTTGCCCAGCAGGTTGTAGTGCCCGAGTTTCGCTTTCACTTCTGGCGAGGCGATATCGCTGCCAATCGCCGTGGTGTCGGCAGTGCCAATCATCAAGGTGGTTGGCACGCGCAAGTCTTTAAACTCGTAATAGACCGGCTGAGTGAAAATCATGTCGTAGATGAGTGCCGAGTTCCACGCCACTTTTGTGTGGCCCGGTCCGCTATTGAGTCCGGCCAGCATATCGACCCATTTGTCATATTCTGGCTTCCACTGGCCGCTGTAATAAGTCTGCTGTTCGTACTTCTTGATGCCCGCCGCATCCAGCTTGAGTTCACGCTGATACCACTGATCCACCGAGCGCCACGGTGCGCCCTTGGCTTTCCAGTCCTCTAAGCCAATGGGATTCACTAATACCAGTTTTTGGGTTTGCTTTGGATACATCAGCGAATAGCGCGTCGCCAGCATGCCGCCGGTGGAATGCCCGATGATAATGGCGTTTTCGATACCCAGCTGCTGCAACAATTGATGGGTATTCTGCGCCAGCTGCTGGAAGGTGTATTGATAGTTGGCAGGTTTAGTTGAGCTGCAGAAACCGATCTGATCCGGAGCAATGACGCGGTAGCCTTTCTGACTCAGTGCTTTAATGGTGTCATCCCAGGTTGCGCCGCAGAAGTTCTTACCGTGCATTAGCACCACCGTTTTGCCATTGGCCTGCTGCGTGGGCTTAATATCCATATAACCCATACTCAGCGCCTGCTGCTGCGATGAGAAATGATAGTGCTGCAGCGGATAGGGATAACTGAACCCTTCTAACTGTTCACCATAGACATTGGCGGCAACGGCCGGCGCGGTGCTGAATAACGCCATCGATGCCAGAAGAGTGGCAAGTGACTGTTTTGGCTTGAAACAAAAAGGCATGTGGCCGTTCCTTAACAGTGAAAACATTCAGTCTGGCACGTAAATCCTGTTTATGTATTGATGGTCTGTGCCGCTGAAATACGCAAAAATTACCGTTAAGCGCTGCAAAGCGATGCGAAATTTGAGTTAATAATCACTTGCGTTATTACGATAAATATTCAACATCATCACAACATGCAAACGTTTATATTCACGAAAATCAAGACCGGTCTTGATGACAAATAAAAAAACAGCCGAATCATCAAAAAACTTTACATTAATTGCAGATTGGAAAGGTTAATTAAATTACACTCTTCAGTTGTTAATGGAGAACTACGATGACACAGCAAAAATATAATGAAGGGGTAATTGATTCAGTGACCGAATGGATTATGACTAATCTGGATCAACGTTTGAGCATCGATGATATTGCACTGAAGTCTGGCTATTCCAAATGGTATTTGCAGAAACTCTTCGCCCGCTATCACAACGAAACGCTAGCTCGATATATTCGCAAAAAAAAACTTGTGCACTGTATCAATGACTTAAAATACAGTAATACACCCATAATCGGTCTGGCAGTGAAATACCATTTTGAAAGTCAGCAATCTTTCACGCGTTCATTTAAGCATGTACTGGGCTGTACGCCGCTATTTTGCCGCAAAAGGCAACTTGATGACCAAGCCAGACAAGCTCTGAGCGAAAGTAGCGATCCCTGTGTGCTTTGCCGTCAGGCAGGTTTTGATGCAACGGAACGTAATAAAGATATTATTGCACCTACCGTGCGTAACGATAAATTCGACCCGCGACTTAGCTGTGTCATACGCTAATAAATAGCTAGCTAACTATTTATTAGCGCCTTTAGACATCAACTGATTGATTTATTCCAATTCTATGCTCTATTTAATTAATAAAATGCGGATGGCTTACCATCCGCCTCGGATTTAGTAGCTCGATTTATTCAGCGCCATTGCGCTCTTTTTAAAATGCGCTAATCGACTATCCAGCGCATCGGTATAAAGCATGGTATCCACGCCGACGGCGACAAAGTTGGCCCCCCAACTGATGGCTCGTTCCGCCATGGCCAGATTAACCGCCAGAAAACCTGCGGCTTTTCCCGCGCTGCGGATACGTTGAATACTGTGCTCAATCACTTTCTGCACCTCTGGATGATCCGCATTATCGGGATAGCCCAACGAGGCTGATAAATCCGCCGGGCCGATAAATATTCCGTCTACGCCCTCCACTTCCAGCAATGCATCCAGGTTATCAATCGCGGTTTTGCTCTCGGCCTGAATCAGCAGACATAGCTCTTCATTGGCGCGCGCCATATAATTTTCCACCCGTCCCCAACGTGCTGCCCGCGCGACACCCGCGCCAACGCCGCGTGTGCCATAAGGCGGATAGCGCGTTGCCTTAACCAGCGCCTGCGCCTGCTCGGCGGTGTCGATCATCGGCACCAGCAAGGTGCGTGCGCCGATATCCAGCACCTGCTTGATGAGCGCCGTCTGGAATTCGATTGGGCGAATCACCGGCTGACTGCGATAAGGCGCGATGGCCTGCAGTTGGTGATAGAGATCCTGCACGGTATTCGGTGCATGTTCGCCATCAATCAACAGCCAGTCGTAGCCGCTGGTAGCGGCAATTTCGGCCAGATATGACGATGTACTGCTCAGCCACAGGCCAATTTGCGTTTCGCCTTTAGCCAATCCGGCTTTGAACGGATTTTTCAACGGATCCTGCATACATCCTCCTTTTTTAATGACTTGTCTGTGGGGATTGCGGCAACGGGCGATCCACTTTCAGACTCAGAATAATCAGCGAGCCGATGGCGGCAATCAGCGCCAATGCCAGTAATCCGGCGCTGTTGCTGTTAAATTGCATCTCAGCGTTAACGCGAATCAGCGGTGCAAGGAAACCGCCGACAGCACCAAACAAGTTGACGAAGCCAATGCCCGCCGCCAGCGCGGTGCCGGACAGCAATTGGGTTGGCATGGTCCAGAACACCGGCTGCACCGCAATAAAACCAACGGCCGCAACGCTAAGCGCAATAATGGCCAGCAAAGGTGAAACCAGGCCGGAAAGACCGATACCCAACGCGGCGGCCAGCAAGGTAAACGCCGCCACCCGACGCCGCTCGCCGCTACGATCGGAGTAACGTGGAATCAGCCAGGTACCGAACAGCGCAGCCACCCACGGAATCGCCGCCACCAGCGAGGCGAGGAAACCCACTTTGGTACCAATCAGCGCCGCCACCTGCGAAGGCAGGAAGAAGATCAGGCCGTATACCGCGATTTGGATGGTCATATAGATAATGGCAAGCTGCCAGACGCGACCATTGCGCAGCGCATCACGCAGGTGAGCGGTGGGCTTTTGCTGCTCTTCACTCTCCAGCTGACGTTGCAGCGCCTGCTTCTCTTCTGCGCTGAGAAAACGCGCTTTTGCCGGGGTATCGTCGATATAGCTAAAGGTGAAAATACCCGCCGCCACAGCCAGCAGCCCTTCGATGATAAACATCCAGAACCAGCCGGGATGGCCCAGCACGCCATGCATTTCCAGCAGTGCGCCAGAGAGCGGCGAACCCAACGTCAAGGCCAACGGCGCGCCCATATAGAACAGCCCCATTACGCTGGCACGCTGCTGCTGCGGGAACCACAGCGAAGTCAGATAGATCATGCCGGGAAAGAAGCCCGCTTCGGCAGCACCGAGCAAGGTACGCACCAGTAAAAACTTCGCTTCGGTATCGGCAAACGCCATCGCCGCTGAGAGAAAGCCCCACAGCAGCGTGGTGCCGCCAATCCAGCTGCGGGCACCAAAACGGCGCATTAGCAGATTAGCCGGAACGCCAAGGAGCGCGTAAACCACAAAAAAGATGCCGGCACCTAATGCGTAGGCTTCGTTACTCAGCCCGGTATCAAGTTGGTAAGCCTCTTTGGCGAAACCAATATTGGCGCGGTCGAGGAATGCCAACACGTAGAGCATCAGCATGAAAGGAATGAGACGTGCGCGGTTTTTCTTTACCGCGCTTAACACCAGATTATCCATGAGAAAAACCCTCACCAACGGCTGCGACGTCATGCCGCAGCCGCTGCGATTTAGTGTTGATAAGGACGTTTCAGGCCATCGCGGTTCAATTCCACACCGAAGCCCGGTTTATCCAGCACGGATTTGTGCATGCGGCCATTCACCGGCACCGGCTCGTTAATCAGCAGCGGATCAAACTGCGGACGGAGCGTGCTGCAATCCGGGCTGGTCATCAGGAATTCACTGAATGGACTGTTGGTGAAGGTGATGACTGCGTGATGCGAGTAAACCGAAGATCCATGCGGCACCACCAGCTGGCCGCGTGATTTCGCCAGCGCAGCCACCTCCACCAGCGTGGTCAGGCCGCCGCACCAACCCACATCGGGCTGCAAGATATCAATGCCGGTTTCTGCCAGGGTGCGGAACGATTGCAGCGTGCCGTGGTGTTCGCCGCTGGTAATCAACATGCCCTGCGGCGCCTGCTGTTTCAGTTGCGCATAGCCTTCAAATTGCTGTGGCGGCAAACACTCTTCCAGCCACTTAACGTTATAAGGCGCACAACCGTGTGCCAGTTTGGTAGCGAAATTGACGTCCTGACTCATCCAGCAGTCGAGCATCAGCCAGAAATCCGGGCCGCAGGTTTCACGATAGTGAGCGATGCGCGCCACCTCTTTGCGAATACCTTCGTCGCCATCGTGCGGTCCCCACTGCACCGCCATTTTTCCGCCGATGAAGCCCATTTTTTGCGCCAGGTCGGGTCGTGCACCGGTAGCGTAGAACTGCAATTCATCGCGCACCGCGCCGCCCAACAGCTTGTACACCGGCAGATCGGTGACTTTACCGAACAGATCCCACAGCGCTAAATCCACACATGAAATGGTGTTCATGACCAATCCGCCGGAGCCGGCGTAATACATGGTGGCGTTCATCATCTGATCATGGATTAGCTTGATATCGCTGACACAGCGCCCTTCCAGGAAGCGATTCAGATGTTTTTCCACGATGAAGCAACCCATTTCACCGCCGGTGGTAATCGCAAAACCGGTCTGGCCGTTATCGGCTTCCACTTCGACAATTAACGTCCCTAATACGTTGATGCCGAAGGATTGGCGTGACTGCTCATACTGCTTGTATTTACTCATTGGCGTGGCGACGTGATCGTCAATCCAGTGATTGGCACCTTGATCGTGATAATCACCGCCAGCCGCCGCTTTATCGGCCGTTGCGCCACCGGCAAAGTAGGCGCGGACTGTTTTAATTTTAGGTAAGGACATGGTCTTCTCCTGGTTACGAGGCGTGTTTTTCCGCCGGGCTACGCCAGCCCAGCAGACGGGAAATGTCGCGGGCGCAGGCAATCGCCTGACCTGCGAGGTAATCGCGCTTGTCATCGTCAATGTCGAGCCGGGTGCCAACCAGCGAAATGGCGGCGACTAACTGCTCGCGAACGTTGAAAATCGGTGCCGCCACACAGCGCACATCGGGATAATCCTCACCATTATCAAAGCTCCAGCCCTGACGACGTATACGTGCTAACTCGGTGCGCAAAGCGTCGGCGCTTCGTAGCGACGTTGGCGTTACCGCCACAAAGCGCATGTCATTAATGATGCGTTCTTGCTCTTCGGGCCGTTGCCAGGCCAGCAGGCATTTACCAATGCCCGAGCGATACAGCGACAGGCTTTTTCCTTCGTGCGAGCGCACGCTGATGGTGGCGGCAGATTCGAGTTTGAGGATGTAACAGGCGTGGCCACCATCGAGGATGCCGAGGTGGCACAGCAGATTGGTTTGCTGCATTAAGCGGGTCAGACGGGGACGCGCGATATCACGAATATCCATGTGCTGCAGTGCATGACCGGCAAACTCCACCAGCCGGGTCCACAGGCAATAGTTGTTGTTGCGATCAATGGTTATCAGACGCTGTTTTTTTAGCTCAGCGAACAGCAGATAGGCGCTGCTTTTTGGCAGCGTCAGCGCTTCAATGATCTCGGCGGCGCTGCAGGGCCCGTGCTGCGCAATAAAGTCGAGAATCGCAATCGCGCGCGTCAGGGCGGGGACAGGCGTAATTTCCAACATGCTGGACTCCAGTCTGATTATCTGGAGGGCAGTGTTGTGGTTTTAGCGCGGCATAAGTGTGCGCCGCATCAAATTACACGGCGTAAAGCGTATCTGGCGGAAGTGTTAATGTGGGAATGTGAATCGCACCGCGCTGCGAGTACAGCCGACTGTACTCGCAGCGGTGGAGAGATTTAAGAGAAGATGTATTTGATTGCCGCTATGACCATGGTGGTGGCCATCACCATTAACAGGCGCTTTATCCAGCGCATGTCGGTTTTAAGAACATTGATGTCCCTTTCAATGACTTCAAGTCGAGCTTCTACCTTATCAAGTCGAGCTTCCACCTTATCAAGTCGGGCTTCAATCTTATCAAGTCGTAGCTCAACTTTATTAAGGCGCCCATCCAGCTCTTTAATCGCACCGCTGAGCCTAATATCCAGCTCTTTGACCACACCGCTAAGCCTATGGTCCAGCTCTTTAATCGCTCCAGTTAGCCTGATATCCAACTCTTTGACCGCACCGCTAAGCCTATCGTCCAGCTCTTTAATCGCTCCAGTTAGCCTGATATCCAACTCTTTGACCGTACCGCTAAGCCGATCGTCCAGCTCTTTAATCGCTCCACTCAGCCTGATATCCAACTCTTTGACCGTACCGCTAAGCCGATCGTCCAGCTCTTTAATACTTCCGCTTATCCCTTCGCCGGCCTGCATCAGATCGGCACGCGATAACGCATTATCCTGCTGCATCTCAGTAAAGATCTCGACCATGGCTTCAGCTTGTTGATCGCTGACGCCGGCCAGTTGCAGCGCTTTAAAGGCTTTATGTGTATTCATCATCGCGAGTGTCATCCGTGAAGCTCCTGAGTTGATGTGGCGCGTATGCCAACATCATGCCCAGCGAGCAATTATTGCACCATGTGACTGTTGATATTTTGCGCTGCGATACGAAAAATATCAATTAGTACAACAAGTAACGTACATGCGGATGCGAAACAGCTCGCAAAACTCTCGCCAGGATCGGCCGCGAAAGGTTTTGCGATATTGCAGCGGAGAGGTGTTGAGTTGCTTCTTGAAATGCCGGCGCAGCATTAGCGGTTTCGCCGAGTTCCACAAAGATTTAAGCCCGCTCAAGGTGACTGCGTGATCAGCAAAGCTACGCCAGGTTCATTTGTTGGCACGGATTTGCAGCAAGCCGCGCTGGCAGGGGTTGCAGATGTGTTTGCTGAAATTAAAACCACCGATCAGGTATTAGCGCTGTTGGTACATTAATTACTGCACCGGCTGGCCGGGCAGCAGTTTCTCAGACATTACACGGCGGCAGGATAAGCCATCCTGCCGCGCTTGCTGCTGTTGTTGCGGAGATAAATCCTGCCAAACCCTGTGCAGATGATCGGCCAGACCACGTTGGAAATGGATCTTCTGCAACGCGTAATCCGAATTGCTGCCTTCAATAATCTGCTGCATATCCTGCGACGTGTTACCGCGCCCATCGTGCGTCAGGGTGCAGAACATGGCGATGTAATAGCCTTTGTCCTCATCGCTGTAATGCGGCATCAGCCACCAGACAACCGCACTCATCACGATCAGCAACGGCAGGAGGAATTTGATTTTCAACATAAGGCGAGTCACCCGCTGGAGTGTAAAGCGCGCGATAGTAGCAGATTGCACGGGCGTGACCTATTCAGCATGCTTAAAGCGCCTGCGCACACGCCCAGGCCGAGCTCCATGCCCACTGGAAGTTATAGCCGCCCAACCAACCGGTGACATCCACCACTTCGCCGATAAAGAATAAGCCCGGCACATCGCGCGCTTCCATGGTTTTCGACGATAGCTGCGTGGTGTCGACGCCGCCCAGCGTTACTTCGGCAGTGCGGTAACCTTCGGTGCCGTTCGGCTGCACGCGCCATTGATGCAGCGTGCTGACCAGTTCGCCCTGCTGCTTGCTGTTCAGCTGCTTCAGCGTGACATCGGGAATCTGCTTCAGCTCCTGCAGCACTTCCACCAAACGTTTTGGCAGAATCTTCGCCAGGCTGTTTTTCAGGCTAAGATTGGGGTGCGCCTCGCGCTGCACATTAATGAAATCATCCAGCGAAGTAGCGGGTGACAAATCAATGGTGACGAATTCGCCCGGTTGCCAATAGCTGGAGATTTGCAGCACAGCAGGACCCGACAAGCCGCGATGGGTAAACAGCATCGCTTCTTTAAATAAGGTGCCGTCCTGCGCGGTGATCGTGGTCGGCAATGCTACGCCCGACAGCGTATTGAGCTGTTCAAGCAGCGGTTTATGCAAGGTGAAAGGCACCAATGCCGCGCGCGTTGGAAACACTTTCAGGCCGAACTGTTCCGCCACTTTGTAACCAAATGGCGTAGCGCCGAGGCCGGGCATCGAGAGTCCGCCGCTGGCAATGACCAGCTTCTCCGCCTGCACCGCCGTGCCGTTAAGCTGCAAAGTGTAGCCGCTGTCATCGCGCTCAACGCTCAGCACTTCACTGCGCAAGCGCAGCGTTACCTGCCCGGCATCACACTCTTTCAACAGCAGATCGACAATCTGCTGTGCGGAGTCATCGCAGAACAATTGCCCAAGCGTTTTTTCGTGCCAGGCAATGCCGTGCCGATTAACCAGATCGATGAAATCCCACTGGTTGTAACGTGCCAGCGCCGATTTACAGAAATGGGGATTGTGCGACAGATACGCCGCCGGCTCGGTATGCATGTTGGTGAAGTTGCAGCGACCGCCGCCTGACATCAAAATCTTGCGGCCCGCTTTTTTGCCGTTATCCAGCAGCAACACGCGACGACCCAATTGCCCTGCCTGCGCCGCACAGAACATGCCGGCTGCGCCTGCACCAATAATGATAACGTCAAACTTTTCCACTGCTTTACCCAACCTGTCCGAAAGGCGCTGATTGTAGAGATCTGCGGCTTTTAGCGCCAGCTTCAAAAAAACGCCGCAAATGTGTCATAATGTAACTCACTAATTTTTCGCTATTTTCAGCTAAATCTATACGCAGCATTACAATTTTAAGACAATAAAGAGCTATATTTTTCTTTCATATCGCGCACGTTGTCGCAGATAATGCGCCGCGTTCATGTCCTCCCAAAATGGCGTAACGTTTATGCTACATCTGTTTGC
>Ga0105244_10003818_pt1 | contig 10623 bp, 8 predicted proteins | sample KBSM44metaG_FD_80423 | JGI IMG/M metagenome (GOLD analysis project Ga0105244, IMG submission 80423) | Miscanthus rhizosphere microbial communities from Kellogg Biological Station, Michigan, USA - KBS M4-4 metaG | ecosystem: Host-associated > Plants > Roots > Rhizosphere > Soil | place: Michigan...
CGTAGATAATGAACAGATCCATAGCGGCTCCTGTTACAGCTCAATTTGATACTGTTTGGTATCGCGCGGATTTTTCTTCAGATCGCACACCATCGCGGTATCCACCGGCGCTTGATCGGTGAAAGTTTCCAGAATTTTCATCTGATGGTTTTCCACTTCGGCGATGTGCACATCCAGCGAACAGTGATGGGTAGCCGGATCAACGCTCAGCTTGCCGCTCGGCGAGGTCAGCGTAACGCCCGACTCCAGCGCTTCGATCACCTTCATGCGATCAATATCACCCGCTTTGCGTACCCCTTCTGCCCAGATCAACATACCCTGATACGCGCCCATCGCGAGGTCGCTGATGTAAGGCGTGTTGGCGCCGTAGCGCGCATGGAATCGATCGACAAAGGCGGTGTTTTCCGGTGAAGGGATTTCCTGCATATAGTTAGCGGCCACCAAAATGCCGTTGCTCTCTTCCGGCGACAGAATGATATGTTCGTTGCCACCGCCAAAGACCGTGGAGGCAATCGGGATCTTGCCGCTCATACCGGCCGCATGCCACTGGCGATAGAAGGAGATGTGCGCGCCACCGACCAGCGCTGACCATACCATGTCGGGTTTAGCGCTCTGAATTTTAGAGATCGCCGCACCGAAATCAGTGACATCCAGCGGGAAGAACTCAACCGTCATCACTTCGCCGCCGTTATCGTGCACCGACTTTTTCACCCACGCTGAGACGATTTGCCCGTAGTTGTAATCCGCCGCCAGCACGTAGACTTTTTTGCCCCACTTCTTCACCGCATAAGGCACCAGCTTTTCCACGGTTTGTGCCGGCGTAGAACCGGAAGAGAAGTAATTGCGATCGCACACGCCGCCTTCATATTGCGCCGGATAAAAATAGAGCGAACGAAAACGATCCAATACCGGACGAATAACTTCACGCGAAGCGGACGTAATGCCGCCGTGTACCACCGCCACTTTATCTTTCAGCGCCGCCTGCTGCGCGTATTGCGCATAAAGCTGCATATTGGACTGCGCATCGTAATTAATCACCTGCAACGGGCGACCTAATAACCCCCCCGCCGCATTGATCTCTTCCGCCGCCAGATTAATCGCGTTCGACATCGGCTTACCGTAGATATCGAGCCCGCCGGATAAGTCGAGAATACTGGCGACTTTAATGGCGTCTTTGCTGTCTGCCGCAAAAGAAAATTTAGGTGCAACGCCCGCGGCCAAGCCTAATGCCGAAACGGCTGAACCCTGGATGAATGAACGACGACTAATAGCCATAGCAACCTCTTGAAAAGAGTAGAATAAAATAGGAGTGTTCCGGGAGGCCGGAGAGAATATAAGCGATCGGCAGACGGCGCTGTCTGCATTTATAAGAGGGTTGCCACATCGTTGGGGCGTTATTTTTATTAAGCAATAATTGGGCCAAATAAATTAAACACCGCACTATCACGTAGCGGCGCGATTAATCGCGCAATAAGTTGCGCCGCTACGACAACGTGCGCACTGTTAAATAGCAATTGGCACCAATAAGGTGCGCGGTCGCCAAAAATGGCGACCCTATAAAACCGGTAAGGTCGCCATTTATGGCGACCAAAATAAACCACTCAATTAAAAAATTTAATATCCGTCGGCGTCGCTATCCTGGCGACTTCACCCGCCGCTTTTAGCGCACCGCTCTGCGCATCGAAATGAAACAGGGTGATGTTGTTGGTGAAGACATTCGTCACATACAAATGTTTGCCGCTGGCATCAAAAGCCAAAGCGCGTGGTTCGATACCCTCCGCTTTGTAGCGCACCGGCGATCCCAACGCACCATCCTGTTCTATCCGGAACACCACTAAGCTGTTATCTGAACCACGATTGGCCGCAATTACAAACTTGCCGTTTGGGCTGAGGATAATGCCGCCACCGCTTTTATAGTCGGCGCTGCTGTTTTCGCTGTTGAGTTTGACCTTTGCCTGTTGCTCCAGCCGATCGTCCTTTACTGCAAACACCACCACTTCACCGGCCATTTCAGTGATGACATAAGCATGTTTACCGTCGGGTGAAAACACCATGTGACGCGGACCCGATCCCGCAGGGAAAGTGACATCACGCGCAGGATCTGCCTGCAGCGGTTGTGACTTGTTGGCGTGATAAGCAAAGGCATGCAGTTTGTCACCGCCGAGATCCGCCGCGTACAGGTATTTGCCATCGGGAGTGAAGGTGGTGGAGTGCGCGTGCCCGCTATCCTGGCGGTCTTTCACCGCACCGGTTCCGCTGACAAACGGGAAAGTCTGTACCTGCTCGCCGAGTGATCCATCGTGATGGATCGGGAACACCGCCACGCTGGCACCGCCTTTTGCCACCGAATAGTTGGCGACAAACAGGAATTTTCCATCCGGGCTGAGGGTGGCATGCGTCGGCTGCTGGCCGTGGCTATCCACCGCGTTAATCACGCGCACGTTGCCCTTGTGATCAATGGCCAGCGCAGTGACGGCACCGGCATTTTCTTCATTGGTGGTGTAGGCAAAACGACCATCGTGTGATTTCACAATCCACGAAGGACTTTTCATTTTGATGAAATCGAGCGGCGTCAGCGTGCCGTCGCTATTGACCTTCATACGGTACAACCCTTCGCTGGGATGACCCGGATTTTGCACTAACGGCGCGTCTGGGATGCTGGTCCATGTGCCCACTAAAGCCGTTTGGTTGTGATGTTCCGCTGCAGTTGCCATTGCACTTCCCGCTATGATGAAAAGAACAGCAGATAATGCCACGGTTATGTTGGATGCTAAACCCTGCCTTTTGAAATCATTAGATTTAATCAATTTATCACTCCACGCTAATGAGGAAACTGCCATGACTGCTAGGGGAATATAGCGTGCGAGGCGTAATAGAGCGGCCACCAAAGGTGACCGTATTCACATAACTGATTTAATATTCAATTTATGCGTTCATTATCGCCACGAAAAACAATCGGCATGGAACCGTTGAACAGTGATTGCCTGTTGTTTCATCGCAGAAGTAACGCTTTTCTTGAGTCCATCCGGACCGCAAAACCAAATGTCCAGCGTCGTGATAGTGTGGTTTTTTTTCATTTCAGCAACGCGTTTCTGCAGATTCTTCGCGCTATTAACCGTGAAATATTTTAATTCCACTTTTGCCTGCTGACACAAAGCCAATAAATTATCTGGATAAGTCATTCCCTGATCGGGCCGGGTGAAATACCATAATTCAACGCCAGCGAGCTGCTCACCTTTTCTGACAACCTGACTAAGTTTTGCCATAAAGGGCGTGATGCCAATTCCACCAGCAATCCATAACTGTTGGTTGCCGGAATTAGCAAGGTTGAAATTTCCATAAGGCCCTTCAATTTTTACTTTCTGATCCGGCGAAATATGGTTTTCAAGTTGCTGGGTATAATCCCCTAATTTCTTAATCGAAAAGGTCAGTGATTGATCGGCAGGATTAATATCAGAAAGTGTAAATGGATGTCGTTCAGCTGAGTGTGCAAACTGCACAAAAGCAAACTGCCCCGGCAACATCGCGACATTAGCACTATTGCGTACCCTCACTTCTATGATGTTTTGTGGTGCCGCCTTAACCTGCAGAATAACGCCTTCCGTGGTATTGTGGCTGCCGGTACGCTGCAACAGCACCCGCAATGCGCACCAGATGGCCGCCAGCGTCACCGCCGCCAGCAGGTATGCAGCAGGCGTTTGCCACCATTCTGTCTTAAACAATGAAGTCATAACATGGTAAGCACAGGCAATATAGACAACCGGGAAAGCCTTATGCAGGTAATAAAAAATATGATAAGGAATTTTTTTAGTAATAGATACCGCTGAAAGCCCCATCAAAATATAGAGTCCATACTCGGCCAATATTAGTCCAAAATTCAACAAGCTCTCCTGCCATACAGCCATCTGTATATGACCTAATTCTCCCGGATGTGAAATAATAGCGGCGTCCACTAACCAATGTGGTATTTTCTCTGCCAGCCAGTGAACTAAAGCCAGCACCACGGCTGAAATTGCACACCATTTATGGAGCTTGTACGATTTATCAAGACCACCACACCAGCGGGAAATAACACGATGGCGAATGCTAAGCATCATGGCAAATGACATAGCAAACCATGCCATAGTACCCGATAAGAAAACCAGGTTTTGACGTAAACCCCATAATATAGAGTGTGAAAATATATGCTTATGTTCGGCTGATAAAAGGTAAGTCAGTATTGCAGCAAGAAAAATGACCACATAGAGACGCTTGATATTTTTCATTAACAAGCCCCCTCTTTAACCATCGAAACTCTGTTCAAGTAAAACTTATTCATCCTTAAAAGATTCCTATTTATCCCTCATCATGTTGGCGGATAAATTATCACGCTCAATATCAAGATTTATGAGCAAGCTAAAAGGAGATTAAACATTGTGATGAGAGCGTGAAGTTTCTTACGGCAGAATTAGCACAATTAGCATGAAATATGTGGGTGATAGCACGGGTTATGGCGCCTGGCCACCGTCATGCGACGAATCGTGCGACTTGTGGCAACACGTTGTGATTTAATAACACTCCATTTACATGCCAGGGATGCTGACGTTGCTATGCTGCAGTTTTCAAATGGTTTTCTGCTGAGTTTGTCGTTATGTCTTGATATCGGTCTCGCCAATATCGCCATGATTACGCTGGCGATGCAACGCGGCTATTTTCACGGGTTTTGCTTGGGGATTGGCACCTGCATTGGTGACTTAATCTATGCGCTGCTGGCGCTGGCGGGGATGGCGGTGGTGCTGCAATTTACTGCCGTGCGTTGGGTGCTGTGGATTGGGGGCGGCGTGCTGTTGCTGTGGTTTGCCGGGAAAATGCTGTATGCGGCGCTGCAAAAACAGGCAGAACTGCCGGAAACGGAACAGCAGCCGTATCGATCGCTGCTGCGCGAGTTCAGTCGTGGCGTAATGTTGGCGATGTCATCGCCCACGGCCATCTTGTGGTTTGCCAGCGTGGGCGGTGCCTTGATTTCACGGATGGGACACGGCAGCGCGACAGCAACCTCCTCTTTCCTTGGCGGCTTTTTTATCGCCGGCGTGGTGTGGACCTGTGTGTTGTGTTTGGTTGGCAGCATGGGCGGAAAATTACTGGGCGCGCGCTTACTCAAGTACTCCTATCTCGCTTCGGCGCTGATTTTTGTTTATTTCGCCATCTACGTGATTTGGTCGGGTTATCGGGAATTTATTCTGGTTTGATGGGCGGTCGCCATAAATGGCGACCCTACAAAAGCGCGCAGAATTATCGTAGGGTCGCCATTAATGGCGACCACAATCATGATTACAAACCGGCAATCCGTTTCAAATCCGCTTCCGCGCCAGGCGCAACAGCCAGCACCTGCGCCCCCTTCAGCAAGCGTTCTCCTTCGGTGTTAAACGGGTGATACCAGCCGCCGGCTTCTTTCACCAGGCAATAACCGGCCAGACAATCCCACGCATGCATATAAGGTTCGTAATAGCCGACCACACGTCCAGCTGCGACCCACGCCAGCATCAAAGCGCCCGATCCAATGCGGATAAAGTTCCCGCCCGCCGCCAGCAGCGAAGCGAGGATTTTGCCCACTTCATCTGGACTGACGTGGCTGTTGGCGCCGAAACCGGTGACGTGGTTTTGCAGCGTGCGTGTGGCATCCACCTGCAAGCGCTTACCGTTGAGCGTTGCGCCCTGGCCGATGGCCGCCACGTAGCACTCCTGATAATACGGCGCGAAAATCACGCCAATCACCGGCACACCATCGTGTAGCACCGCGACCGACACACACCAGTTCGGCATGCCGTTGAGGAACGGGCTGGTACCGTCGATAGGATCAACCACCCACGTATAACCGGATGTCCCCTGTTGCAAACCGTACTCTTCGCCCAGGAAACCGTCGTCGGCAAACTGCGCGCGAATCTGCTGGTCGATCATCTGTTCCACTTCGCGGTCAGCGCGTGACACCACATCCTGCAAATCGTATTTGGTCTCCACCACCAAGGTGTCGCGCTGATGAAAATACTCCAGCGCCTTCGCGCCGCCTGCTCGTGCCACTTTCTCCGCCAGAATCAGGCGTGATAACAGCGGGTCATTCTCTAATTCACTCATCATCCATCCTTAAATTAACCGGCAATCAGGGCCAAACCCTGAGGTTTAAAATCGATGGCGACGTTCGATGCCAGCGGCAACTGCTGCTCCATCTCCGCATCCACAATGAACAGCGAACCCAGTTCCGTTGCGACCTCATATTCAATATGGTCGCCGAGCCATGTGCTGTGTGTCACTTCACCGCGCAGTGCGCCCGCACCTTCGCCGCGCAGCGTGATGAACTGCGGTCGCACCGAAAGCTGCGCCGCGCCGGTTTTTAGCCCATTACCGCGCACGCGATAGCGCTGGCTGCCAAGCCGCACCAGCGCTTCGCTGCCATCCAGCTGTTCCACTTCGCACGGCAGAATATTCGCTTCGCCCATAAAGTCGGCAATAAACACCGAATTTGGCGCGTGGTAGAGGCTCTCCGGCGCACCCTGCTGGGCAATATCCCCCTCTTTCATGACAATAATCTTATCGGACACCGCCAGCGCCTCTTCCTGATCGTGCGTGACGTAGACCGCAGTGAAGCCAAGCCGCTGCTGCAGATCGCGAATGTCGGTGCGCACGCGGCGACGCAAACGTTCATCAAGATTGGAAAGCGGCTCATCGAGCAAGAGAACCTGCGGCTCCAGCACCAGCGCACGCGCCACCGCGATACGCTGTTGCTGCCCGCCGGATAGCTCCGACGGCAAGCGCTGGCCCTGATGTTCCAGGCCAACCAGCTTCAGCCCTTCGCGCGCCCGATCTTGCGCTTCACGCTTATTCATACCCGACGATTGCAAGCCATACATGATGTTGTCGAGCGCACTCATGTGCGGAAACAGCGCGTAAGACTGAAACACCATTGCCACGTCGCGCTCGTTGGCGGGCAAGTTGGTGACATCTTTGCCACCGATCAAAATGCGCCCAGCGGTGGGATGCTCCAGACCGGCCAGCAGGCGCAGCGTGGTGGTTTTTCCGCAGCCGGACGGGCCGAGCAGCGTTACCAACGTGCCGGGCTCAACGGTCAGCGAGAGATCGGGAATGGCATCAAAACCGGCAAAGCGTTTCGAGACGTGTTCGAACACCACAGATCCAGCGGTTACGCGTGTCATACGGTTCTCTCCTGAGTGAATGAGGTTGTTGCAGGCGGTGCAACCATATCGACCGGGCGGGCCACGCGGCGCAGACGCCGTTCACCCACCAGCCACTGGAACATGCCGATGATCAGCAGCATTACTACAATCAAGACGGTTGAGTAAGCAATTGCCACACCGTATTCGCCGTTTTCCACCAGCCCAACGATGTAAGACGTTGCCATGTTGTACTGCGCGCTCACGAGGAAGATCACTGCACTGATCGAGGTAATGGCGCGCACGAAGGCGTAAACCAGTGCGGCGCTGATGGCCGGTTTCAGCAGCGGCAGCACCACTTTACGCAGCGTGCGGAAGCTGTTAGCGCCCAGCGTCATTGACGCTTCATCAAGACTTTTATCCAGCTGGCTCATCGCCGCGATACCGCCGCGCACGCCGACCGGCATGTTACGGAACACAAAGCAGGCCACGAGGATCATCGCGGTGCCGGTGATCTCCAGCGGTGGCAGGTTATACGCCATCACATAGCTCACACCGATAACCGTGCCGGGAATAGCGAAGCTCAGCATCAGCAGGAACTCGAAGGTCTGACGACCGGCAAACTTCTGTCGCACAATCAGCCATGCGGTGAGCAGGCCGACAATCGCCGTCAGCGGTGCGGCAATCAGCGCGATTTCTAGTGTGGTCCAGAACGAATTCCAGGCCACGCCACTCCACAGCAGATGCCCGTCGCTGAAGCTAACGCCGAAGGCGCGAACGTAATGCTCGATGGTCAGCGCATCATTCAATCCCCACGACTGCACAAAGCCACCGACCACAATCATGCCGTAGATCACCAGCGTGAACAGGCCCCACGGAATCACCATGCCGTACACGCCAAAGCGCAGCACGCGCGGTAACTGCACATGTTTGCCGCCGTCGCCTTTACCGGTGACGGTGGCGAAGTTCTTGCCGCCAAGCCACCAGCGCTGCAGCACAAAGGCGGTCAGCGTGAAGCACAGCAGAATCATCGCCAGCACCGCCGCGCGGCTCGGGTCGTTCTGCGCGCCGACCACCGAGAAGAAAATCTCAGTGGAGAGCACGCCGTGACTGCCGCCCAGCACCATCGGGTTACCGAAATCAGCCATGCTTTCGATAAAGCTAATCAGAAAAGCGTTGGCTAAACCCGGCGCCATCAGCGGCAGCGAGACGCGTGTAAAGGTGCGCCAGCGATTGGCGCGCAGCGTTTGTGACGCCTCTTCCAGCGACGGGCTGACGCCTTCCACCACGCCAATCAGCACCAGAAACGCAATCGGCGTAAACGACAGCACCTGGGCGATCCAGATACCGGTTAAACCGTATAGCCAGCGCCCCGGTTCGATGCCAAACAGCGCCGCCAGTTGTTCCGTCACCACACCGGAACGGCCAAACAGCAGAATCAGCGCCAGGCCAATGACAAACGGCGGCGTGATGATCGGCAGAATGGTCAGCATACGCAGCGCCTTTTTAAACGGCAGCGGCGTGCGTGTGGCGGCCAGCGCAAACGCCAGGCCCAGCAGCGTGGAGCCAGCGGCGGTCATCAGCGCCAACCACAGCGTGCGCCATGCGGTGCCGCAGGTGCCGCCCGACAAACACGACAAGCTCCAGATCGAGGGATCCTGAATGTTGCTGATCAAACCATCCGGCTTGAAGCTGCCGTCAACGTCCTGTACCGACACCACAAACATGCTTAGCACCGGATAAAGTACGAATATGCTGACCAGCGCAGTGAGCAGCACCAAAGAGGCCACCACAAAGGCGTCGCCTTTCATCACGCCGCGTTCGGCTAGCGCGAAGGAAAACAGCAGCAGGAAGGTGGTCAGCATTAGCAGCGCACCCGCGCCCATTGCCGGTTGGCCGGATTCCAGCGCACCGAAGCGGTTCTCCAGCCACAGCCAGCTCCAGCCGCTGTAGCCAATCGCGTGGCCTTCAATCACCAGGAATAGCACGCCAAGCGCGCTGAACAGCAGCAACAAACGGCTGCGCGCTGCGCCGGGCAGCAGGCCGCAACCGGCGCACAGCACAAACAGCACGATGGCAACCGCAAGCCACGGATGTGCGCCCACTTGCCACAGCGCCGGCGCATTAGCACTATCACTCCACAGACTGGTTAACCAGCCGCTGCTAAAGAAACCGGCTTCCAGGCTGAACCACGGCAGCAGCAGTAACGCCACTGCGCCGATGAGCAGCGCGCCTGTCAGACGGCGATTATTTGCATTCATCACATACCTCGACTTCGGGTTTCGTGCGGTGCTTAACCAGGTCGCCATAAATGGCGACCCTACGGGTGCGGTTTTGTAGGGGCGTCATTTATGACGACCTTCCCACCGTCCGCACGGATCATCACTGCGCGCTAGCACCAATCTCTTTATCCCAACGTCCCAGCAACGCTTTACGCTTGGCAGAATCGCCGTAGGTTTTGAAGTCGTAATCGATCAGCTTGATGTTCTCGAAGCGCGGCGCGTATTCAGAAATCTCGGCGTTACGGTTTGACGGCAGCTGGAAGGATTTGGCCTCTTTCATGTGCGACTGCGCTTCAGCGCTCAGCGCCCAGTCGTACCAGACTTTAGCGTTGGCGAGGTTGCGCGCACCTTTAACAATCGACATCGAACCAATCTCATAACCGGTGCCTTCGCACGGTGCAACGGTCTTGATCGGGAAACCATCCACCTCCATCGCCACCGCATCATGCATAAACACGATGCCGACGGTCGTTTCACCCCGCGCGGCCGACTTCACCGGCGCGGAACCGGATTTGGTGTATTGCGAAATATTGGCATTGAGCTTTTTCAGGTAATCAAAGGCTTGGTCTTCACCCATGATCTGCACCAGCGTCGCCAGCGTGTTATACGCGGTGCCCGACGAGTTTGGGTTGGCAATCTGAATTTCCCCTTTGAAGCTTGGGTCCAACAGATCGGCCCAGCATTTCGGTTCTTTCAGCTTTTTAGATGCCAGCAATTTGGTGTTGTAGCCCCAACCCAGCGCGCCAGCGTAAATGCCGACCGTGCGGAAATGGGAGTTTTCCGCCTGCTTCTGCGCCCAATCTTGCTGCTGATCGAGCAGCGGCGATTTATACGGCTGCGTCAGTCCCTCTTCCGCCGCCTGCATATGCGGATCACCGGTGCCCGCCCACCAGATATCGGTGCGCGGATTGCGTGCCTCACTGCGCAAACGTGCATAGGCTTCTCCCGCAGAGAGTCGCACCATACTCACTTTGATATCCGGGTGCGCCTTGCTGAAGATGTTGGTCATGTGCTCGCACACCACCACGTCGGCGGAGCAGACCATATTTAAATTTCCCGCAGCCGAAGCGGCGAACGGCAGTGCAGTGCAACAGAGGGATAGCGCGATGGCCATTGAGGTGACTCGCATAGTGTTCTCCTGGATTGTAGGGTTGGTGCTTCATTGGCACCTTTTCTTGCACGTGTGTGCAAAGTAG
>Ga0105244_10003819_pt1 | contig 10623 bp, 8 predicted proteins | sample KBSM44metaG_FD_80423 | JGI IMG/M metagenome (GOLD analysis project Ga0105244, IMG submission 80423) | Miscanthus rhizosphere microbial communities from Kellogg Biological Station, Michigan, USA - KBS M4-4 metaG | ecosystem: Host-associated > Plants > Roots > Rhizosphere > Soil | place: Michigan...
ATGGCGAAGTGACATTCCAGGGTTACATGGTCATCACCGCCCTTAGCTCTGACGGTGGCACAAATGACATCGTGACATTCACTACTGAGTTCAAAGTTGGTGATGCCAGCACTATTCAGGTTATCGACACAGATGAGGCAGTACCTGCCACCGGTGTTACAGTTACCCCGGCCACTACCACAGTCGTGGTTAATGCAACTCGCCAGCTGACCGGCACGGTGTTACCGGCTGATGCAACTGACAAGTCAGGCACATGGACAACCTCAGACGCTACAAAAGCAACTGTCAGCAGCACCGGGCTGGTTACTGGTGTTGCCGCCGGCACAGCGACGATCACCTTCAAGTCGAATGACGGCAATTTCACTGGCACCACGACTGTAACGGTTACTGCTTCGTAACCATTCCAAAGGGCTGGTTTCAGCCCTTGATAATGATTATGGAGGTTCAATGACGCCCTGGAAGGAAATAGGTGAGTGCCTGATAAGCTATGGCGCAGAGGAGTATTTCTTGCGCCCATCGTTCACGGCCATGTCGCGCATCGGAACGCCGGAGGAAATCGTAGAGGCGTTTTATGCGCTGCACAACGATGAAGCAACTCCGAGGTTAAAGGCTCTGGCGGATAACTACCAGGCCATTCCGGAACACCAACGTCGATTCTATGCTGCATACAGCGGCAGTGATATAGCGCCGGCTTTCGCGCTTAAATGGCTCCTTTCATCCGAGTGCTCTAAAGCTGCGATATCTGCCGCTATGATTGTGCTGGCAGCCTGTTGTGATCGGGATGCCACTCCGTTGACTGGTGAGCTGGTGCCCGGAAGAACAGGGCGCCGCGCATTCGTCTATCGGCCCGGTGCAATGCCAGCCAGTGATATGGTGCTGATTGCTCAGTCGCTCATTCAGCATGGAATCATCGGCAAGGCAAAAGTCAGAAAGCTGCAACGCCACGAAGGCAGCAGCACATCATCAGAGTTCAATGCATTCGAGTACATCAGCGCGGCCCGAGCCCATCTTGGCATGAGCAGGGAAGAGGCAGAGCAGCTAACCATGACTGAGTTCCAGATGATGCTGGCTGCGAAGTTCCCTGAACAGAAAGGGTTTACACGTGAAGAATACGATAGTTTGACTGATGCTTATATCGCCAGAAAGGCGAAAAAGATGGCAAAAGCGGCCTGATTTCAGTCATTAACATTAATTAATAAGTGATAAGATGTTTCCGATTGCAATCAAAGGAAGCATAAAATGAGAAAGGTTTTGGCTTTGGCGCTTGGAGCGCTGTTATTAAGTGGATGTACTGTTCGTGTTGCTGACATGACTGTAGCGAGCACTAAAAACTACAATCTTAACGCTGCCAAGTTTGAGAAAGGCGCTCGAGTTACTGGTGAAGATAAAGCGCCGATTGTTATTTTTCCCCTAGGCATTCCTAACGTCAAAACGGCGATGGATCATGCTATCGAGAAAGATAAATGTGCAGTTGGTCTGAGCGACGTAGTGATTTACCAGTTAAACCACGCTTTCCTGTTCGGCACCTATGGATTCCGGGTGGAAGGGACACAGATTATCGACAAATCACAGATGGGATGTGAAAACCACATCTGAAATTAAGCCACCTACGGGTGGCTTTTTCTTTGCACCAACTTGCGCCCACTCCATGCTAGGATTTATCCCATAATTTACTTTGGGGATAGGGATATGAATAAGCTTTTAATTCTGGTTTGTTCCATGATGCCGCTTGGGGCTTTTGCTGCGGATACGTTTAATTGTATCTACTCTAAGGCGGCTGTAAACAACGGCAAAATGGGGCCAATGATAGGCAGGGAAGCTGCAAAGGTTGAAGTGGATAATGGTGCGATGAAGGTTTATAGACCTAATGGCACTTACCTCTTGAGCCCGCAAATGAAAGACGACCTGAAAACGGTCTGGAGAGCTTCAGATGCAAGTAAATCATATGTTATGAGTCAAGATTTTAAGAGCTTTGCAGTTTCGGATACCATCGCGAAATCCACAGAGCAGTGGGCTGAATGCTCTTTGGAAAAGTCGCATAGCGCTACTTCAATAGAAAGCACAAATCCAAAAAAGTGGGAAAAGAGAAGTATCACTCAAGCAGAAAAAACTTTCGTTGAGAAGGCAGTTAGAGATCGCTTAAAAGACCCAGATAGCGCCAAATTTAAACACTCATACTATGTTTTAAATGGGAAGGGGGCCTACTGCGGGCTTGTTAACTCGAAAAACTCTTATGGCGGCTATGTAGGTGACTCCCCATTTATGGCAATGATTACGCATGATAAAAAAGGCAGGCCTACGGGAGCAGGAATAATAGCATTGGGCGGTAGTGATACTGATGCGCAAGCGACGATAATGACTTGCAGGGACAATGGTTACTTCTAAAAGAAATTAACATCACAAACCTCGCCACGGCGGGGTTTTTTTACGCCCGGAGAAAAGCGAATGGCAGGCGAGCAGCAGGTTGGCAACATCGTTTATGAGATTGAAATGAATGTCGCCAGGCTTATCGAAGGGCAGCGGCAGGTAAATGATCGCTTAAATAAATTAGACCAAGGATTCAATAGCACAGCCAAATCGGCTGGGAATGCTGAAAAGTCGTTTTCATCATTAACCAGGGTGGCTACAGCCCTTTCAGCCGCCATCTCGGTGCAGCAGGTTGCAGAGTATGGGAATGCCTGGGTAACGGTAAGTAATAAACTGGCGAACTCCGTTCGGGCTAATGAGCAGCTTGCTGATGTTACCCAGCGCGTTTTCGATATCTCACAGAATACCCGGTCAAGTATTGAGGCTACCGCCACACTGTATGGTCGACTGGAGCGCTCTACGCGAAGCGCAGGTACCAGCACTGCAGACCTCATTAAGCTAACAACAACCATCAATAAAGGCCTTGCTGTATCTGGCGCAACAACTGAAGAAGCCAGCTCCACTATGACGCAGCTTTCTCAGGCTCTTGCGTCTGGGGTATTGCGTGGCGAAGAGTTTAACTCTATCTCTGAAAACGGAAGTCGACTTGCTGTTGCGCTGGCTGATTCACTTGGCGTCACGATCGGCCAACTGAGAGCGATGGCAGCCGAGGGTAAGCTTACTACGGAAGTTGTGGTAAATGGTCTGCTTAAACAGAGTGATGCGATCGCAAAAGAGTTCGCTAACACTGCCCTTACCATGGGGCAGGCATTTACTGTTGCAACCAACAATATCACCAAATTTGTAGGTGAGAGCTCAAGCGTCAGCACATCTATAAAAATCTTCAATCAGGGTGTTATCTCGCTCAGCGAGAACTTAGATATTGTCGCTAACGTAGTTGCAGCTGCTGGAGTAATGTTTGGCGGGAGATTTACTGGCGCTCTGGCTATGGCAACGAAAGCAAGAGTAGATGACGCACTGGCAGCCAGAGCCCAGGCGGTTGCTACCGCACAATCCACAGCAGCCACCGCCACTTCAGCTACCGTAGTCGCCAGAAAGTCACTGCTGGATAAAGAAGCCGCTCTGTCTTCGCTGGCTCTTGCGCAGGCTGAGTACAACGTTGCCAAAGGTTCTTCGGCAGAGGCCTTTGCTCTGCAGAATCTCAATGCTGCAAAGTCAGTGGCTATCCAGCGCTCTGCATCATATGCAGAGGCCCAGATTGCGCAGGCTGCCGCAACGCGAACAGCTACAGCTGCAGCAGTGACGGCAACAACCACTGTTAAATCACTTGCCAGTGGCGCACTTGCTCTGATTGGCGGCCCGGTTGGCGCGGCTGTTATCGCCGCAGCAGGTATTTTTTACTTTTACCAGAAGATGCAGCAGGCCCGGCAGGAGAGTATCGACTTTGCCGACAAGCTTGATGGTGTGATTGGAAAAATGAAAAGCATGAGTCAGATTCAGCTTGCTGCTGAAATTGATAGTGCCAGCAAGTCAATCCGCGCTCAGGTTGACGCTTTAAAAGACAATCAATCCACCATTGAAGCAAATGAACTTCAGCAGGAACGCCTGCGCCGCACCCTCGGCTCGCTTCAGGAAGGAAGCCTGCTTTATAAGGTAGCTCTTTCTGAACTAGCAGATGCACAGAGCGAACATACGCAGTTGCTTGCGCAGAACGAGACAGCTCAAAACAAACTGAGTCAGACAGTGAGCAAAACTGGCATCCTTCGCGCACAGATGAATGGCCAATTCGCTCAGGGCATCGACCTCCTCAAACGTGATGGTGATGCTGCTGGCGTCGCGTCAGGCTTGATGAATCAGTTCGGAAAGGCAATAGATTTTGCCAGCAGAGCTAAGGAGAAATTCAACTCTACCAGCTTAGAAATTCCACGTAGTGATAAGGCAGATGCCTACAACAAAGATCTGGCTGATGAAAACACGCTTCTTGCTATAACCGATAAACGCCTCCGCGCCGTAACCAAAGCTCGGATGGAGGCAGCTGATAAAGGTGGCAACCAGAATCAGGTTAACGCCGCTGCTCAACTGGCTGGGGCGCAGTACGATCTTCAGGCAGCAGAGGCAGCCAGGAACAAAGAAACGAAGGATGGCCTGGCTGCCGGCAAGAAAGCCGAAACTCAGGCTGATTCAATAGCGCAGAAGCTGGCAAATCTGAAACAGCAGTCAGATCTGGCTGGTGATTCAATCCGCAATCTAAGTCGCGAGCAGGCCATTCTGACGGCTCAGCAGTCGCTTGGAAGCGCTGCAACGAAGGAAGATATCGCGCTTGCTGGTAAATATGCGGCTGCGAAATGGGACACTGGCAATGCTATAAGGGCGCAGGCCGCAGCTGAAAAGTTACTTCCAGAGGCTAAAGAGAACGCGAGCTATAAGCAGGATGTTGAAGATCTGAGCGCTGCACTTTCCGCGAAAAAGATTAGTCAGCAGCAGTACAATACAACATCTGAACAGCTTGAAGCGCAACACCAGGTCAACCTCGCAAAAATCCGTGCCGAGACAGCTGCAAGGGTTTCGCCCACTCAGGACGCGCAAGGAGCTATCGACCCTGTTCAGGCGCTGGCAAACGAGAATGCCCGCAAGCTGGCGCTTATTCAGGAGTTCGAAACTGAGAAAGGCGCTATTACTGCTAATGGTCTGGCACTTATCAACGCAGCCAATACTGAGTATGAGCAGGCTCGCATTGATGCTGCGTGGAAGATATGGGAAAACCAGAGTCAGGCAAATCAGATGCTGGGCGATGCAATCGACTCACTTCAGGGTGGAGCAACAAATGCGATCACCGGCCTTCTTAATGGGACACAAAGCCTGGCTGAATCGTTCGCTAACATTGGGACGACCATCCTGAACAGCGTCGTGAGTGGCCTTGTTGAAATGGGCCTGCAGTACGTCAAAAACATGATTATGGGACAGGCGGCCGCAACAGCCGCTCTGGCATCAACGGCAGCTCAGGCAACGGCAGCAACCGCCGCATGGGCTCCTGCAGCCATGAGCGCATCAATAGCAACACTTGGCAGCGCTTCAGCGGTGGGAACTACCGCCTATACCACAGCATTAGCGGCATCAAAGGGGCTGGCAATAGCTGGGGCTCGCGAGCACGGCGGGCCCGTCAACGCGAGCAGCATGTATCGGGTAGGTGAAGGCGGAAAGCCTGAAATCTTTAAAGCCAGCAATGGTAGCCAGTTCATGATCCCCGGCGATAATGGTTCGGTAATCAGCAACCGAGATATTGGCGGTGGGGGCGGTGCCGGTGGTGGGCTAGTGATGAATTTCAATTTCGATATCCAGACCACAGGCGGCGTTGACGAAGCCACGCAGAAGCAAATGGCGCAGATGATGCAGACTGTTGCCATTCGCACCATCAAAGACCAGCAGCGACCTTCAGGTTTACTCAGCAAAGGTAGATAACCCACATGCCAGAAACTTTCACATGGAGCCCTCAAAAGGGCTTCACGGGCGATCGCACGCCTGATGTAGCCGTAGTTAAGCTGGGCGATGGTTATGAGCAACGTCAGGTTAAGGGTATCAACCCGTTGATGGGTAGGTACCAGCTGACGTTCGTTGGCTTCGACGATGCCAAGTGCTCCCGACCTAACACAGCCAAAGCGGCAGATGCCTTTCTGAAAGCGAGAATGGCTGTTGAGGCTTTCTACTGGACGCCATCTGATACTGGCGTGCAGAGGCTGTATGTGTGCCGGTCATGGTCACTGAAAAAAACCGGTAATCAGCATGAACTGACCGCCACGTTTGAGCAGGTGCCGCGATGAGAGACATACCAGCAGAACTAATCATCGAGAGTACTGACTCGGGCGTTGGCGCGATGCTTGACCTGTTCGAAGTTGACCTGCAATCGTTCGGCGGTGATGTGATCCGCTTCCATGCAGGCACTAACGGCTATTACGGCGACGTCATCTGGCAGGGCCGGCAATACTCAGCGTATCCGATCGCGGTTGAAGGGTTTGAAACCAAGTCAGAAGGCACCTATTCACGACCGACAATGAAGGTAGCGAACATTACCGGGCTCATTACCGGTATCAACCACGATTTCGATGACGCGCTGGGTGCCGTGGTGACCCGTCGGCAGGTGCTGGTGAAACATCTCGACGCGGTGAATTTCCCGAACGGTAATGCTGATGCCGATCCGACTATGGAAGCTGTGTCGCGCTACGTTATAGAGGAGATGGCAGAAGAGACGTTTGAGACTGTCACTTACAATCTGGCTACGCCAGTAGACTGTGATAACGCCATTATCCCGGCGCGCACCATCCTGGCTGATGTCTGCCAGTGGGTTTACCGCGGCGATGGTTGTGGCTATTCAGGCGGACCGGTTGCTGATGAGAAAGATAATCCCACCTCTGACATGTCACGGGATAAGTGCTCAAAGCACCTCACCGGTTGCCGTATGCGATTCCCTAAACCTGAACCGCTTCCCTATGGCGGCTATCCCGGCTCTTCAAAGGTGTCCTGATGATTGAAGATGAATGCCTGGCATATGCGGCTTTATCCCGAGATGAAGTATGTGGCCTGATTATTGATGGCCTTCGTTTCATACCCTGCAATAACTTTCACCCCGACCCGGAGAGAAACTTTCGCATAAGCGAAGCAGACTGGATGAGAGCGGAAGCGGCGGGAGAAATCACCGCCGTTTTTCATTCTCATCCAGAGCCAAAGCTCGTTCTTTCGGCTGCTGACAGGGTGGCGCAGATATCAACCGGAATTGAGTGGTGGCTGGCAAGCGCTGGCAGGCTTCTAAAGCTCCGGCCGGTACCGCATTTGCTGGGCCGCCGATTCGAACATGGCGTGATGGATTGTTACACGCTTTTCCGGGACGCCTACCACCTGTGCGGTATAGACCTGCCAGACTTCGAGCGCACTAACGGTTGGTGGGTGAGGGGTGAAAACCTCTACCTGAAGAATATGGCAGCCAACGGATTTTACGAAGTTGCTCCGGCCGACATCATGCCGGGAGACGTGATCATTCGGCGCGCCTTCCCTGAGTCAGACCCTTGCCATGCAATGCTCTGGCTTGGAGAAAATACCGTTCTTCATCACGAACTGGCCGGGCGCCTCAGCCGCCGCGAGCCCTACCGGCAAGCCTATGTAAGCCTGACGCACTCTATATGGAGGCATGAAAAATGCTCATCTTTAAATTTGCGGGGAATCTCCGACGACATTTCCGCCAAATCACTCTGAACGTCGATACACCCTCGCAAGGCTTGCGCCTTCTGCTTGCTCAATGTCCCGCATTCAAACGCGATTTCTATAAAACCCGCCTGCGCCTTCGGATAGACGGCGGTGACGTGTCACAGGATAACCTTGAGTTCCACATGAACAGGCACCTTAAAGACGGCGCGACAGTCCTCTTCGTGCCGATTGTGGAGGGGTCAATCAGTGCCGTAGCGGCAGTCTGGATCATGGTGGCCGTCACGGTCGCTTCTGTCGCTTACTCGCTCTACATGACCTCTCACATGAAGACGCAGAGCGCAGCAGACCAGGACACAAACTCCATTACCAACAACTCGTTCACCAGCGCAGAGAACCGAATCGGCCAAGGCCGGGCGGTTCCAATACTCGTTGGCGAAATGGTGGTTGGCAGCAACGTTATCTCTCTCGGTATTGATACCAGCAACAATCAGGACTGGGATATTTCCATCAGTTAAGGTGAAAGCATGAGCTCAGGCGGCGGTGGCGGAAGCACTCCCAAACTTATTGATGACAATCTCAAATCAAAGCAGTTTCTCAAAGCCCTCGACCTCATTAGTGAAGGGCCAATTTACGGACCGGTAGATCAGAGTCACCTTTCCTCGTTCATGATCAATAAAACGCCCGTAACTGATGCAGGCGGCAACGTTACGATTAACGGCGTCAGCGTGGCATGGCGTCCGGGCTCTGCAAATCAGTCACCTATCACCGGCTTTGACGCTATTGAAGCGACCACGGTCGTCAATACAGACGTAACCCAGAGCACGCCTCTGGTGCGCACGGTAACCGACACTGACGTGACCCGGGTGCGAATGAACATTGGCGTAACTGGTCTGGTAGAGCAGGATACCAAGGGCAATCAGCACGAAACTTCGGTAACCATGGTCATTGAAACGCGAAATGGGTCGGCCGGTTCATGGAATATCCAGAAGACTGTGACTATCAGCGGGAAAATATCAGGCGAGTATCTTGAGGCTCATATCATTGATGCTCCCCTTCAGAAGCCATTTGATATCCGCCTGCGTCGCGTCACTCCTGACAGCTCAAGCGACCTGATGACCAATGGCACCATCTGGAACAGCTTTACTGAAATCACTGACGACCGCCTTTCATATCCTTATGCAGCGGTAGCTGGGGCGGTGATTGACCGAGACCAGTACACCGACACGCCTACTCGCACCTATCATCTGCGAGGGCTGATTGTTGATGTGCCGGATAACTATGACCCGATTGCCAGAACATACACTGGTATCTGGACCGGCGGGTTTAAATCCGCATGGACCAATAACCCTGCCTGGCTGTTTCGCGCATTAGTAAAAAATACCCGTTATGGACTGGCGCGCCGGGCAGGCTACATTGATGTTGATGATGGCAGCTTGTATGTCCTTTCTCAGTTCTGCGATCAGCTTGTCGATGATGGCTATGGCGGCAAAGAACCACGCTTCACCCTGAATGCTTATATCACTGAGCAATCCAGTGCCCGCGATATTCTCGACAAGATTGCAGGCATGTTCCGCGGCATTGCTCTGTGGGACGGCATGCGCTTCTCAATCATGCTGGACAACCCGCAGGACCCTGTTGCAGCCGTTACCAATGCCAGCGTTGTGGACGGGCTGTTTACTTACAGTTCTATGAAACGCTCAGAGCGCTTTAACGCCGTGGTGGTGTCATGGACTGACCCAAACAACGGGTGGGAGCAGGTCAAAGAATACGTCTCTGATGACCAGATGATTGACCGGTACGGCTACAACGAAACGACGCTGGAAGCCTTCGGTTGCACCTCCCGCGGGCAGGCTTTCCGAGCAGGTAAGTGGCTGCTTGAAACCTGCAAGCGGGAAACAAAGAAAGTCACATTCAAGATGGCGCGTGATGCCATTGCTTTCATGCCAGGCGATGTCATTGAGGTCATGGATAATGATTACGCTGCCACAAGACTTGGCGGCCGCATCATTTCTCACAGCGGCGCCGTGATAACTGTGGATGCCGATGTTTCATCTCTGGCCGGTGGCGGCGACACGATGTCGCTGATGGGCTCGAATGGTAAGTTCACACGCTATCCGATCGCATCAGTTTCAGGTCGAATCATCACCCTGCGTACTGCTCCGAATTGGGTTAAAGACGGAACGATATTCGTCATTTCGACGGGTGACGTTGCCACCCGCCTGTTTCGCGTCATGGGGATATCTGAAGACGAAAATAACTCTGTCTACAGCATCTCAGCAACGCTATTCGACCCGAACAAGCAGGCTATCGTGGATGATGGCGCGGTGTTCGAAACTCCTAACGATACTCTCAATGGATATCGTGTCCCGAACATCGAAAACCTGCGCATTATTAACGTCAACAGTGAGACTATTCAGGTCACTGCAACCTGGCAGACGGCGACGCTGACCAAGAAGATCGTGTTTGAACTTTACGTTTATAACGCAGACGGGAAGGTTGTTGCTCAGTACGAAACAGACCAGTTCCGTTATGACTTCTATGGTCTGGATGCCGGGGTTTACTCGCTGGGAGTGCGTGGCCGCAATGAAAACGGCATGAAGGGCGCTGAAACTCAGGTCAGCCTGGTGATTGGCGCTCCGTCCGCACCGTCATTCATTCAATGGACTCCAGGCATATTCTCAGCCGATATCGTCCCGGTAATGAATGTCAGCGCGACAACCGACACGACATTTGAGTTCTGGTACACAGGAGAGGTTCCGGCCAGCTCAATCGGCGCGGTGGAAAGAGAGGCGCAATTCCTCGGAAGGGCGTCCCAGTGGACTCTGCATGGCCTTAAGGCTGACCACACCTACTACATGTATGTCAGGACGAAAAACGCCTTCGGTGTTTCACCGTTTGTACAAGCTTCTGGTCAGGCATCATCTGACATCCCCGGCATGCTTGATTACATCGATAAAGCGATACGCGAGTCGGAGGCATTCGACCGCCTTACTTCGAATATTGATACGAACATTGAAGGCATACTTCAGAACGCCCTCAACCTTGATGCTTCAGTTGATC
>Ga0105244_10003821_pt1 | contig 10620 bp, 10 predicted proteins | sample KBSM44metaG_FD_80423 | JGI IMG/M metagenome (GOLD analysis project Ga0105244, IMG submission 80423) | Miscanthus rhizosphere microbial communities from Kellogg Biological Station, Michigan, USA - KBS M4-4 metaG | ecosystem: Host-associated > Plants > Roots > Rhizosphere > Soil | place...
GATGCGGCGATCGGCCTGCTGCTGTTGCTGCGTCCGCAGCGCTGGCTGTGGGCGGCGCAACTGGCGCTGGTGGCCGGCTATACGCTGGTGATGAGCATCTGCCTGCCCCAGTTCTGGCTGCATCCGTTCGGTCCCCTGAGTAAAAACCTGCCCTTGCTGGCGTTGATGTTCCTGATGTGGAGAGCGAGTAAATAATGGAATACCTTGCGATCAAATGGCTGCACATTCTCTCGGCCACCCTGATGTTCGGCACCGGCTTTGGCACGGCCTTCTACATGTTCTTTGCCAACCGCAGCGGCAACGTGCCGGCGATCGCGGTGGTGACGCGGCTGGTGGCGCGCGCGGACTGGTGGTTCACTACGCCGTCCATCATTGTTCAACCGTTGTCCGGGTTGTGGATGATTCATCTGGCGGGCTTTCCGCTGGGCTCCCGCTGGATCGTCTGGTCGGTGGTCTTGTACCTCCTGGCTGGCGCCTGCTGGCTGCCGGTGGTCTGGCTGCAACTGCGCATGCGCGACATGGCGGCGCTGGCTGCGCGCAATGGCGGGCAACTGCCGGCGCGTTACTGGCGCTATGAAAAAATCTGGACCGCGCTGGGCTTCCCGGCCTTCGGCGCGTTGCTGGTGGTGTACTGGCTGATGGTGCATAAGCCAGCATAAATTCAGCTACGTTCAGCTGCATTCAGCTACATTCAGCTACATTCAGCGTGTAGTTTATTAGCGTATAATTTCCTGTCAGTAATTTTTGTAAAACAGGAGATCAGGCGTGAAAAATATCAGTGTGCGGACGAGCTTGCTCGGAGTGTTGGTGTTGTTTGCGGTGATGCTGCTGGCGGGCGCCGGCCTGGGTATTTTCGCCTTGCAGCAGTCGAACCGCTCGATCGCGGAGGTGCACCAGATTGCCTCGCAAGTGATCACGATTAACGATGCCTACAAGGACACCACCCGCACCCGCTCGGCCCTCACGCGCGGCTACGCGGCGCTGAAGGAGAGCGATAACAAGGCCGAGCGCGACTCCGCGCTGGCCAGCGCCAAAAAGTCCTACCAGCGCACGCTGGACTTCCTCGACAAGTTTGAGAAGTCGCCCAACTACCCAAGCCAGGATGCGCAGCTGAAGAAGGATCTGGTCGAGGCCGGCCGCAAGCTGTCCGCCGTGCTGGAGCGCGCCTCCGCCGCACTGGCCAAGGACGACACTGCCGCTTACTCCGCCATCAATGCCGGCGAGCTGACGCCGACCGGCGCCGCCTTCTCCGCGCTGCTGGAGAAATTCCAGAAGCTCGGTGATGAAGAGATCAACACGCAGGCCGAGCGCCGCGCCAGCGAATACACGGTGGTGATGTGGCTGGTGGCGCTGGGCCTGTTGATCGCGCTGGCGGTGGTGTTCGGCGCGCACCTGCTGCTGCGCTCCACGGTGCTGCTGCCGCTGGAAGGCGCGGTGGCGCAGCTGGACCGCGTCGCCAGCGGCGATCTGACCGCGCACATTGAAACCAATGGCGACAACGAAATCCAGCGCCTGCTGAAGGCGATCCAGCGCATGCAGCGCGACCTGCTCTCGACCGTATCGCGCGTGCGCCACGGGGCGGATGTAATCAGCACCGGTGCGCAGGAACTGGCTGCCGGTAACATGGAGCTGTCCTCGCGCACCGAGACGCAAGCGAGCTCGCTGGAAGAAACCGCCGCTTCGATCGAGGAACTGACCAGCACCGTGAAGCAGAATTCGGACAACGCCCAGCACGCGCGCAAGCTGGTGGAAGGCGCCTCGGCCACGGCGGCGCAGGGCGGCGAGGTGATGCAGCAAGTGGTCAGCACCATGAACGATATCAACGGTGCCTCGCGCAAGATTGTGGATATCACCGGCGTGATTGACGGTATCGCGTTCCAGACCAATATCCTGGCGCTGAACGCGGCGGTGGAGGCGGCGCGCGCCGGTGAGCAGGGCCGTGGCTTCGCGGTGGTGGCGACCGAGGTGCGCAATCTGGCGCAGCGCTCGGCAGCGGCGGCCAAGGAGATCAAGGTGCTGATCGATGATTCGGTGCAGAAGATCCAGCTGGGCACCAATCTGGTCGAGCAGGCCGGCGCCACCATGAGCACGCTGGTGGGCGATGTGCATCAGGTGACGCAGATCGTCGGCGAAATCGCCGTTGCCAGCCGCGAGCAGAGCGAGGGTATCGACCAGGTCAACCAGGCCGTGGCACAGATGGACCAGGTGACGCAGCAGAACGCCGCGCTGGTGGAAGAAGCCGCCGCGGCCACGCAATCGCTGCAAGACCAGGCCGGCGACTTGCAGCAGACCGTCAGCGTGTTCAAGCTCGGCGACGGCGCAGCGGCAGGCAGACTGGCGCTACGCTAGACCGGCATGACGCGGCCAGGCTGGCCGCGATCGCCTTCCGTGCATTGACTTTGCCCAAAAGCCGGCCTATCATTTCTGTATTGACAGAAACTAGAGAAATCATGAACCTGACGCCGACCATTCAGAAATACATCCTGCATTGGGGCGAGATGGGCGCGCGGTGGGGCGTCAATCGCACGGTGGCGCAGATTCACGCGCTGCTGTTCCTGGCTAACCAGCCATTGAATGCCGAGGAAATCGTCGAGGCGTTGAACGTGGCGCGCTCCAACGTCAGTAACAGTCTGAAAGAGCTGCAAAGCTGGGGCTTGGTGCGCATCACTCACGTGGCCGGCGACCGGCGCGATCACTTCGTCGCCCTGCAGGATGTGTGGGAAATCTTCCGCGTCATCGTCGAGGAGCGCAAGAAGCGCGAGATCGATCCTACCCTGACCGTGCTGCGTGCCTGCGCGGTAGAGGCGGAGAATGATCCGCAGCTGGAACAGGCTACCAAGGTCAAGATGGAGCAGGTGCTGGACTTCCTCGAAATGCTCACAGCCACCTATGACGATTACAAGCGTCTGCCGCCAGCCACCATGCAGCGCTTCCTGAAAATGGGCGGCAAGGTGGCTCGCCTGATCGGCAGCGATTAAAAAATTTGTTCCATTATTTCTGTTTTGACTGAAATTACAGACGGAGGCAACCCACATGGACACGCCCGCACTGACGCTGTATTACGACGGAAACTGTAGTATTTGCCGCGCGCAGATGGCGCGTCTGCGCGAGCGGGACCGCGCTGGCTGCCTGGCTTTTAGCGATATCACCGCGCCCGGCTTCGCGGCGCAGGAGGTGGGTGCGACCATGGAAGCGCTGGGCACGGAGATTCATGTGCGTACTGCCGATGGCTGTCTGCTGGTAGGCATCGATAGCCTGATCGCTATCTACACAGCGCTGGGACGCGGCTGGTGGGTAGCTCCGCTGAGATGGCGTACGCTGCGGCCGCTGTTTTCAGCAATGTACCGTTCGCTTGCGCGCAATCGTTATCGTCTCTCGGCCTGCGCCGACGGCGTTTGCAACATGGCGGGCAAATTATGAAAACGAGAACACTGCTGGTTCGTTGGATATATGGCGTAGTCGCGGTACATCTGGTGGTGGGAGTGCTGCTGCCGCTGTGCGCGGATTTGGCGATCACGGATGCTTACCGGCGCGGCATCGAAGGCTTCTTCTTCGCCGGCGAGGCGCCACAGGCCGGCCGGGCGCTGCACAGCTGGTGGATATCACTGTTTGGCCCTACCGTGCAAGCGGCAGCGATCTGGATGGCGGGCCTGGCCGTGATTGCCGATAAACAGAGAAACGCCTTCGCCTGGCTGATGCTGATTCTCGGTCTGATCGTATGGGCGCCGCAGGACATGCTGATTTCGGCCCGCGCGCAATGCTGGGTCAACCTGTGGATTGACCTTGCCGCCGTGGCAGTTATGCTGCCGCCATTGCTGTGGCTATGCAAGCTGGATTGGGCGATTAAAAGTAAAAGGGCAGTGTTATGTTGATTCCTTCTGAAGGTGAGCTGTTCAAAAAAATCCTGGGGCCGGAATGGGCCAGGCTGCATCCCGATATTCAGGCGCGCTTCGATAAGAATCCGTTGCCGGGCAAGCCGCTGTATTACACCGGCAGCTTGTCCGAGTTGACCTGCTCGCGCGTCGGCAAGCTGCTGGGCTACTTCAGCATGCCATTCATCAAAGGCGCGCTGATGCCGTATAACGATGCCGGTTTTCCGGTCGATATACAGGTCTACTCCAAGCCGGATTGTCCCTGGATTTTCAAGCAGCGCATCTACCGCCTGAATGCCCGCAAACCGGTGATGTTCACGTCCTTCATGGCCGAAAGCCGAAAGGGTGAAGTGCTGGAGTATGTCGGCATGGGACTGGGCATGAAGTTGGTGCTCGACGTCCGCGACGGCAACCTGCACTTTGAAAGCGACGGTTATTTCTGGCAGCTGTTCGGCGTGCGTATTCCGCTCCCTGGCGTACTCACGCCGGGCAAGACCTTTCTCTGCCATCGAAATAACAGCGCTAACCAGTTCGATATTCGCATCGAGATAAGGCATGCGCTGTTCGGCACCACCTTCACACAAGCAGGCGTTTTTAAAGAGGTCGCACCGTGAATACCCATTTGCTGGCTTTGCAGCTGATGGCAGTGCAGGGCTGCCTTGGCGCGTTCGATACCTTGTATCACCATGAATTGACCGAGGCGTTACCCGGACGACTCACTGCGCGGCGCGAACTTTCCATTCATGCGTTGCGGGCGCTGATTTACAGCGCCTTGTTTATCGGCCTGTCGGCATGGTCGTTTCAGGGTTGGTGGGCGCTGGCGTTGCTGCTGATTTTCACGATTGAGATTGTGCTTACCTTGTGGGACTTTGTGGTGGAGGACCGCACCCGCCTGCTGCCCGCCACGGAGCGCGTCACCCACACCGTGCTGGCGATGAACGGCGGCGCCTTCATTGCACTGCTGGCGATCAGCACGCCCGAGTTGTTCGCCTTGCCGACGGCCCTGGTGTGGCAGCCTCACGGCGGCTTGAGCATCTTCCTGGCGCTGTGCGGTGTTGGCGTCGGCCTGTCGGGCTTGCGCGATGCCTGGGCGGCGCGCGCAATCGGCCGCGTGCAGGAGCGTGACGCCGTTGCAGTGCCGGTACGCTTTGCCGACACTGAACTCAGCTTCCTCGTCACCGGCGGCACCGGCTTTATCGGACAACGATTGATACGCGCTTTGCTGCGCGATGGGCATCGCGTTACGGTGCTGACCCGGCAAGTGAAGCAGGCAGCATGGTTGTTTGATGGGCGCGTTGAGTGTGTCTCCAGCATGGCGCAGCTGCCGTCGTCGCACCGGTTTGATGTGGTGGTCAATCTGGCAGGCGCGCGCATATTGGGCTGGCGCTGGAGTGCGGCGCGGCGCGCAGTGCTGCGGCAAAGCCGCATAGGCCTGACCCGCGCGCTGGTCGATTGGATCGCGGCGGCGGAGCATAAGCCGGCCATGCTGTTGTCGGCGTCAGCGATCGGTTACTACGGCACGCAGCAGCGCGGCGACGACGCGGAATTGAGCGAGCAAGCCGGTCCGCAGGCGATGTTCATGTCCGATCTTTGTCGTGAATGGGAGGAAGCCGCGCACGCTGCCGAAGCGCATGGTGTCCGCGTTGCCTGCATGCGTTTCGGGCTGGTGCTCGGCACCCAGGGAGCGCTGCCGATGATGCTGTTGCCGATTAAGCTGGGTCTGGGCGGCCCGCTGGGCGGGGGCAGGCAATGGCTGTCGTGGATTCATGTCGATGACCTGATTGGCGGCATCGCGCATTTGTGCCGGACGCAGGGTGCCGGCGCCTATAACTTCACGTCGCCGGAAACGCTCTCTCAGGCGGAGTTCAGCCGGGTGGCGGCATCGGTGTTGCGCCGCCCGTTCGGTATGCCGACGCCGGGCTGGCCCATGCGGCTGGTGCTGGGCGAGCAAGCGGACCTGCTGCTGGAGGGGCAGCGGGTGGTACCGGCCAGGCTGCTGAGCGATGGATTCACGTTCGCTTACCCACGGCTGGATGGCGCACTGCGCAACTTGTTAACTTAGGCGCGGCATGCTCATTACTTTTCCTGCTTGAGCGGCTTGCCCTTGTCGATCACTTCGCGGCAGTCGCCGTTGAAGCTGGCGTTGTCGTAGTTGGTCCAGCCGTAGCTGTCGACGTAGCGCTTGTGCTGCTTGAATTGCTTGTTGAGGAAGCTCCACTCCAGCTTCTGGTCCTGGTACTGGATGTCGCCCAGGTCGAGCAGGGTGTGGAACATGTTCTCGGTGGCCAGCCGCGCCTTGCGGTGGCGTAGCAACTGCTGCACTTTCTCAGGGTAGCGCTCCTTGTATTCATCCGAGTACCAGACCATGGCCGGCACATGGAATTCATACTGCGTGTTGTGGCCGTGAAAGGCCAGGTTGCAGCTGTTGTCGTACAGCGTCTGGCCGTGGTCGGCCACGTAGACCATCGACGTCAGTTGCTGCGTGTCTTTCAACTGCCCGATCACCTGCGACAGGAACCAGTCGGTGTACAGGATCGAGTTGTCGTAGCTGTTGTTGAGCTGCGGCTTGATTTTCAGGTCGGTGTACACCGGCTTGTCGACGCCGAACAGCGACGGCTGCCACTTGTCGTATTCCTTCGGATAGCGCTGGCTGTAGTTCCAATGGTTGCCCAGCGTGTGCAGCACGATCAGCTTTTTCGGCGACGGATCGGCAATCGCATGGCGCAGCGGTTCCAGCAGGATCTGGTCGAAGTTGGAGTTGTTGGTAAAGCCGCCCAGGTTCATGAACTGGATCACATCGGCTTCCTTGGCAAACACCGACACAGGCGTGTCGAACTGCCCGAACGAGATCTGGTTGGACAGCCAGAAGGTCTTGAAGCCCGCTTCCTTGTACGCGGTCAGGAAGGACTTTTCATAGAAGCCATCCTTCAGGCTTTGCATGGCCGGCTTGCGCGAAATGATGACCGGCACCGACAGGCGCGTGGCCGACACTGCGGTGATCACATCCGGCAGCGTCACCAGGTTGGCTTCCTGTTTGAGCAGCGGCGTGGTGTCGCGGCTGTAGCCGTTGATGCCCCAGCGGTCGTAGCGCGACGATTCGCCGATCACCATGATGACGATTTCCGGCGTGTCGTTCTTTTCCGGTTGGTGCGCGCCAAAGGTAAAGCTGCTGCTGCGCCGGCCCAGGTCGGCCAGGTATTCGCGTTCCTTGTAGAAGTCGACGCCGCGTGCGGTCAGGCCGAACGGCCACGACGAGGCAAAGTCGCTGAGGCCCAGCGGCGAACGCACCTGCCACGGCAGCGCCGGCCACGCCCAGCCGGTGCGCCCGGCGCCGGCAATGGCCGCGTGCTCGGGGTCCTTGTCTTCCTCCGCGTCCTCTTCCTCCGAGGCGTTGTCGCCGCTGGCGGCGGATGCCGTGCTGGCGCTGGCATGCGCCGATGGCGCGGCCGGCTTGGCGCTGACGCCGAATTCCCAACCGTAGGCCCACAGCGCGGCCAGCAGCAACAGGACAGAGAGCACGCTCCAGCGCGTCTTGCCGCGCCACGCCAGCGCCGGGCTGCGGCGGGCGGCGATCTGCACCGCGATCCACCATGCGATCACGCCCAGCAGCACGGCCGCCATCAGCCATACTTTGCGGCCGAGGAATTCCATCGCCTCCTTGGGGCTGGTCTCGGCAATGATGCCGAGGTGGTGGGTGGAAATGCCCTGGCCGTAATAAATGAACAAGTAAATCTCGGTTGGCAGCGCCAGGAAAGCCGTGATCAGCAGCCAGTGGAACCAGGCCGGCCGGCTGAACACGCCCCATACCGCCAGCCAGGCCAGCAGTTCCACCGCCAGCACGTGGGCCAGCCCGGGCACTTGTTTACCCAGCAGCAGCGGCACGCAGGGTACCAGCGACAGCAGCAGGTAGGTGATCAGGACAAACAAGGGGGCAGGGCGCAGCAGGGATCGCATTCGACGGGGGAGGGGATGGAATTATTGCTATTATCAAGTGTTTCCTTTCCCCTTGGAAGCCGCATTCTTCCGTGAAATTGGTTGACTGGGCCGGGCTTCACGTCTATACTCGCGAGTTCTCAATTTATTCTGCACATCGTATACGCTGAATCAGGCTGCTCCGTGAGAGTGGCTGTTTGCGCCTCCGCTGTCCCAGTAAATCGGGAGAAGGTTTTTTGTCCCCGGCACTTCGTCCGGGTTGTTAACGTTGTAATTTAGTTGGGTTTAGAACGATGCCAACCATCAATCAACTGATTCGCCAACCACGCACCAAGCTGGTCGTGAAGAGCAAATCGCCGGCGCTGGAAAACAGCCCGCAAAAACGTGGCGTGTGCACCCGTGTGTACACCACCACTCCTAAGAAGCCTAACTCGGCACTGCGTAAAGTTGCCAAAGTGCGTCTGACCAACGGTTTCGAAGTGATTTCGTACATCGGCGGTGAAGGCCACAACCTGCAGGAACACAGCGTTGTTCTGCTGCGCGGCGGTCGTGTAAAAGACTTGCCAGGTGTGCGTTACCACATGGTTCGCGGTGCACTGGATACCCAGGGCGTTAAAGACCGTAAACAAGCTCGCTCGAAATACGGTGCCAAGCGCGCCAAGCAAGCTAAGAAGTAATCTACATTAATTGAGTTGAGCCGGTCGTGAGACCGAGTAAGTGGTTGGCTATGATGGCCACCGCGAGTGCCTAAAGCACTCAACTGAAGAGAAAAGGAAATGACATGCCACGTCGTCGTGAAGTACCCAAGCGCGAAATCCTGCCGGATCCAAAATTCGGCAACACCGATGTCGCCAAATTCGTGAACGTTCTGATGCTGTCCGGTAAAAAATCGGTCGCAGAAAACATCATCTACGGTGCCTTCGAGCACATCTCGCAAAAATCCGGCAAAGATCCACTGGAAGTGTTCGCCACCGCGCTGAACAACGCCAAGCCGCTGGTTGAAGTGAAATCCCGTCGCGTTGGTGGTGCAAACTACCAGGTGCCGGTTGAAGTCCGCCCAGTGCGTCGTATGGCTCTGTCCATGCGTTGGCTGCGTGAAGCTGCTAACAAGCGCAGCGAAAAATCCATGCCACAGCGTCTGGCTGGCGAACTGATGGAAGCGGCCGAAGGCCGTGGCGGCGCGATGAAGCGTCGTGACGAAGTTCACCGTATGGCTGAAGCGAACAAAGCGTTCTCGCACTTCCGCTTCTAATAAAATCGGCCGGCTCCTGAGCCGGCTGTTATCTGTTGTTCGAGGCCGGGCTCATTTTTGTCACCAAAAATGGCGCTCGGTTTTGTCCATTCAAAGAATTAGGATTAATTATGGCCCGCAAGACCCCCATCGAGCGCTACCGTAACATCGGTATCTCCGCTCACATCGATGCAGGTAAGACCACCACTACCGAACGCGTTCTGTTCTACACGGGCGTGAACCACAAGATCGGTGAAGTTCACGATGGCGCCGCCACCATGGACTGGATGGAGCAGGAACAAGAGCGCGGTATCACCATTACCTCGGCTGCTACCACCTGCTTCTGGAAAGGCATGGCGAACAACTTCCCAGAACACCACATCAACATCATCGACACCCCAGGCCACGTTGACTTCACCATCGAGGTGGAACGTTCGATGCGCGTGCTGGACGGTGCTTGCATGGTTTACTGCGCAGTGGGCGGTGTTCAGCCACAGTCGGAAACCGTATGGCGCCAGGCTAACAAGTACAAAGTGCCACGTCTGGCCTTCGTCAACAAGATGGACCGTACCGGTGCGAACTTCTTCAAAGTGTACGAGCAGATGCGCGCACGCCTGAAGGCCAACCCAGTCCTGATCCAGATCCCGATCGGCGCCGAAGACAACTTCAAAGGCGTGATCGATCTGGTCAAGATGAAAGCGATCCTGTGGGACGACGCATCGCAAGGCATGAAGTTCGACTACGTCGATATCCCTGCCGAGCTGGCTGATTCGGCTGCCGAGTGGCGCGAGAAGATGGTTGAAGCCGCTGCTGAAGCGAACGAAGACCTGATGAACAAGTACCTGGAAGAAGGCGACCTGTCGGAAGCCGAGATCAAAAAAGCGCTGCGTGATCGCACCATCGCTTCGGAAATCGTTCCTATGCTGTGCGGCACCGCCTTCAAGAACAAGGGCGTACAGGCCATGCTGGACGCGGTCATCGAGTACCTGCCATCGCCAGTGGACATCGCTGCGGTTAAAGGCACCGACGAAGACGACGAGCCAGCCACCCGTAAAGCCGCCGACGACGAGAAATTCTCGGCGCTGGCCTTCAAGATCATGACCGACCCGTTCGTTGGCCAGCTGGCCTTCTTCCGCGTGTACTCGGGCGTGATCAACGCCGGCGATACCGTGTACAACTCGGTCAAAGGTCGTAAAGAGCGTCTGGGCCGTATTCTGCAGATGCACGCTAACCAGCGCGAAGAGATCAAAGAAGTGCGCGCCGGCGACATCGCCGCTGCGGTTGGTCTGAAAGACGTGACCACCGGCGAAACCCTGTGCGATCCAGCGTCGATCATCACCCTGGAAAAAATGGTGTTCCCAGAGCCAGTGATTCAACAGGCTGTGGAACCAAAAACCAAGGCTGACCAGGAAAAAATGGGTCTGGCACTGAACCGTCTGGCTCAGGAAGATCCTTCGTTCCGCGTCAAGACCGACGAAGAGTCGGGCCAGACCATCATCGGTGGTATGGGCGAGCTGCACCTGGAAATTATCGTTGACCGTATGAAGCGCGAATTCGGCGTGGAAGCGACCGTGGGCAAACCAC
>Ga0105244_10003822_pt1 | contig 10618 bp, 14 predicted proteins | sample KBSM44metaG_FD_80423 | JGI IMG/M metagenome (GOLD analysis project Ga0105244, IMG submission 80423) | Miscanthus rhizosphere microbial communities from Kellogg Biological Station, Michigan, USA - KBS M4-4 metaG | ecosystem: Host-associated > Plants > Roots > Rhizosphere > Soil | place...
ACCGTGTCCGGTGCCACCACGCTTGAGAAGAGAGCCAGCACGCCGCCGAGCATCGAGACCGACAGCGCCGTTAATGGCACCCCATTTTTGGTGACACGGGCAAAGCAGCGCGGCAGCGTGTTTTCATTCGACAGTGACCACAGCATGCGCCCGGATGCATACAAGCCGGAGTTCGCCGCCGAGAGGATGGCCGTCAGAATCACGAAGTTAAAAATATCGGCGGCATACGGAATACCGACTTTTTCAAACACCAGCACAAACGGGCTTTTCTCCACCCCGGCCTGCTGCATGGGGATCAGGGCGGCCAGCACAAAAACGGTGCCGATGAAGAAGATGATCAACCGCGCAATGGTGGTACGAATGGCGACCGGGATCACCTTATGCGGCTGTTCAGTTTCCCCTGCGGCTATGCCAATCAGCTCGGTACCCGAAAAGGCAAAATTCACCGCGACCATGGTCATCAGAATCGGCAGCCCCCCATGCGGGAACCAGCCTTCCGCAGTGATGTTGGTCAGGCCCGGCGCGGGAGACCCATCCTGCATCGGAATGAAGCCAAAAATGGCGGCACCGCCGAGGATGATAAAGGCGATGATCGTGATGACTTTCACCAGCGAGAACCAGAACTCACCCTCTGCAAAAAAGCGGGTCGAGATAACGTTGAGGGCGAAAATGACGGCGCAAAACACCACGCACCATATCCAGACAGGAACCTCAGGGAACCAGTACTGCATACAGAATCCGGCAGCGGTAAAGCTGGAGCCGAGCGCAACGGTCCACGTCAGCCAGTAAAGCCATGCCACGGTATACCCTGTTGCGGGCCCCAGATAGCGGGTGGCATAGACGTGAAATGCACCGGCCTCGGGCATTGCCACTGAGAGTTCGCCGAGGCACTGAATCACCAGCCAGCCCACTACTGCGCCAATTAAATACGCCAACAGGGTACACGCAGCTCCGGTGGTTGATATGATATAGCCCGTGTTAAAAAAGAGACCTGTCCCGATCACACCACCGAGCGAGAGCATAATCAGGTGGCGAGTTTTCATGGTGCGCTGAAGCTGGCCGGATTGTTGTTGTGTTTGCATATTACCTTCTAAACGTATGGACATCTAAACATCCAAAGAAGGTGTGTTATACCGTGATTATTAACAAATTGCCAGTCAGCTGCGGGGTGGCATGGGGAATGACAGGCATAAAAAAAGCCACCGGCAGGGCCAGCGGCTTCTCTATTTCGTCCCAAATAAATCTGGCGTTGTGCCAGTTTATTCAGAAATTACCGACAATATTCAGCCAGTTTAAGCGCGGGACGAATCATTGGGGCGTGAAAATTCACATTTTCGATCATGTTGCTTTTGCAAAAAATACATTTTGCGCCATGGGGATTGCGCTCGTTCACATCATAAGGTGAACTGCGGAATTGCGAACCATGGCAGGTAGGGCAACGAAGATGTAGACTCATACTCAATCCTCCTTAACGTACTACCACATTCACAGCTGACGGGCCTTTCGGACCATTTTCAACTGAGAATTCCACTTCCTGATTTTCGTTTAACGTACGGAAATCGTCACTTTGAATCGCGGAAAAATGTACAAAGACATCTTTACCGCCATCTTTTGGGGAAATAAACCCAAACCCTTTCTCAGGGTTGAACCATTTAACTATACCAGTCATTTTAGAAGTCATACTTTTTTTACCTAATAATTCATTTGAGCCCTTGGGCCATACAGGGTCCGAATACAGATTAATCAGAGCTTACAATCGGGACTCAAAAGAAAAGGGTAACGTGACACTTCAAAATGAGGGGATGTACTGAGATGCTTTAGATAGGTCTGCGTATCAAACCGACAGCCATTAAGACACGCCACAAAAAAGAAAGCAAGCACTATCTCACGCATTCTGTTTTTTTTAATTTGCTGTCCTGCCTGCGCGATAGCTACCAAATTTCAGGAGTGAGAAATCGCCCCTTTAGGATTATTCCCCATATTCACCCCTGGCAAAAAAACCAACAATTTTAACCGATTACATAACGCAAAAATATTACGTAACTTTATCGCCAAAATATCAGGCAAAACTGACATAAATATGTGAAAAAGGATGACGGAAAATGACTAAAATCTCTCTGGCGGTATTACTCGCAGCCGGGCTGGCAAGCGGCGCGGTAATGGCAGATGAACACACTGTTTCTGTTGGCTATGCACAAAGCAAGGTACAGGATTTTAAAAATATCCGTGGTGTCAATCTTCAATACCGTTATGAGTTTGATTCGCCAGTAAGTTTCCTCGGTTCCTTCACCTATATGAAAGGCGATGAAGATCAGAACTATTACGTTGCCAATGACTCCATTCAAAACCACGTTGAAGCGAAATATTATTCTCTGATGGCGGGTCCGGCGTATCGCTTTAACGAATACGTGTCACTTTATGCGTTGGGCGGTGTTGCACGCACCAAAGCAGAAGGCCACTCCACCTGGAATAACTACGGCGACGGGTATGTCGCACGCAGCAGCATTTCTGAAAAATCCACCTCATTTGCCTATGGCGCGGGTGTCATCATCAACCCGACGGAAAACTTCTCCATTAACGCTGGCTATGAAGGGACTACCGCCGATCTTAACGGAGATGTCTCCATTAATGGCTTTAACGTCGGCGTGGGTTATCGCTTCTGATAAACCCGGTGTGTACCAGGCTATTACAGCCTGGTACACAGGTTGATTACGCCAGCAAATCAGCCTGAGCGGCAAAAATCTCATCAAATATTGCCACCGCCTGTTCGAGTTTATTCAGCGCCTCACGCAGCGGCGCAAAAACCTCATGATCATGCGGAAAGGCGCCGTTTTCCTGCCAACAGGCCGCAATCAGGTTCGGGTCCAGCGCCAGAGGCAAAAAGAAGGTGCCTTGTGTAATATCTCTGAAACCGAGCTGGTCAAGTTTTTCCACGCGTTCAGCGGTCAGATGCTGCGACAGATAAAGATTACGCTTTTTTACTCCGCCAAAGTATTTATCGCTAAGAATAAACTTAAAGCCAAATTCCCCCTCTTCCGTGCCGCAACCTAATAATAAAGCGAGTTGGTAATCATAGCCTTCTCGGGCCGTTGAGTGGCACTCAAACCAATACTTATACGTCCTTGGTTCCACCAGCCAGCTTTTTGGGGCGAGCCAGCACGCTTCTTTATTTTCATAGTCAGCATCTTCATCCCAATCTAATGAATTTGCCAGCCGACTGACGCAAAGATCAAACCCCTTCCAGAAAGCAGGCTCTATTTGTTGCTCAAAAACGACGGTTGCCTGATTGAAAAGCGCAAACTGCGTCAGTAATAGCGTACCTGCCTGACGTTCTTCTTCATTTAAAAAAGCCATGATTCTTCCTTAATTAAAATTGACGCATACGTTCGAGAAAACACAATACGGACCAGGCCGCCATCTGTCGTGAAGGTGAAGTATCCGCGCACGTTTGCAAATTTCGCAGGATGTCATCAAGTGCTGAACCTATGACACCCGCCAACTGACGCCAGGAAATACAAGGTACATCGTGACGAGTAAACACATCACCCCGTGTCAACGGGTCACGGCCCTGGGGGGTTAAAAACACCACTGCTTTCTCGCGTCCTGCTGCACGGACTTTCGCTTCCTCGCAGTAGCGCGCAAGTTGATTCTCCTGCTCGGCGGCATCAATTTTCACTTCAATCAGCAAAAAGAACTTCTGCGCATCGATGGCAATATCCACACGGTTGGTCTCATCACCCGTTGGATGGGTCTCCACCTCTACCCGACAATATTTTCCCGCCGACAGGGGAAAAGGGAGATCACGCCAGCGACTTATGTAGTGCAACAAGGCAACCAGTGGGCGACTACCGAACCCGTGACTTCCTGCTGGATCGAGCAACCAGGCAAGAACGGCTGAGTTACGCACTTCATTCCGCCGCAGGCCGGCAATCTCCCACGGATCGAAATAGAGTGAAGGGTGTGCAACTGCCGTCAACGGTTGCGACATCCCCTCCAGGAAAGAGAGCAACGACTCGGTTTGTAGATCGATACGGGCTACGGGGTATTTAATCTCCCGAATACCCAGCGTTGACCACTGGTTAAAAAAACCCTCCAGTGCCAGCAGAGACATATCCTGTTGTTTCATAATACGTTCCGGCAAAATATTTATCAGCGACCATTCATACGCGTCGACAACTATTTTGTAAAACACAATTCCCTCTTCCTCTGGGTCAATTGAGTGATATATTTTCACGCCATAAACCCAAGGAGACGTTATGTCGGAATTTGATTCAATCGCGCAAGAATTGCTGGTGCAGGCCGAAGCAGAAGACAAGCGGCAACGGGAACAGGACAAGGAGTTGCTGGACCGGGTTCTTGAAATTTACGGACAAAAATACGTCGCCGAAAAGTTGCGCCTGCTGGGTCAGAACGACTGGAGTCGGGAAAGGCTAAATCGTCGGGTGAATGGCAAAAGCGCCGCGTCACCGTTAACCAGCGCCGAAGTGGCGCTGCTGCACAAAATGCTCCCCTCCCCTCCGGCACACCATCCGCATTATCAGTTCCGCTTTATCGATCTCTTTGCTGGCATCGGTGGCATTCGTCATGGCTTTGAGGCCATTGGCGGGCAGTGCGTATTCACCAGCGAGTGGAATAAAAATGCGGTCCGCACCTACAAAGCCAACTGGTATAACGACGAAAGCCATCATCGTTTTAATCAGGATATTCGCGAAGTCACCCTGAGCGGCAACCCCCAGATCGCTGATGCTGAGGCCTATGCGCATATTGATGAACAGATCCCGGATCATGATGTCCTGCTGGCGGGCTTTCCCTGTCAGCCATTCAGTCTGGCAGGGGTGAGCAAAAAGAATGCGCTTGGCCGCGCGCATGGGTTTGAATGTGAAGCGCAGGGCACACTGTTCTTCGACGTCGCCCGCATCATTAAAGCCAAACGCCCTGCCATTTTTGTACTCGAAAACGTGAAGAACCTGAAAAGTCACGATCAGGGCAAAACCTTTACGGTTATCATGAACACTCTGGATGAGCTGGGTTATGACGTCGCGGATGCGGATGCCACGGGCAAAAACGATCCAAAAATCGTCGACGGTAAATACTTCCTGCCCCAGCATCGTGAGCGTATTGTGCTGGTGGGTTTTCGCCGCGATCTCAATCTGCGCCAGAACTTTTCTCTGCGCGATATCAGCCGTCATTTCCCGCAGCAGCGTCCGGCCCTGGGGGATTTGCTCGAACCGAGCGTGGATGAAAAATACATCCTGTCGCCCAAGCTATGGGATTACCTTTACCACTATGCCAAAAAGCATGCAGCGAAAGGCAACGGCTTTGGCTTTGGTCTGGTGGATCCAACCCGCGCTGACAGCGTGGCGCGTACCCTCTCTGCCCGCTATCACAAAGATGGCTCGGAAATTCTGGTCGATCGCGGCTGGGATAAAGCCCTCGGCGAAGCGGATTTTGCCAACGAGGCCAATCAACGTCAGCGTCCACGCAGGCTGACGCCACGGGAGTGCGCGCGTCTGATGGGCTTTGAGAAGGTCGGCGAAAAGCCGTTCCGTATTCCGGTATCGGATACTCAGGCCTATCGCCAGTTTGGTAACTCGGTTGTGGTACCGGTGTTTGCCGCCGTCGCGAAGTTACTTGAACCCTATATCGCCAGGGCGGTGGACCTCACTCGGGCAAAACCCAGTCGTTAATATGCTCCAGTAAATGTGCCCGGTAACGGGCAATTTTGGGCAGCGGCCTGGGATGCGGACGCGAGAGCAAATAAATGGGGCGTGGGTGTGGCGTAAAGGCAGTGAGCACGCTGACCAGTTTGCCGCTGGTCAGTGCATCCTGAACCAGTATCTCCGGCTGCAACAGCAGCCCCGCCCCTTCAAGCGCGGCCATACGCAGCCCCAACCCATCGTTACAGCGTAGAACCGGATCGTGCCGCCAGGTCGCGTCGCCATTCATGTCCGGTAATTTCCATTCATTTTGGCGGTTCCACACCATGTGCGACAGACAGCGGTGATGCTGTAAATCGCGCGGGCTTTCAGGCACACCAAAACGGGCCAGATAGTCGGGTGAAGCGCAGATGACCATCCGGTAGAGACAAAGCGGTTTAGCCACCAGTGAATCGTCGTAAGCCCCGCCGATACGAATCGCCACATCAAACCCTTCTTCGATCAGGTCGACCCGTCGGTTACTCAAATCCAGTTCGACGCTGACATGAGGATGGGCGTTTAAAAATGCCGCCGTCAGCGGGGCGATGACACAGGAACCAAACGTCGTTGATGCGCTGACCCGCAGCGTTCCGGCGGGGGTATCACGCAGTCGCTCGATCGCCGTATCCGCCAGATGGACCTGCTCCAGCACACGGCGCGCCTCTTCATAATAGACACGCCCGGCATCGGTCAGGCTCTGCCGCCGGGTATTGCGCTCCACCAGCCGCGCGCCCAGCTGAGTCTCCAGCGCGCTGATGTATTTTCCCACCATCACCGCCGACATCTCCAGCCCGTTTGCCGCCTGAGTGAAACTGCCTTCCTCGGCAACGGCAATAAACACTTGCATACTGCGCAGCTTATCCATATTCCTAACCCACACTTAGCAATCAACTAACACTCGACTCATTTATCTTATCAATCATTAGCGAAAGAATGACTGCTCTGCAAATAACAGGAGCACAACATGAAAATTCTGCTGATAGGGGCAAGCGGTACCGTTGGCCGTGCAGTGGTGGATGAACTCAACCATGAGGGCCACCATGAAATTATTCGCGCCGGGCGAACGAGCGGCGATGTGCAGGTCGATCTGACCTCGGAGGAGAGCGTAACGGCGCTCTTTGCAAAAACCGGCAATGTTGATGCTATTGTCGCCACGACCGGCAACCTCTTTTTTGGGCCGCTCACGGAGATGACGACGCAGAACTTTTCCGTCGGCTTGCAGGATAAGCTGCTGGGTCAGGTACGACTGGCGCTGATCGGCCAGCATGCGCTGAATGCGGGTGGGTCAATTACGCTGACCAGCGGCATCGTCGGTCAGGAACCCATTGCCCAGGGGGTCAATGCCACGACGGTCAATGCCGCGCTGGAAGGGTTTGTGAAAGCGGCAGCCTGCGAGCTGGCCAAGGGGCAACGCATCAATATTGTCAGCCCAACGCTGCTTGCCGAATCAAAAGCAGCCTATGGCCCTTTCTTTCCTGGCTTTGAAAGTGTGCCAGCAGCAAGGGTTGCGCTGGCCTATCGCCGCAGTATTGAAGGCGTGCAGACAGGCCGGGTTTATACGGTGGGCTATTGATGCGATCGGGCTTCAGGTAAGCGGGTCAGGTCATGCGTCTGTTTGTAGACTATCGACAAACGTTTGCCACTGCGCCTTCAGCGCGCCCATATGACTCGTTTCAATATCAATGACATACGGCAAGCTGCGGTTTTCCTTTACCCAATTGCTCATTGAGGAAAACCACGCCTCACTGTCTCCGCTTGTGGCGGTGAGGCTGAGCATTTCCTTGCGGGCCACCTGCGAAGAGTGAGTGCCTTCGGCCAGTTGGGCGATGGCATCCTGATGATGACGGGCCTGCTCACGGTCGCCAAGGCTTTGCGCCAGCTTAGTGGCCTGCGAGAGAACCACTTTGGTTAGCTGATCGGCCTGGGCCGATTTGTCGCTGATAAACTGCGTAACAAAGGCGCTGGCCTCTTCCTGATAGTCTGACGAAATATAACGTTCAACCACTTTATTCAGTTTACCCTGCGTCAGGGCGAGATCCATGGCATTGGTGGTGTAATCACCGTTATCAGAGGGAGAAGTGAGCGCTTTATGCAGGGCGTCAGCCATATCATCTGCCGCCACGTTGGCATGCTGGAAAAAATCCAGGAAGCGAACGGCGTCATTTGCCGTGGCCGGATCGCCATAGAAATCGCTGGCAAGACTGGGGCCGGAAGGGGTACGTGCCATCGATTCATTGCGCATGGCAAGGACCGCTTTTTCAGTGGCTTCACGCTCTTCTTTCGTCGGCGGCGGCGGCAAGTTTTCCTTTGCCTGTTCCATCGCCTCTTGCGATATATTGACCGCAACCGAATCCGTCTGCGCGACCTCTTTGCCCGTCAACGCGCGTACTGTCTCCTGGCGCGTCGCAGGCATCACGCTGATGCTGGCCGCTGAACTCACATCCTTAACGCTCATCTCTTCTCCTTAGATTGATTGCCAAACCTCTTTTTTATCGTCTCCTGAACGAATAACTTTACGAGTTTGCATAAATAAGGGGAGGAAATGAGACGGCGGTAAACAAGACGTAGCAGGCAGGATCAGGCGGCATACGCCGCCAGTTAAAGATTAGTCGCGCGATTGTACCCAGAAAGCATGAATCAGACCTGGCACGTAGCCGCACAGGGTAAGAATGATATTCAGAAGGAAGGCAAAACCGACACCTTTACCCAGGAGTACGCCCAGAGGGGGAAGCAAAATAGTGAATACAATACGCCAGAAACCCATAATATCTCCAATGCAAGTCAATGCAGCCAATTGTTAAAAAAGAACTTTAATTTTAAAGCATAGTCACTCTACTTCGCGCCGCCAGGCCAGCGCCTCGCTTTTTACCCTCTTTTACGCAAACCGACGTTTCATCAATCGCTGCTATTGAGCGCGCTGACTGTACCTTGTCATCACTTCAGGCTATGGTTTGTAAACGAATAATCAGGAGGTCAAAATGTTTGCGATTGGTGATGTAGTGCAGCCCCGCGTGGGCGGGCCAAAATTGGTGGTGCTTGAAGTCCATGAAGATCAAATTGTGGCGGTTCCTGCCCACGATCAGGAGGCAGAAAAACTCACTCTGAAAGCCGCCGATGTTTCTCTGTATAAAGAAGACGGCGATTTCGGCGTCTGCTGAACCTTTGCGGTGAGGGCTTCTTCACCGCAAATTCAATTTCTATGCATTTTTTCCGCATAAAAACCGCGCAACACAATTAGTACAAAACTCTGCAAAAATCCTTTATTTAGCATAAAAAATCCTGCCAAACCTTTTCCGAACAACCTGCAAGCATTGTTTACTGATTTACGAAAACACGCGTAAAAGCGTGCAGTGCATAACGCACCAATAAAACATTAACTCATTGATAATTAATAACTTTCTCACCTCTTCCCGTTAAAATAATGAAATGAGCAAAAAACACTCAACTCCAGAGCGATTTATCCATAAAAAATGAATAAATAAAAATTATTAGCTAGTTGTTAGTCTGAATATAGAAGGATAATCTATCGCGAAAGAACGATGCGCGGCTTCCTGCTGATAATCGTTCCCTACTAACGATTTCCTGCCTACTCAAGGAGCAGTACCATGTTCTCTCCGCAGTCCCGCCTGCGCCATGCCGTGGCAGACACCTTCGCGATGGTTGTCTATTGTTCGGTAGTGAACATGCTGATTGAAATATTCCTCTCAGGAATGAGCTTTGAGCAGTCACTTTCCTCTCGACTGGTGGCCATTCCGGTAAACATCATTATTGCATGGCCCTATGGCTTCTATCGCGATGCGTTTATCCGTCAGGCACGCCGTATCACTCCGGCAAGCTGGATGCGTAACCTGGCCGACGTGCTCGCCTACGTGACCTTTCAGTCACCGGTGTACGTAGCAATTTTATTAACGGTAGGGGCTGACTGGCAGCAGATAGTCGCAGCGGTGAGTTCAAACATCGTGCTGTCGATGATGATGGGGGCGGTTTATGGTTACTTCCTGGATTACTGCCGCCGCCTGTTCAAGGTGAACTTCCAGCAGGCCAAAGCTTGAGTGAGGATGACAGGCCTCGGCCTGTCCTGAATTACTGAATTTCGCCGAACAATCCCGACAAAAAGCGCTCCAGCGCCATGCGTGAACTAAAGCCGTGTGGAATGCCGTAATGTTCCTGGGCGTCCCCGCCTAAGTAGAGCGGAAAATTCTGGTAGTGATCGCAGGTTTTGATATCGGTAGCAGGTTCCGCAAGCGACAAACTGCGTTCTTTAAGCGTGGGGTGAATAACCAGCGCGGTGCGCCCCATGCGTGCCTCACGGTTCACATACACATAGTTGTCACCACGGCGGTAACCGTAGGTTTTTGTCGTCGCCACATCCATTCTAAAGCCTACTTTTTCCAGAACGCGCGCCACCTCATCGGGTCGTAAATACATATTTTTTCCTCATCATCTTTTTACTGCGTCGCAACCTTACAGTATTCAGCATTGGCCCTGCTTTCAGAAAAGTCCATAAACGCAGGTAAATGCCGTGCCGCTCCCAAGCGAAGCGAATTTATGGTCTAAACTAAAAATCTCTACGAAAACAAAGGAGGTTCCCATGTTTAACAGACCTAATCGCAGAGATGTAGACGAAGGTGTTCAGGATATCCAGAATGATGTTCATCAGTTAGCGGACAGCCTGGAAGGTGTACTTAAATCCCTGGGCAGTGATGCAAAAGATGAAGCGGATGCTGCGCTTCGTAAAGCACAGGCACTGTTAAAAGAAACACGGGCACGCATGAATGGCCGTACGCCAGCTTACCAGGCTGCACGTGATGCCGTTGATTGCGCAGGGACATTCGTTAAAGATAAACCGCTGTACGCCCTGGGGGCGGTTGCCGCTGTTGGGATCTTCCTGGGCGCATTGATTAGCACCCGTCGTTAATCCC
>Ga0105244_10003826_pt1 | contig 10615 bp, 10 predicted proteins | sample KBSM44metaG_FD_80423 | JGI IMG/M metagenome (GOLD analysis project Ga0105244, IMG submission 80423) | Miscanthus rhizosphere microbial communities from Kellogg Biological Station, Michigan, USA - KBS M4-4 metaG | ecosystem: Host-associated > Plants > Roots > Rhizosphere > Soil | place...
AATACCATGAGATGTAGGATTTTCATAATTATTTCATGGTATATTCAGTACACAAAACAACCTTTAGTATGATCGAACCAGTGACAGCAATGACTACACATTCAAATTCCGTTTCAAAGCCAGATATCGACGACGTTAATATTAAAAGCATTCAAACTCTTGTAACACCAGCCGAGCTTAAATCAGAACTTCCTTTATCTGATGTTGCTTCACAAACTGTTCTAAAAGGCCGCGAAACTATTCGTAATATTTTAGATGGTTCAGATAAGCGTTTGTTTGTCGTTATTGGTCCTTGCTCTATTCATGATCCAAAAGCTGCCCACGAATATGCCGATCGTTTAAAAGCATTAAGTGAAAAGGTTAAAGATTCATTGTATTTAGTTATGCGTGTTTATTTTGAAAAACCACGTACAACAATTGGTTGGAAAGGTCTCATTAATGACCCTGACATGAATGACTCTTTTAATATTGAAAAAGGTTTACGTATTGGTCGTAAGCTTTTACTTGAATTAAATGAAAAAGGTTTACCATGTGCAACTGAAGCACTTGACCCGAACTCTCCGCAGTATTACCAAGACTTAATTTCGTGGTCTGCAATTGGTGCACGTACAACTGAAAGCCAAACTCACCGCGAAATGTCTTCTGGTCTATCATCACCAGTAGGTTTTAAAAATGGTACAGATGGCGGTTTAACTGTTGCAACCAATGCGATGCAGTCTGTTAAATATGGTCATAGCTTCTTAGGTCTTAATGAAGACGGACAAGTTTCGATTATTAATACGAGTGGTAACCCTTACGCACACGTAGTATTACGTGGTGGTAATGGCAAGCCAAACTACGATGCTGGCTCTGTTGAAGAAGCAGAAAATGCTTTAGCAAAAGCAAAAGTTAGCACAAAAATCATGATTGATGCGAGCCACGCAAACTCAAATAAAGACCCGTACTTACAACCACTTGTTCTTAAAAATATTACTGAACAAATTTTAGATGGTAATAAGTCAATTGTTGGTCTTATGGTTGAAAGTCACTTAAAAGGCGGCCGCCAAGATATTCCTGAGAATCTTTGTGATCTTGAATATGGCAAATCAGTGACTGATGGCTGTATTGACTGGGAAACGACTGAAAAAACATTACTTGAAATGCATGAAGCTTTAAAAGACGTTTTACCAAATCGTTAATTCATCTTTTTAAGAAGATCAATTAAGCCCTCATTTTTGAGGGCTTTTTTATTTTTCTTTGTCGGAATTCAACATCAAACTAAATAAAAATAACTCACCACAAAAGCAAAAAGCAGCACGGTTTCACTAAGCTCAATCGCAGCCCCGACTGTATCACCTGTAATACCGCCAATTCTTTTAATAAACAGATGTCTTAAATAAACCAGACTGATCAAAAAGCCAATAATGGCGATGAGCCCTTGCCATTCCCAATATAAAGCCAATAGCAAAACTAACCCAGCGATTATCCATGAGGCTGTTTTGGGTAAATGATCAGTCAACGAACGGCCTAAACCTTTTTCACGGACATATGGCGTAGTTAAAAACAAAATAGATGGCACAACACGACCAAGTGCGGGAACAAAGACTAAAAATAACGTTTGATGCTGTTCAATTAACACATAAATCAGTACAAACTTGAGCAAACAAATAATAACTAAAATTAGCACTCCAATTGGACCACAACTTGGATCCTTCATGATTTGCAAAGTACGTAGTTTGTCTCCAAAACCGCCTACCCATGCATCTGCCGTATCTGCTAGCCCGTCTAAATGTAATCCCCCTGTCAGCCAAACCCATAAAATCATGATGATGCCAGCAAGCAAAAGAACGGGTAATTTAACTAAAAGACACGAGATAAGAAAAAGAATGCCACCAATAATCAGCCCGACTAAAGGATAAAACAAAATAGCTCGACCATTTTGTTGCGCCGTTGGCATTGTCTTTAGCTCAATAGGCAGAACAGTTAAAAATTGCAATGCAATCCAAAAAGGTGTCATATCCAAGTCTCTAACTGATCTATATTTAAAAGCAAATTGGATTATGAAGAAATAAAAATGGGAATAGCAATCCCTATTCCCATTAAAGACTCCAAAAACTGAAAATCTATTGCATTTGATAGCACTGTTTCAATTTAATGTAGTCGTAGTAAAAACTTGTTGGTGTATAACGTGCATAGTTACATGCAGATTTGAACAAAGTTTCTTTTTCGTTATAAAGCATTTTTACCAAAGTATTGCCTTGGCTATTTTGGTAAATATCCCATTGGACATTTGCTGCCATAGGTGAAACTACTTCACCGCGCCATTCGCTGGTTGAGTAATTATAAGTCTGATGTAGTGGTAAAGGCTGCATCATATTATGTAAATCTAGGCTGGTTGTTAAAGGAATAATAATTTCAGCATGGGCAAACCGTAAAACTGCTTTGTAAGGCTGAGCTTTATTCACCACGGCGTCAACTTGTTGGAACAGGTCCTGTTTAAGTCCTTGAGCAATTTCACTCGTGACTTGATTTGACTCTGTAAAACTTGGACCTTTTTCGTAAAAATCGTTTGCATCATTAAATTCAGCGTAGAATTTCGCAGCATCTAACGGCATATATTTATCAAAATCGATACCCTTTAACTCATCTTTCATGCCACCAGAAATTGAATAGAGCTCATAAATATAAGCTGCTGCATCAACTGCACTAGCAATCGTATTTTTCCCCTTACCTTTTTCTGTAATTTGCTCACCTTTTGGTGAAGTTACCGTAAAGGATCCGGTATTGCTAAAGTTATAACCTGTTGTACCCAGTTTTTTAATAAAGTCTGCTTTAAAAATCGGATTAAGTACAGTTTGAGCTGTTTTTTCAGCTTCTGTATTTTTTGATAACTCATCTAACTTTTGGGCTAAATCTTTATTATTTTCTTCAAAATCTTGATAGGCCTGACTAGCATCATAAATTTTTTGTTGATTAGAACTCAATGGCTGAGTTAAATCTTCATCTGCATTCAAACTATGAAAATAGAGTTTAAAACGATCAACACCACCATTTTCAACACTTGGAACGCTTGCACTCGATAAATTAGTATAAGACGTTGGTACAATTTTATCTTTAAGTTGCGGTTGTTGTTGGATGAGTTCAGCCGTGAAGAACTTAGCACTATCTACCGCACGATCCACTCCAGAACTTTGTACCAATATAGATGCTTGCGAATTTAAAAGACTTGGTAAGCGTTGTAATAAACGATCTGCAATGCCACGGTGTTCTAAAATACCAGTCATGGTTTCATTTCCATAACCGTACTGGTGAATTCCTTCCACGCCATAGCCTAATAAAATATTGGCTTTCATCATTGCTTCTAAATCTGCACCCAATTGTTCACCTAATGGTGTTAAGGCATTTTCTGCTTTTGCCTGTTTCCATAAATTATAAAGTGCCAAATCATATTTCAGACTTGAGAGACCTCTTGAACCGTGACGTGCCACTAACTCGGTAAAAACTGGCTGGAACCCATTGGGTGCTTGTTCATAGTTTTTTATTTCTTGTTGTGGTTGGTAAGGCGTTTTAGTTTGATAATATTTTGATGAATTTGTTGGGGCAGTTGTTTGAATGTCTTGATCATCATTATTGTTACAAGCCACAAGTAATAATGATGCTGCGAGCACAGTCGTTTTAAATAAAATATTCATAAGTCAGATGAGTGATTAATAAGAAATGCCAATAGCTTAATTTTTAGCAATGACAGCTCTATTACAAATACTCAAATATTTTTATAAAAATAATAACTTACATGTGTATAAAAATATAAAATTGCTATCTCAATATAAAAGTTAATTGACCATCTGTTTCAGAAAATTCGAATGAATATAATTTCCCAAGCTCTGCCGGCATTTTTAGCAAATCATCTAAAGGTTGTTGCTTGGCTAAACAAGCCAATAGCTTAATCACACCACCGTGGGTAACAACCAATCCATGTTGCCAGTTTTGGTTTTGCATTTCTACGAGTAGTTCCTGAAAACCTTTAAGAACCCTTGTTTGAAACTGCATTAATGTTTCTGCACGAGGTGGGCAATACTGACTCGGTTTTTGCCAAAAATTTGCCAATAATTCTGGTGAAGTTTCATAAATTTGCTGAGTTGAAATACCTTCCCACTCACCAAAATACATTTCTTTTAAGTCATAGTTTAAAAGTAAAGGTAGCTGAGTTGTCTTTGCAAGTTGCTCAGCAAAACAAGCACAACGTTTTAATGTTGAACTTATAATGACATCCCATGACTGATTTGCAACTTGCTCAATGGTTGACTGCATTTGCTGCCAACCTTTTTCCGTTAACTCATCATCCAAATGGCCACGTAAAGTATGGCTATATTGACTCTCGCCATGTCTGAGTAAATCGATTCTGAATTTACCCAATTTTATCCCCGCTTACGGCAGCTTGAGCAAAAGTAGCCATTTGGTTGTGTAATACACATGCCATTTTAACTAATAACAAAGCAGTACCTGCACCACTCCCTTCACCTAACCGCAAATTCATTTTTAAAATCGGCTCAGCATTGAGTTCTTGTAAAATACGGCGGTGACCATATTCTGCCGATTGATGGCCAAATAACATCCAGTCACGTACTTTAGGGTTCATTCGTACCGCGCATAAAGCAGCAACCGAACTAATAAAGCCATCCACAATAATAGGTAAGCCCATCTGCGCACATCGAATATAAGCACCTACAATTGCCGCAATTTCCAATCCACCAACTGCACACAATGTTTTGAATGCATCACCAGTAACATGTTTATGGTGAAGTTCAATTGCTTGTTCAATTACTTCAATTTTGTGTCTTAGCTGATCGGCACCAATTCCTGTCCCGACTCCAGTTAATTGTTCAGCAGTATCATTTAATAAAAGACAGGCTAAGGCAGAAGCGGAACAAGTATTTCCAATTCCCATTTCACCAGCAATATAAATATCTGCGCCGTCGGCTTTAGCTGTGTCTACACTATTTTTACCTAACTCTAAAGCAGCACGACATTCATCTGCATTCATTGCAGCTTGTTTTGCAAAATTTGCTGTACCAGCACGAATACAATGACGTTCAACACCTACGTATTCGTACGCTTCACCTACTGTACCGCAATCAATCACTTGCAAATGAGCTTGATGATATTTGGCAATTACACTAATTGCTGCACCACCGGTCGTGAAGTTTTGCAGCATTTGACGGGTTACGGCTTGAGGGTATGCAGAGATATTTTCTTCAACCACACCATGATCGCCCGCAAAAATAGTAATCCATGGATGGTTAGCTTGTGGATGTGCATTTGACTGTAAACTGGCAAGTTTAACTGCTATCAGTTCTAAATCACCTAAGGCACCAGTAGGTTTTGTGAGTTGGAGTTGATGTTGCTCTGCTTGTTGTTTTGCGTCCAAATTTGGTTGCTGTACAGACTCTAACCACCAGTTCATTTTATTTCTCACCTTTTAAAATCATGGGAAAACCAGCCACACAAAACACAACCTTATCTGCAATTTGCCCTAGAGCTTGATGTAGTCTGCCTGCTTCATCGACAAATCGTCGACTTATCTCACCGAGTGGCACAACGCCTAAACCCGTTTCATTACTTACTAAAATAACTTCTGACTCAAGCGTAGGTAAAACTTTTAATAGTTGCTCACACTCAAGTTGTTGAACACTTTGATCATCTAAAAGTAACAAATTGGTTAGCCAAAGCGTTAAACAATCCACCAAAATAATTTGATTAGGTTGATCAATTTTTTTCAGAGCATTTGCTAAAAATAATGGTTCTTCAATTAAGGACCAATGTGCAGGACGCTGATTTTGATGATGTGCAATTCGACTTTGCATTTCTGGATCAAGCGCTTGCGCTGTCGCCACATAAGTCACAGGTAATTGTGTAGATATTGCCGTTTGTTCAGCGAGTCGACTTTTGCCAGAGCGGGCACCGCCCAAAATCAGTTGCAACATGAATCACCTAAAAACAAATGCTGATACGAAAACAGCTTACCTTGTAAAGTTTGAGCTTCATAAAAACCAAACGTTAAATGCTCAACTTTCAGTTCAAATTCAGCGTGTTTGTATTGTACAGGTAATTGAGAAATTTTTTGCAAAATCAAATCACTACTATAGATGTTTTTATATAAGCCTAACGTGATATGAGGATAGTAATCTAAAGCAGCAATTTCATTAGAAACTATGCCTAATTTTTGACGTATGTGAGATAAAAAATTATCGGTATCTTGGATTTCTACAAATAAAGCACTACTAAAACTATCAACTGAACCAATTTTTAATCGAAATGGTGAAATATTTTCTTTTTTTAAAATTTCTCTTTGTTTTGAGAAATCATGGAAACTAAAGTCATCACTATAAACACGAGGTTCATGGGTTAAAAATCCACATACAAATAATGTGACATGATATTGACGGTTATTCGGTTCTAATAAAAATTCTGAAAAATGTGTACGTAAGACATCTAGATAATCAACTAATTTCTGATCATTAAGCTCTAGATACCACAAAGCATAATTTTGACGTCCTAGGTGCCATTCCGGATAATCCCGTATAGTCGTTGGCACCATGAACGTCGTAGGTTTTAGCAGCACAGTTTTAATTCAAAGTCACTTAAGTTTTGTATTAAAACATGTTTGCCTTTCAATTGTAGAGTGTTAAATCATTAAATGCCTTCAAACATATTGGGTAGCTGTCGTTCTGGATTTGTTAGTTTTCATATCCAAAAGCTGTTGGTCTTGTTCAGAAAACAAATATTGAATGTGTTGGACCAAATCAACTTCAAGCTGTCTTTTTTGAGTCATATTCAGATCTAATTTTAGAATTTGTTGCTGTAAATGCTGAATAGCAGCATTATCATCAATTTCTAAAAATTGAATCGCATAGGCATAACCTAGAGCAGTACCTTTTAATAAATTTTTATAAGGTAAATCATGATTTATGTTCATTTCAATTGATGCCATGACACGTTCATTATGGTTGAGTTTGCGTAATGGATCTCGAGCTACTCTTTGACACGGATCTTTAAATGCGTATTCACATGAGTCTAGAAAACTTTGAGCCATTCGGTTCAGATCTTTTGCATAGTTAGGCAATACAATTGCAAGCCCCTGTTTTACTTCTATAATTAAGTTTTCTGCAAAGGCTTTAACTGAACGATCACCCATGGCAACACCAATAGATTCATATCCTAGTAAAGATGCGTACCAAGCAAGCATGGCATGTACACCGTTCCATAGTCGGTTTTTGATTAATTGAATGTCTGTAATCTGATTAACCAAGACAACTTGACGTAACTTTTCGAGTAAAGGGCTGCCTTTTTCTACATAAATTGGCATATCCGTTTCACTATGAAACAGAATTAGGTCCATGCTTTGTAATATATGACCTGGCTGGAAATTACGGCGCATGTTATCAACATATAAAGATGCTTGGTTTTGCTGATCTTGAGTCAGTTTATTGCAATCTTCAATTTCGACTTGTTCTTCATGCTCGACATCAGATAAATGCTGTTCAAGAAAGTGATGCTTAATACGAAGTTGGCGATATAAATTTTGATTAGATAGCTTTGAAACCATGCGGTTTACAACGGTGTCACAAAAGTAATGTTCTTTTAAAATATGCTCAGTAACATCTTCATCATTGGTTAACTCTAGTAGAGCTTCTCTAAGATGCTTCATAACCAAATATTTCGCACCGACTTTATTTAGAATAATTAGAAAAGTTAGCGGTTCAACACATGTTTCAAGTGGCGAGTTAAAACGCGCATATAATCCTTTTGCAATTATTCTTGACTCAGCCTCGATCGCTTGTTCAGGTAAGCAAAGTGCAATCAAACTTGAATGTGTATACATCTCTAACATTTGTAGCTCATTGTCAGAATCAACAATGGTCATATTCTCAATACGTTCATCATAAGAAAACTGTCCATAGCGAATACTATAAGTTCCAAATGCATTCACGGCTTCTCGAAAAAGACTATTACGTGTTGAAGCAATAATTCTCTTTGGTTTTGTGTACCCATCCCAATGTGACAAGATTTGCGCTATATAACCACCGCCAATAGCACCGAAACCATGTATTCCAACCGTCAGTTGATTTAGGCTTTGTGGAAAAGGCTCCTGTATCTCTGGCATATCCATAACAGGAATAAATTGGTCGAGATCGGTTAAAAAGTCATACATCTGATCATAATAAAAATGTGCTTTTTCCAGCATTTCATCATTTGGTTCTTTAATATCTTTTAATAAAATGGTTAAACCTTTTGAAGTGTAAGCTGAAGTTAAACCATTTTCAGAATCTTCAAACATAAGACACTGGTTAGCGTCCAAGTGAAGTTGACTAGCAGCTTTTAAAAAGATTTCTGGGTGTGGCTTTCCTTGCTCTACTTCATCACCACAGGTAATCACATCAAAAAATTTATAAACATTCGCATTAATTAAATATTCTTCGGCAATTGCTCTACGGCTTGAAGTCGCAACAGCCATTCTTAAACCAGATTTTCGTAAACGTTCTAAAACTTGAACCAAACCTTTTTTAATCGGTACGCCGTGTTTTCGAATATATTCGAGTTCCATCTCATCGGCTCTTTTTCGAATTTCTTTATAGGGAACATTTACGCCATATAAACGTTGAGCCAATTGTTCAGCAGTAGTTGCACTTAAACCTAGACATTGCATTAAATATTCGTGTGAAAATTCCTGTCCAATGAGTTCTTGAGATGCATGTTGCAATGTTTGAAACCGCAACCTCTCAGTATCAAACATTGTCCCATCCATATCAAAAATTGCTCCATGAACAGGTTTTCCATGAAAAATAAGCACGCTTTTTCCTCTTTTTTGATCATGTTTTATTCAGGGTATACAAAAAATTGGTTAAAAAGGCGGGATATTAATAAATGAAACATTAGTGGTTATTTTTTAATCAAAAATATAAGAGATCTGTTACTGAGCAGAGTTAAAACTCTAAAAAGGTTGAACAATATGAATAAGTATGAAGCTAACTGTAAATACAAGAGTGGCAAGCCATCCTCGCTTGCCACTCTTGGTTTATTCTTTTTGTTGCGCTGATAGTATTTATTTTTCTTAGTTCCATTTACCGCTACTTGAACCTGCATATTTTTATAATGTCTCGCAGGTGTCACATACCAGGAATCAACTCACCTTTCGCTATTCTCATTGTTGGTGCTTCTGGTATAACTCTAAAATTCGTAAGAAAATGAGCATGAACGAATAGAATATAAGATTGATATTACAACCAATGTCTTTGCTCCTTATTAGAAAATAGCTACACCGCCATTAACAATAATGATAATCATTTTCATTTAATAGTTCAAGCATTTTCTTCATTATTTGTGCTTCTCTCTTTAAAAAAAAAAGATCTGCAATAAAGTACTTTCTCAATACAGATAGAGAATCATGGTTAGTTCTTAAAGTAAGTTTTTAAGCCATTATTATTGATCAAGTACATCAACAAATTGAGCATTTAAAAGCTGAGCTAAATCTTTTGGATTTAAACCAATATCCAGCCCTCTTTTTCCACCACTTACATAAATTTTATTAAAGTTTTGAGCTGATGCATCAATGACCGTTTTTAATCGTTTCTTTTGACCTAAAGGACTAATCCCTCCTACTAAATATCCTGTTAAACGTTCAGCATCTTTAGGATTAGCCATCTGTAATTTTTTACATCCAAACGCCGTAGCTACTTTTTTTAAATTTAATTGATGATTAACTGGTAAGACAGCAACGAAATAATTTTTATCGTCACTTACCATTAGAGTTTTAAATACTTCGTTTAAATCTAAATCTAATTTTTCGGCTGCTTCTAATCCAAAACTTTTAGCATTTGAATCATGTTCATATTCATGAATAGAAAATTCGATTTTATTACTTTTTAACAATCTACATGCAGGAGTCATGATAAGTGGTGTTATAGATGAAATTGTTTCGATTATAGTTTTTTTAGAAAAAATTTTAAATTTGCTTAGGCTATTTACAAGAGTTACATAAAAATTCAAACAGCAACTGAAGAAAAAATAATCTCAACTTGATATTCGTTGCTCGACTCCATATATTTTATTTAGATTTGAAGTCTGAGCTGACAATTTTATGAGTTATAAACACAACAATCTGATGGCTATGCGTCACCGTTTTTGGGATGAATCTTCAGATTCTGTATTAAATGAAAAGCAATTTTTGCAGCAGACGTTAATTGAACAAGGTATTTTTAATAACGCAACTCTTGATGATGTTAAGTACTTCTTTTACACCCTTCCTAGCATCATTATAGTAAAAGCTCATGCACTTGGTTTTATGCATGATTCAGTCAAACAGATGTTATTGCAACATATTCAGACCAATCGCCTGCATTTGATGCAGAAATCTGAATTAAAGATTCAATTTAAAATGTAATCCATTTTGTTATCAAAGATCTGTTTTATCTTAGTTTTACTCATCTGAATTGTTTTAATTTCTTAAATTTCCAAATTACTTAGGCTATTTAAGAATTATTGGAATAAAGATGACCATTTCGGCCTATCATTCAGTCTGAGAGAACTATTTTAATACGCTCAAAACATGTAATATTCGTTACAATTTTAGATCACC
>Ga0105244_10003827_pt1 | contig 10614 bp, 10 predicted proteins | sample KBSM44metaG_FD_80423 | JGI IMG/M metagenome (GOLD analysis project Ga0105244, IMG submission 80423) | Miscanthus rhizosphere microbial communities from Kellogg Biological Station, Michigan, USA - KBS M4-4 metaG | ecosystem: Host-associated > Plants > Roots > Rhizosphere > Soil | place...
CGCCGGGGCCGAGGGAGCACGCAATACCTGGGACTCGAACAATTGCTGGATAAGCATGGCGTTCGGTTCTCTGACCAATTCAAGCCTCTCATTCCCTTGGAGGATTCACGATCAGTGACAAAGCCTGCGCAGGGATGACAGCGCTAGGGTTGACCCGATCGGCTGCGATTGCTTGAACTGTGCCGTCCATAGCAATCTTCTTACACTGGAGGGGATTCTGTCCCACAGCGCGGGAGGATAATAACCACGAATTTTGTCAGCTGGGAATATAAAGTTACGTTTTCCCTATAGCGATTTCGCGCTTATGGCGGTAAACGCGCCGGTCCTGTTTCGAGCGCACGCCGTCACGGGCCATCCATGGCCCAACACGGCTAACCCGGCCTCCCAGGCGGGCGAATCGCGCAACAGAACGTCCACCGAGCCCGCTGGACGGGGCGTTTTTCGCAACCGAAGACGGCTCTGGCGGCCTGTACGGTCAGTGCGTCATCTTGCCGTGATCGTGCATCGGCATTTCGGTCAGAGCACGGGCCGTGGCCTTGACCTCGATCGACTCCTTCACGCCCTGGGCGTTCTCGACCACCAGGGTCAGTGGCACGCTATCGCCCTCCTTCACCTGGCCGACCAGGTTCATCAGCATGATGTGATAACCCTCGGGATCGATGTCGACGGCCTGGCCAGCGGGCAGTTCGACCGAGGCGACAGGCTGCATGCTCATGATGTCGTTCTGCATCTTCGACTCATGGATCTGTACGAGCTTCGCCACGGGCGAACTGGCCTCCAGCAACTTGCCACCCTCGCTGGAGGTAATACGCATGAAGGCCCCCGTGGACGGTTGTCCCGCAACAGTGGCACGAACCCAGGCATCTTCCACCAAGGTGTGCGCCGAGGCGTGCAGGCTGAGCATTCCAAGAATTGAAAAAGCGATGTACTTCAATGGTTTCATTTAAATATCTCGAATAATTCCAGCTGACGTCTGTCAGCAGACCGACATGACGGTAAGCAGGTCTTCGGCGCACTGTTGCGCCGTCAGCGACGGCGACAGGCCCAGGCGCAGACGTCCGCGGCTGTCGTAGACAAAGCTGGTGGCGGTGTGGGACAGCGTGTAAGTGGAGCCGGCCGGGATCTTTTCGTAGAACACCTTGAACTCCTTGGCCGTTTGCGCGGTTTCTTCCAGGGTGCCGTAGAGGGCGACGAAGCTCGGATCGAAGGCCTTGACGTAGGCGTCAAGCACCTCGGGCGTGTCGCGCTCCGGATCGAGGGTGATGAATACGACCTGCAGCTTGTCGCCATCGGGGCCCATCAGTTTCTTGGCCCGGGCCGCCCGGGCCAGCGCCGTCGGGCAGACCGCCGGGCACTGGGTGAAGCCGAAGAAGATCATCGGCATCAGGCCACTGAAGCTGCCGAGCAGCGTGACGTTGCCCTGGGTGTCCTTGAGCTTGAACTTGCGCCCGAGGATCTCGTCGCTCAGGTCCTTGCCGTACTTGTAGGACAGTTTGTCGGAGCTGTCGCAGCCGGCCAGCAAACCCAGACCCAGGACGCCGAGGCCGGCAACGACCTGGCGGCGAGTCAGTAACTCATTCATGTAAACGGCCCTCTCGGTAGCCTTTGTGCAACGCAAGGGGTGGCGACGCTCGTGCCCTGGCGCCATTGCGCGAGCGTGAGCTGCCGACCACGATTGGCAGGGTGGGTCAGGCGCGGACACCAGGCGGTGCGCGCGAGCGGGCGCCGGGAAAGACCGGGGCCACGGCCTGCTGCGTACTGAACGTCGCACTCGGGTAGCCGAGCGGTCGGACGCCAGCGAAGAACAGCGTGGTATGGGAGTCGGCCAGTGCCGGATGCTGGAACAGCAACGAGCAATAGCCGCATTTTTCCCACAATGCGAGATGATGGGACGATGGTTGCGGGCTGCGCTGCGCCACCAGGCCGATACCCGGCGGCGGGCCACCGCAGATATCGTCCAGCGCGGCCTGCGGGGCGCGGGCCTGGCTCATCCCCTGCCCAATCAGCGGACCGGCGAACACCAGCAGCATGGCGAGCAGGCTCAGCCAGGCTCCGGCACGGTGCCTGAGAGTTGCGCAGGGGATAAAGGAGGTCATGGGCCGGCAATTTACCACTGTCGCCCGCTTGACGTTGGCCGGTGCGACAAAATGGCACACGACCAGGTCCTGGCTGATTCACGGTGTCAGCGACGTCGCTACGGCAGGGACAGACTGCACGCAAGTTCGATGCAGTTCACCGACGAGGCGCTGCTACTTGCTCGCCACCTTGGCGCCCAGCGATTGGCCCAGACGGATTTCATGCTGGATTTCCAGCACCCTTTCCAGGGCGCTGCTGGCCTGGGGATCCTGCATCGGTGCGTGAATCGCCGCAGACACCAGGCTGATCAACTTGGCCATGACTTCGGCATCGGTCGCCGGCCGTCCCAGGCTCATGGCCTGCATGAGAAAGCGCAACTCGGTACCGGCGATTACCCCGGAGATGGCCTTGAGGGCGAACTGCAGGCGCGCGCCCACCTCGTTGCGTGGCATATCCGGCAAGGCCAGGGCAAAGGCATTGAAGAACCGCTCGAACACCGGCTGATAGTGTTCCTTCAGGTAGGCCTGGATGAAGGGTGACGTATCGCTGTAGACCCGCCCGAGAAAACGCACGAAAGAGCGCCCTTCCTCACCGGAACCGCTGCGTTCCAGACCCATGGCCGGAGCGAACAGCACGCCGAGCAGGGTGTCGCAGTCCAGCGGGCCATCAGCCTGCTCCTCGCAACGGGCGAGCAGTTCCAGACGTTGTTCGTTGAGGGGGCCGAGACGCTGTTCGAGCAGCGCGGTCATCAGGGAGTCCTTGTCCCCGAAGTGGTAGTTCACTGCGGCCAGATTGACCTGGGCCCGTTCGGTGATCTGGCGCAGCAGTACGGCGTCATAGCCATACTTGGTAAACAGTGCCTCTGTGGCATCCAGCAAGCGAGTCTTGGTGACATTGGGAGCACTGAGTTTCTTTGCGACCATGGGGAGAGCCTTTACAAGGAGAGAGCTGATCGAACAAACTGTGTTTTAAAAATAAATTTGATTTTTATAACTCTGAAAGCCCTGAAACGCAAGCGCCTCGCTGGCTCCACCCTCGCGCAAGACCCTAAACGACTCACGAAAAATGCGATGAAACGTCGATCAAAAGTGTTTCTTTTTGTCACAAAAGAGCAGCAAAAAACATCCGGTTTCCTCGCCCCGGACGGCTAGCATCGAATCGGGATCACGGCTACTATTCAAACAAAATTTTAAAATAGGAAAACAAAATCTGTGCCTGATCCTGCCTCGCAACGCACCTGGACACTTGCAGCACGCTCAGGTTCTGGCTGGATCGTGAACGGACCTGCCGGCGCGCTCAGCGATGACTGAAACGACAGCTCACCCAGGTCTCATTTCCTTGCAAGGCATCGATAAGACCTATCGCCTTGCCGAGCAACCCCTGACCATCCTCAAGGATGTCTCGTTGTCCATCGAAGCCGGTGAAAGCTGCGCCATCCTGGGTGCATCGGGTTCCGGCAAAAGTACCCTGCTCAATATTCTCGGCCTGCTCGACCTGCCCAACAGTGGCCGCTACCACTTCGCCGGACACGATATCTTCAGTGCCAGCCCCGACCAGTTGGCGGCCATTCGCAATCAGCAGATCGGTTTCGTGTTCCAGAGCTTCAACCTGCTGCCACGCCTGGACGCCCTCGACAACGTCGCCCTGCCCCTGAGCTATCGTGGCGTGCCGCGCGGCGAGTCGCTGGCCAGGGCCAGGGTGGTGCTCGAACAGGTCGGTCTGGGCGAACGCGCCCACCATCGCCCCGCCGACCTCTCCGGCGGCCAGCGCCAGCGGGTGGCGATTGCCCGGGCGCTGGTCGGCGAACCCTCGGTGATCCTCGCCGACGAACCGACCGGCAACCTCGATAGCAGCACGGCCCAGGAAATCATGGACCTGTTGCTGGAACTCAACCGGGAGCGTCAGGTAACGCTGATCATCGTCACCCACGATCCGCACATCGCCAAACGCCTGCATCGGCAGATCCGCGTGCACAACGGCGTGGTGCGCGAGACGTGTCCGGCATGAGCCTGCAGGTCGAGCAGAGCGCCAGCCAGTTGCTGCACGAGGCGTTCGTCAGCCTGCGCACGCTGGGCAAACGTTGGGTACTGGCGCTGCTCGGGATCATCATCGGCAGTTCGTCAGTGGTGGCGCTGATCAATATCGGCCACAACGCAGCGCAGGAGGCGGCGGCGATCTTCAAGGACATGGGCACCGATACCCTGGTCGCCCAGTTTCCCGGCAGTGCCGACCTGCGCGAGCCGATGCCCGCCAGCCTCGATACCGCGCGCCTGCAGGCGCTGGTTCCGGCCGTGCTGTACCTGGCGCCACTCGTGCTCTCCAGCGGCTCGGTGGTATTCCAGGGGCACGCCACCAACGCCAACTGGGTCGGCAGTACCACACAATTGGCCGGGGCCATGCGCCTGAAAGTCCGCGAGGGACGTTTCCTGTCCGACTTCGACCAGGGCGAAACCTATGTCGTGGTCGGTGATCGCATTGCCCGTACCCTGGGCAGCGCCGGCCTGCCATTGCGCATCGGCGACCGGATCCGCCTCAACGACTACCTGTTCCAGGTCATCGGAATCCTGCACAGTCAGCCCGCGGCCGTGCTGATCCCGGTACAAACCGACGACTCGCTGTTCCTGCCGCTGGCCGGGATGAGGCGCATCGTCGATGGTCCCCAGATCAGCAGCGTGATTGCCCGGGCCGCGGCCGAGCAGAACATGGAAACCGTGGCCAGCGATCTGACCGGGGCGCTGAAAAGCACCCTGCGCGGGCGCGAGGTGGAAGTGCAGATACCCCAGCAGATGATCGACGGCATGACCCGCCAGAGCCGGACCTTCGGTTACCTGCTGATGGCCCTGGGGGGGATTTCATTGGTGGGCGGTGGCGTGGGGGTCATGAATGTGATGCTGATGAATGTGTCCGAACGCCGACGGGAGATCGGTATTCGCATGGCGCTGGGGGCAAGACGGCGGGACATTCGCAACCTCTTCCTGCTCGAAGCCGTGACACTGACGGCGGTGGGAGCTCTGTCCGGGGCGATCCTGGGGGTCACTGCGGCGTATCTTTATGCCCGGTTGTCCGGCTGGCAGTTCTCCCTGGCCGCCGCCTCCTTGCCGCTGGGGGTCGGCAGCACGTTGCTGGTGGGGCTGTTCTTCGGGCTCTATCCGGCCATTTCCGCCTCACACCTGCAACCGGTGGAGGCACTGCGCGATGAATAGGTGCAGGCCATGGACGGCCACCCTGCTCTGCCTGCTCTGCGGCCCGGTCTTTGCCGCCAGTTCCCTGGTCGGCCAGCCATCGGCACCGTCCCTGCGCAACAGCCCGACGCGCAGCGTGCTGCTCAGCGAACAGAAGACCGACCTGACCCTGGGCGATGCGGTCTACCTGGGGCTGCGCAACAACCGGGGCATTCGCAGCGCCTATCTGCAGCGCATCGCCCAGAAGTTCGACCTGCGGGTTTCCGAGGATACCTTCAACCCCAAGCTGCTGCTCTCCGGCCAATACCGCACGACCAAGGGTTCCGAAGACAACGCGCGCAACGCCACGCTGTCGCCGACCGCCAGCCTGCTCGGCGAATACGGCACCCGGCTGAGCATGGCCTGGACCCAGCAGTTGAACAATGCCGATGTCGCCGGTCGCTATCGCAGCGATGGTCTCGACCTGGCAATCGTCCAGCCGCGGCTGCGCGGCGCCGGCTGGGACGTGACCACCGCGCCGCTGCGCCTGTCGCGCATCTCCGAACAGATCAACCGGCTCAACCTCAAGGCCAGTGTGTCCCAGACCATCAGCGATATCATCAGCGCCTACCGGGAAATGCTCCGTTCCCAGGAGCAACTGATCATCGCCCAGGACGCGCTCAAGCGTGCCAAGGCGCTGCTGGAGGTAAACAAGGCGCTGATCGCTTCCGGACGCATGGCCGAGTTCGAGATCGTCCAGACCGAAGCCGACATCGCCACCCAGGAACTGGGTGTCGAGGAAGCCCGCAACCAGGTGGATATCAATCGCCTGGCGCTGCTGCGCCTGTTGGCCCTGGACCTGTCGACGCCCATCCATGCCAGCGAAGCGCTGGAAGCGGCGCCGGTCAGTATCGACAAGCAGGACGCCCTGCGCCTGGCCAGGGTTCAGCAACCGCTGTACCTGGCCACCCTGCTGCGCAGCCAGCAGGCCGACCTCAATCTGGTGATCGCCAAGGATCAGAGCCGCTGGGATGTGTCGCTGGTGGCCGGCGCCAACCAGATCCGTGACCGTCTCGACAGTGATGCCGGCAACAGCGGTTCACGGCGCTGGGACAGTTATGCCGGGGTCCAGGTACAGATTCCCATTGGCGATCTGAGCACACGCCAGGCCGAGGTGCATGCGCGGGTCGACGTGGAGAACCAGGAACTGATCCAGGCCGACGCCCGCCAGGCCCTGGAACGCAGCGTCAACGACGTGGTGCGCGACCTCGGCACCCGCGGGCGGCAGTATGAGATCGCCCGGCGCGCGGAGGATCTGTCGCGACGCAAACTGAATATCGAACGGGAAAAACTCAGCGCCGGCCGCTCGAGCAACTTCCAGGTGCTGAGCTACGAGGGCGATCTGCGCAGCGCCGAGAACGCCCGCCTCACTGCGCTGATCGCCTACCTGAACGCCCAGACGCAACTGGATCTGACCCTGGGCATGACTCTGGAGAGCTGGGACATTGCACTCAATGACTACTGACAAGCAGGCCCGGCGCAAACGCTGGATACAGGCCGGCGGGCTGCTGCTGGCGGTGGCGCTGGCCGCTGTCGTCTTCACCAGCCTGCGCGCGCCCGCCGCCACCGAGCCCAGTACCGGACGCTGGATAGCGGTGCAACCGGCACCGCTGGTGCACCAGATCGGCCTGGTGGGCAAGATCGAACCGCAGAAGACCATCATCCTGACCGCCCCGTTCGAAGGCAATGTACAGGCGATTCTGGTGGAACAGGGGCAGCGGGTCGAAGCCGGACAGACGCTGTTGCAGATGGACCCGGGCCTGCTGGAGATCCAGTTGCGCGATGCGCTGTCGGCCCAGCTCAAGGCCCGTCGCGCGGTGCAGGAACTGCAGGACTGGAACAACAGCCAGCAGGTGGCACGAGCCCGGCGTACCCTGCGCAGTGCACAGATGACGGCCAGCAACACCGAGCGCAAACTGGGCGAAAGCCAGAACCTGTTCGAGCGCGGCATCAACCCCCGCAATGAACTGCAGGATCTGCAACAGCAGTTGCAAAGCCAGCGTATGGACCTGAGCGCCGCCGAAGGCGACCTGCAACAGGCGCTGGATCAGGGCAAGGGCGAATACCGGCAGATCGCCGATATGGAACTGACCAATGCCACGGTCAAGTACGAGACACTCAAGGCGCTGCTGGACGGCAAGAACGTGGTCGCGCCGTTTGCCGGTATCGTCGTCCCCGCCCCCGGCGCCAACGGCTCGCAGAACTCCGCCAACAACAACTCGGCGCCGGTACAGACCGGCAGCCGGGTCAGCCAGGGCCAACTGTTGTTCGGTCTGGCAAACATCGAACAGTTGAAGATCGTCAGCAAGGTTTCCGAGCTGGACATCAACCAGTTGCACCAGGGCCAGAGCGTCGAGATCCTCGGTGACGGCTTCGATGGCGAACGGCTCAGTGGCTCGGTCGATATCGTCAGCAGCCTGGCCCTGCCCAACGAGACCCCGGGAGGCAGTGCCCAGTTTCCGGTGACGCTGTCGATTCCCAAACTGAACCGCGAGCAGTTGCAGCGGGTACGCCTGGGCATGAGCGCCCGCCTGACCATCGTCACCTACCGCAACGACCAGGCGTTCGTCCTGCCGACGGCAGCGATCCTGCGCGATGCCAAGGGCACGGCGGTGGATTATCGCGAGGCGCTGGACCAACCGATCAAACGCCTGCCGATCACCACCGGGCAGGCGACGCCGGATGGGGTCGAAGTGTTCGGCCTGCAGCCGGGATTCGTGCGGGTCGTCGAGTGAGTCCGGGCAGTTCGCCAGTAGTAGTGAGCCTGCGATAGTTAGCCAGCATTGGTTAGAAAACTCCTACGCATAAAGCGGTAAATATGACGGTTACTACAATCCCTGCCCAGCCGGCCCGGGTCGGCTCCTGACTTACAATGAGTCCGCCGATCGACTGAACTCGAAACCCGGCTTTTCCTACTTTGGTACGGGATACTTTCCGATTTCGTCGCGACACACCTGATGCCTCCCGAGCGAATGCCGCAGCCATTGGCAAGGAACTCCCATGTGCGACCCAAACGAGAAAAGCGCCGGCCCGCCCCTGCTCCACCCCGCTCAACCACAAGCGTCACCGGCCACGCTCGCAGCGGCTGACGTGGCGGCGTCGGCCTTGCTCGGGCTGATGGGATTGCGCGACGCGCTGGTGGCGTTCAAGGGACCACTGGCCGACGACCCGGAATTTCGCCGAGTCATCGAGCACTTGCTGTTCGGCCATGAGACGCGCGAACGCATGCTCGGCCAACCGGCTCACCGGCCAGCTCAGGAACGCTCGGTGAACTGGCTGATCGGTCAACCACCCGGGTTTTAAATTCAAAAATAATGCACTTGAAGCGCATTATTATGAATTGGCCAGCGATACGCGGAGGCGGCACACTGGGCTCGTTCCTTCCCCCAAATGTCGGAACCTTGAAAGGGCTTGGCGCCAGTCGCACAAGCCCTTTTTTTCCAATGCCTTTCGAAGTGGATCGTTCTCGACATGCTTGCCCGCTGGTCTCGCCGTCTGTTGCCCCCCTCGCTCAATACTCGCCCAACGGAATGGAGTCGCGCCGCCATCGGCGTTGCCCTGGGTACTTTGATCAGCGTCTGGACCTGCGCCCAGTTGTTCGGGCTGTCGGTGGCGCTGCACCTGATCGGGCCGCTGGGGGCCTCGGCCGTGTTGCTGTTCGCCGTCTCTTCGGGCGCCCTCGCCCAGCCCTGGTCACTGATCGGCAGTTATTTCTGCGTCACGCTGGTATCGATGCTGGTGGTGCACTTTCTTGATCGCAGCCTGGGTAGTGCCGGCCTGGCGGTGGGGCTGGCGCTGCTGAGCATGTGCCTGTTGCGCTGCCTGCATCCGCCGGCTGGCGCCCTGGCGCTGCTGATGGTGATCGCCGACCCGGAGACCATTGCACTGGGCTGGCGGGTGCTGGAGCCGGTGATGCTCGCGGCGGCTTGCCTGCTCTTGGTCGCCATCGGCTACAACAACCTGACCCGGGTGCGGTACCAGAAGGGGCATGTCGAGCCGCCCAGTACCTTCATCAGCCCCCATCGGCCCGGTGAACCGCCTGGTATTACCCGTGATGACCTTGAACAGGCCCTGGCGCAGATGGAGGAATTCATCGATGTGACGCCCGAGGACCGGAGCAACTGATCAACGCCTGCGAGGCTCAGGCCAGGCGCCGCAGCATCGGCGAGGTGTTTGCCTCCCGTCGCTGATTTTTGCCCCATGCTGGAGCAGGCGGTCCGGCAGACAGCCGTTGACGGTGCAAGCCGGCCATTTGCGGGCAGCGCCGCGCCCATAGAGTGACACCGGGCGAGCCCCATGTGGGAACCGCCAGCCGGCGCTCGCTGGCTGGCGATAGCGCCCGTTCAAGCGCCAGGCAATCGCACACTCACTCCACGCTTCGCCCAGATTGGCGCAAAGCTTGCTAGAACCGGAATAACAGCCGTCAACGCAGACGGTTGATTTCACGACAAAGGCGTTGTGTTGCCCCGTTTCGACGGAGTGCGACACAGCGCCTTTGTCTTTTCTGCAAGTTTTGTTTCCCGGGCAGGAGCAACGGACCATGACCCAGACCAGCGTGCGCAGCGTGTGCCCCTACTGCGGTGTCGGCTGCGGCATCGTCATGCAAGTGCGTGATAATCAGGTGATCAAGGTCAGCGGTGACAAGCAGCACCCGACCAACTTCGGGCGCCTGTGCACCAAGGGCAGCACCTGTGCCCAGCCACTCACCCACCCCGGGCGAATGGCCCAGGCCTTCCTGCGCCACGAACGCAAGCGTGACCCCGGCCAGGTCGGCATGGACCAGGCCATCAGCGAAACTGCACGCCGGCTCAAGGCGATCCTGCTCGAACACGGGCCCGAGGCCTTGTCGTTCTATGTGTCGGGACAGATGTCGCTGGAGGCCCAGTACCTGATCAACAAACTGGCCAAGGGCTTTATCCGCACCCACCTGATCGAGTCCAACTCCCGCCTGTGCATGGCCAGTGCCGGTGCCGGCTACAAGCTGTCGCTAGGAGCCGACGGGCCACCGGGCTCCTATCAGGATTTCGACAAGGCCGAGCTGTTCTTCGTGATCGGTGCCAACATGGCCGACTGTCACCCGATCCTGTTCCTGCGCCTGATGGACCGGCTCAAGGCCGGCGCCCGGCTGATCGTGGTCGATCCACGGCGCAATGCCACTGCCGACAAGGCCGACCTGTTCCTGCAGATCAAGCCGGGCAGCGACCTGGCCCTGCTCAACGGCCTGCTGCACCTGCTGGTGAAAAACGGCCATACCGATCCCGAGTTCATCGCCCGCTTCACCGAGGGTTGGGAGACTCTGCCGGACTTCCTTGAAGAC
>Ga0105244_10003828_pt1 | contig 10613 bp, 8 predicted proteins | sample KBSM44metaG_FD_80423 | JGI IMG/M metagenome (GOLD analysis project Ga0105244, IMG submission 80423) | Miscanthus rhizosphere microbial communities from Kellogg Biological Station, Michigan, USA - KBS M4-4 metaG | ecosystem: Host-associated > Plants > Roots > Rhizosphere > Soil | place: Michigan...
CTCGCCCAGCCCAGTCTGAGCAGACAGATCGCACTTCTCGAGGCCGACCTCGGACAACGGCTGCTCGTGCGAACGGGGCGTGGCGTGGTGCCGACCGAGGCGGGGGAGGCCTTGCTCATTCATGCCCGCGCGATGCTCGACATTTCCCGGCAAGCCCGTGACGAGTTGCGCGACATGGATGAAAGCCCTGCCGGCCGGATCATCGTCGGCATGCCGCCCCGCGTGGCGTTGGGGCTGAGCACGCCGCTTGTCCAGCGATTCAGAGAGAGGTTCCCGCGCGCAGTGATCACGGTGCTCGAAGGACTGAGCGTGGCACTGCGCGAGTCGTTGATTGCGGGAAGGCTGGATCTTGCGCTTCTGTTCGACCCCGCGGCCTCACCCCAGTTGACGTTCCAGCCGCTGATGCGAGAGAAGCTGCTGCTGGTCGCACCGCCCGCAAGCAGATTGCCGGCCAAAGTAGGCCTGGCCGCGTTGGCGAACTACCCGATGGTGCTGCCGAGCGCTCCGAATGCGATTCGCCATTTGCTTGACTCCGTGTTGAATCCGCGTCGAATCCAGTTGCAGGTTCTTGCGGAAGTCGGTGCCGTCCAGACCGTGCTCGCATTGGTCGCGACGGGTGTTGGATGCACGATCCTTCCGGAAAGCGCACTCCGGGCGAGCGGCAACGAGAAGCTGCAGCGCGCGCCCATCGGTCCGCCGACGATCTGGAATGCGTTGATGCTGGCGACGCCGGTGGCGCGTCCCGCAACGCGCCTGACACGGGGAACCGCACAGCTCTTGCAGGAACTGGATTTCCGGCAGCGCTAGCCGGGTCGGACCTGCGGCCGTAGGTACAAGTCGCTCGCGATCTCGAATGCGAGCACAGGCATAGCTGGCAGACATAGCTGATATAGGAGCGACCAGCTTACGAATGCTGGTATCGCCACGGAGACTCCGGCACCATGTCCATCGAAAACCAGTCAACTCCCGCAGGCGGGGCTCTTTCACGGAGCAAGCTGATCTCATACCGCCCGGCACGCGCGAGTGCGGATGTCCAGATCGAATTCACTGACCAGGGCACGGGGCCCGTTGTCTGCATCCTGCCGTCGCTGGCTCGATCGGGGCGAGACTATGACGTCGTTGCAGCCCATCTCGCAGCATCAGGCTTTCGCGTCCTTCGACCTGAACCGCGCGGCATCGGTCGCAGCAAGGGGCCGATGGAAGAGCTCGATCTGCACGACTTCGCGAGCGATGTCGCCGCGGTCCTCGACAGCGAGGCAGTCGGTCCGATCGTGATCGTCGGCCATGCGTGGGGCAGTCAACCCGCCCGCACACTGGCGGCAGACCGGCCGGATCTCGTACGCGGTGTCGTCATGGCGGCGGCTTCCGCCGGCAAGCTTGCTCCCGGGTCGACCGAGAAGCCCTACAGCCGCCTGCGCGATGAGATCGACGGTGCGGGCGATCTCTCCCTGTCGGAGCCTCGAAGGCTCGAGTGCCTTCGCAAGGCTTTCTTTGCGCCGGGGCACGATCCCAGCGTGTGGCTTGGCGGCTGGTTTCCTGCGGCCCACGATGCCCAAGGTCGCGCCCGAGAGATCACCCCCGTGGATGACTACTTCTCCGCGGGCGACCGCGTACCCATCCTCGACCTTCAGGCCGAGCATGACGCCGTGGTCGTCCCCGACATCATGAAGCCGATGCTGGGCGATCGTGTCACCGTCGAGATCGTTCGCGACGCGGGGCATGCAATGGCTCCAGAGCAACCGCGCGCGATGAGCGACGCCATCGCGTCCTTCGCGCGAAAGGTGTACCTCGCTGTCTGAGCGGTGAATGCAGGTTTGCGGCCGAAGGCCTGCTCAGGCGGATGCCAGAAGAGCGGCTGTCGCTTTCTCCCGCAGGGAAAGCAATGGGCCGCTGAGTTCCTGCTCCACGTCGTCCATGTTGGCGGCGGTGGCGACACTGACGTTGAGCACATAGATCGGGCGATCCGCCAGCACGATCGGTGCTGACAGGGCGATCACTTCCGGTTGCCATGCGGCGCTGCAGTAGCCGCGCTGCTCGATGCTGAGTTTCGCGGACTTGATCTCGTCTCGCAACTGCCCCCATCCGGTGGAGCGTCTGCTGCGGAACAGTGCCAGCAGCGCTCGCCTCGTGGATTCCGGAGCGACCGCCAGATAGGCGCGGCCCAACGAAGTGAGTTCCATCGGCACCCGTTGACCTGCCACCACATGGCGTAGCGCAACGCGGCGGTTGTAGCGAACGGATTCGAGATAGACCATTTCGTCGCGATCGGGCACCGCCAGGCCGACGTTGATGCGCATCTTTTCGGCCAGCGCGCGCATCAGCGGGGCGACCGTGTTCAGCACCGGCGAGCCCGCGCGCATCGCATGGGCCAGGCTCAAGACATGTGCGGCGAGGCGGTAGGCCCGGCGGGCGCGATCGTGCTCCAGCAGGCCGGTTTCCACCAGCGTCTGCGTCAGGCGGCTCACGGTGGCACGAGACAGTCCCGTGCGTTCCGCGAGTTCGCCGTTGCCAAGCAGATCGGCGCCTGGCCTGAACGCTCTGAGCACCTCGACACCGCGCACGAGCGACCGGTTGAGCATCGGGTCTTCGTGGTGTGGCCGGCGCGCTTTTTCAGAGGGTGTGTTCGACATGTTCCGCGAGTGGCGTGTGGCGCTGAAAACGTGGGGAGAGGCGCCGGGCAGCGTATCACCGATTTCCATCTGTTGGAAATAGGGGGGTGCGCGAACCGCTTGGCAAACCTAAGCTTCACCCATTCGATGAGAACCGCAGCCCAACGTGGCCGTCGATGGGGCTTCCCGTACTTCTCTTGTCAAACCGGAGACAAATCCATGCAGATCACGCTGACCCTGGCGCGTGCCAAACGAGCCGTCTTTTTCTCTTGCGCCACCGTTGCAGCAAGCCTGACGGCGTTCCCCGCTTTCGCGGCGTTTCCGGACAAGCCTGTGAAGATCGTGGTGCCATTCGCGCCGGGCGGAGGCACCGATCTCGTGGCGCGCACCATGGGCATCACCATGGGCCAGGAGCTGGGTCAACCGGTGATCATCGACAACAAGCCCGGTGCGGGCACCATCATCGGAACCGACGCCGTCGCGAAGAGCCAGCCCGACGGCTACACGCTTGTCATGGCGACCGTCGCGCACGTGGTGAATCCGAGCCTCCTGCCAAAGCTTCCCTACAACTACGAGAAGGCATTTGCGCCGGTCATGCTGGTGGGAATTTCGCCGAACGTGCTCGTCGTCCGGGCCGAAAGTCCTTACAAGTCCGTGGGCGACATCATCGCCGCGGCCAAGGCCCATCCCGGAAAGCTCTCGTTCGCATCGCAGGGCGCCGGCACATCGGCTCATCTCGCAGGCGAACTCTTCAAGAATCTCACCAAGACCGACATCACGCACATCCCCTACCGCGGCGCCGGCCCGGCCATCACGGATCTGCTGGGCGGCCAGGTCGATGTGATGTTCGCCACGGCAGCCGCGGTCGGCACGTTCATCGAAAGCGGCAAGCTGCGGGCGCTGGCCGTGACCACCGCCTCGCGCTCCACGGCGCCCTCGCTGGCCAGGGTGCCGACCGTCGCGGAGAGCGGCGTGCCCGGTTACGTGGCGGACAGCTGGTATGGCCTCTATGCGCCGGCCGGAACGCCACGGGACGTGATCATGAAACTGAACGCCGCCGCAAGGAAAGCCGTCCAGACCGAGGCCTTCCGCAAGCGCGTGGAAAGCGAAGGCCTCGTGATCGACGCGGGTTCGCCGGAGGCGTTCGACCGCTATGCCAAGGGTGAAGAGGCCCGCTGGCGAAAGGTGGTCAAAGAGAACCACATCACCACTGACTGAGGCCCAAGGGCAAAAAAATGACCGAAAACCTGATCCAACTCGAAGTCGTCGACGGCGTTGCCACGCTGTGGTTGAACCGCCCGGAAAAGCGCAATGCCATGAGCGACGACATGCGCACCGAATTCATCGCCGCGCTCGAGCGCGTGGCGAACGACAAGGCGATTCGCGCCCTGGTGCTGACGGGCAAGGGAAATGGCTTCTGCGCCGGCGGCGACATCGCCGGCATGGAGCGCCGGATGCAAGCGCCCGCGGGCGAGGTCGGCTTCAACGGTTGGAGCCGCCAGCAACGCGTGCACCACGCGCAGTCGCTGCTGCACACCATGCCCAAGCCGACCATCGCCGCAGTCAACGGCGCTGCGTCGGGCCTGGGTGCCGATACGGCGCTCGCCTGCGACTTCATCATTGCGTCGGATGCGGCGAGCTTCACCTGGTCCTATATCAACCGCGGCATCATTCCCGACGGCGGCGGCATGTACTTTCTGCCTCGCCGCGTCGGCCTGGCCAAGGCCAAGGAGCTGATCTTCAGCGGCCGCAAGGTCGAGGCCGAAGAGGCGCTTCGTCTCGGCATCGCCGATCGCAAGGCCGATGCGGACAGCCTGATTGCAGAAGCGCAGCGCTGGGCCGCCGAAATGAGCAAGGGCTCCGCCACGGCGCTGGCCCTGGGCAAGACCATCCTCAACCAGAGCTTCGAGTTGTCGGCCCATCAGGTGTTCGCCCAAGGCAGCCAGGCGCAAGGCATTTGCTACACCAGCACCGAGCATCGCGAATCGGTGATGGCGTTCCTGGCCAAGACCTCCACCCCGGCCGGCAAGGAGTGAGCGCCATGAATGCCATCTCCCGACTCCTCAAGCCACGCAGCGTCGCCGTCATCGGAGCGTCGGGCGACGCCACCAAGACCGCTGGCAGGCCCATCTCGTACCTCGTGAAGCACGGCTTCTCGGGCGAAATCTATCCGGTGAATCCGAAGGCCGATCGCATCGGCGAGCTGGCCTGCTATGCGGACGTGGCTTCGCTGCCGGCGGTGCCTGACGTGGGCATCGTGCTGCTCGGGGCCGAGCGCGCCCACCTGGCGGTGCGCGACCTGGCCGCCCGCGGCACCGCGGCAGCCATCGTGCTGGCCAGCGGCTACACCGAGACCGGTGAAGAGGGCGCGCGCCGCCAGCGGCAGCTGATGGAAGCGGCCGGGTCCATGCGCATCCTGGGGCCCAACACCATCGGCCTGGTCAACCTCACGGACAACATCGTGCTGTCGGCCACGGGTGCGCTCGAGATGGCGCACTTTCCCGTCGGCGGCGTCGGCGTGGTGTCGCAGAGTGGCGGCATCCTCGGTTCGCTGTTGTCTCGCGCTGCGGTGCGCGGCATCGGCCTGTCCAAGCTGATCTCGACCAGCAACGAGGTCGACCTGGAGCTGGCGGACTTCATCGATCATCTCGCCGAAGACGACGCCACGAAGGTCATCGCGCTGTACGTCGAGACGGTGCGCAATCCGGAGAAGTTCCGCGCTGCGGCGCTGAAGGCGGCACGCGCGGGCAAGCCTGTGGTCGCGTTCAAGATCGGCCGTTCCGAGGCGGGCGCCAAGGCGGCGGTGTCGCACACCGGCGCGCTGGCCGGTGCCGACCGCATGTACGACGCGCTCTTCAGGCAGGTGGGCGTGATCCGCGCCCAGACATTCAATGACCTGCTGGACATCCCCGCCGCACTGGCCACCGGCCGTAAGCTGCGCGGCAACCGGGTCGCGATCCTGACCTCCACCGGCGGCGCCGGGACGCTGGTGTCGGACGACCTGGGCCTGTCCGGCTTCGATACGCCCGCACCCGATGCCGCGACGGCCGAAGCATTGCGCGCGCTGCAGACCGGCGACCATGCCGTGCTCGATCGGAACCCGATCGACGTGACCCTGGCGGGCCTGCGGCCTGACTTGCTGCGCGGCGCCATTGACGTGCTGTTGAAGAGTCCCAGCTACGACGCCTTGACCATCATCGTCGGCTCATCCAGCCTCGCCATGCCCGAATTGATGGCCGGCGCGATCCAGGACTGCCTGCCGACCTCGGACAAGCCCGTCATTGCCTACGTGAGCCCGCACGCGCCGGAAATCGGCGCGCTGCTGACGCAACGCGGTGTCCCCGCTTTTGCCGCGGCGGAAAGCTGCACCGCTGCGCTCGGCGCCATGCTGCGGGCCAGCCAGTGGAAAGACCCGGGCGAGCCGACCGCTGCCATGCAGCCGGTTGCGGTGGGTGATCTGCCTTCAGGCTCGCTCGACGAGGCGCAGGCCAAGCAGCTCTTCAGCCGCTTCGGCGTGCCGTGCGCGCGAGAGCTTGTCGTCACCGAGCCAGCACAGGCCGAGGCCGCTGCGCGTGAGCTGGGTGGCCGCGTGGTGTTGAAGATCCTGTCGGCCCAGGTCACGCACAAGAGCGACGTGGGCGGTGTGGCGGTCAACCTCACGCCCGACACGGTGGGCGCGCGCCTGCTGCAGATGGCGTCCGATGTCGAGGCCAACGCCGGCTCGAGGCCGCAGCGATTCCTGGTGCAGGAAATGGTGGCCGGCGGTACCGAACTGATCCTCGGCATGCACCGTGATGCGCTGGGCACGGCCATCCTGCTGGGAATGGGCGGCGTCACCGCAGAGCTGTTCAAGGACACGGCGATGCGGCTTCTGCCGGCGCAAGGTGGCCTGAGCCGCGACGAGGCACTGGGCATGGCGCAGGAACTGAAGACGTGGCCGCTGCTGGACGGCTTTCGCGGCCGGCCCAAGGCCGATGTCGAGGCGCTGCTGGCGGCCATCGTCGCCTTCTCTCACATGGCGGCCCAACTGGGCGACCGTCTGGTCGAAGCCGAGATCAACCCGGTGTTCGTGCTGCCGCAGGGGCAGGGCGTGCGTGCTGCCGATGGCGTGGTCGTTCTCGCCTGAAGAAATTGAACCCCTGAATCAGGAGAACCTGAATGCATGCAACGGACGTATTTGCGCGATACGCGGCCGAGTTTTACCGGCAGCCGCTCCCTGCCGAGGTCATTCATCATGCCAAGCGCGCAGTGATCGACTGGTATGCATCGCTTTTCCCGGGCCTGGATGCGGCACCGGTGCGCATGCTGGAGCAAGCCCTGGGCGACGACCTCGATCGCGGTGGCGCCTCCCTGGCGCAAGGGCGCCCGGCCACTGCGCGCGCTGCTGCGCTCATCAACGGCACGGCTGCGCATGCCGCAGAGGTAGATGACAGCTTTCGCGAGGCCATGTACCACCCAGGCGCTGCGACCATCGCGGCCGCAATGGCCGGTGGGCAGGACATCGGTGCCTCAGGGCTTCAGTTTCTGCGCGGCGTGGTGCTTGGCTACGAGGTCTCGACGCGAATCGGCGTCGTGATGGGCCGGTCGCATTACAAGTTCTGGCACAGCACGGGCACCGTGGGTAGCTTCGGAGCGGCTGCGGCGGCTGGCGGATTGATGGAGCTCGACGAAGTTGCCTTCGCGCACGCGCTCGCCACCGCTGCGACCTTCACGGCGGGACTGCAGCAGGCGTTCCGGATGGATTCGATGTCCAAACCGCTGCATGCGGGGCGTGCAGCCGAGGCGGGCCTCCTCGCTGCCCAACTGGCGCGGCGCGGCCTGACGGGTTCGCTGGATGTCCTCGATGGCGACGCCGGGCTCGGCCAGGCCATGAGCAACGGGCCCGACTGGTCGCAGGTCGGCGCGACGCTCGGGCAGGACTTTCACATCACACGCCTGACATTCAAGAACCATATCGGCTGCGGCCACACTTTTCCGTCGATCGACGGCGCCCTCGCGCTGCAGTCGAAGCACCGTATTGCGACTGAAGACATCGTTCGCATTCGTGTAGGCACCTATCGGCCAGCATTGGATATCGCTTGCTACGAGCGACCGGCTTCCGCCAACGAAGCACGCTTCAGCTTGAAGTACATGGTGGCGTCGGCTCTCGTGCATGGCAGCGTGCGCATGGCGGCGTTTGAGCCGGCGCGCCTCGAGGATCCCGCAACGCGCGCCCTGATGGAGCGCATGGAGGTCGCGGTGGATCCGGCGCTCGACGCGGCATTCCCGGGCCAGCGTGCCGCACGCATCGAGATCGACACCGCGGATGGGCGCCGGCTCAGCCATCTGCAGCCCAATCGGAAGGGCGATCCCGAGGAGCCACTGAGTGACGCCGACCTGGAAAGCAAGTTTCTCGAACTGTCCACGCCGGTGATCGGTGCCGCGCGGGCGCGCAGGCTTCTCGAGCGGCTGTGGCGCCTGGAGAGTGCGACCAGTCTTGCATACGAATCTTGATGAGGCAGGGGGCGTCGAGCCCACCAGGGGAGCGCAAGCGGCTTCGCCCAGGGCGCCCAGGCCGGCCCTGCCTACGGCCGCAGGCGCCAGCCAAGTTCGCCCTGGAGGAACTGGGCGGCCTCGGCGGGCAGATCCTCTGCGTCGAAGAAGCACGCCACGGGGCGCTCGACGACGATCCGTCCAGCATGCAGATAGGCCACGCGCGTGGCGAGGCGCTTGGCCTGCCCGAGGTTGTGGGTGCTCATCACGATCGTCACGCCGCTGTTGGCGACCTCCTCGATGAGGGCCTCGATTTCATTCTTGGCGCCGGGGTCCAGGCTGGCAGTCGGCTCGTCCAGGAACAGGATGTCCGGCTGCAGTGCCCAGGCGCGTGCGAGGCCAAGGCGCTGCTGCTGTCCGCCCGAAAGCGAACGGGCAGATCGCGTGGCGTGTTCGAGCAGGCCCACGTTAGCCAGGCCCTGGCGGCAGCGCTCGCCGCGCTCGGAGGCCGGCACGCCGGAAAGCCAGAGGCCCACCCAGACATTGCGCCACACCGAGAGGCTCAGCAGGAAGGGGCGCTGGAACAGCATGGCCGCTCGCGGAAGGCGGCCTTCGGGTTGCAGCGGCAAGGATTCGCAGCGACCTTCGCAGGGCAAAAGTCCATGCAGCAGCCGCAGCAGCGTGGTCTTGCCGGAGCCGTTGGCTCCGATGAGGATGAGCCGGTCACCCCGGCGCACGGTCAGCGATGCGTCGTTCAGCGCCATCAACGAGCGGAAGCGCACCGTGACCCGGTCGGCCCGGATCAACGGTGCCGCCTCGGTAGCAGCCGGCGTGCGGGGGGCGCGAGGAGTGGGCGTCCGGGGCGCCGCATGCGGCGGCACCTGAGAGGCGGCGCGCAGCGGGCGCGTGGCAAGCCAATGCAACAGGCCGATGGCGCCGTTGACCGCGCCGACCACCGCCAGCAGCACGATGCCCAGCGCCAAGGCCAGCGCAAGATCTCCCTTGCTGGTCTCCAGTGCGATGGTGGTGGTCATCACGCGCGTGACGCCGGCGATGTTGCCGCCGACGATCATCACGGCCCCGACCTCGGCAATGGCCCGCGCGAAGGCCGTGAGCAGGACGGTGGCCACGCCCATCCGGTCGTGCACCAGCATCAGCAGCGAGGTGGTGAGCGGCCCGGCGCCCAGGGAGCGCAACTGGTCGCCGCCATCGGCCAGGGCCGCCATCACGAGCCGGCGTGACAGGGCGGCGATCAGCGGCGTGACGAGCACGCTCTGCGCCACCACCATCGCTGAAGGCGTGAACAGGATTCCCAGTTCGCCCAGCGGTCCCGAGCGCGAGAGCAGCAGGTACACCAGCAGGCCCACCACCACGGCGGGCAGGGCGAGCAGCGTGTTCACCAACCACACGGCCAGCGCGTGCCCCGGGAACCGCGCCACTGCCAGCCAGGCGCCCAGCAGCAGCCCGAACAGCGCGCCAATTGCGCAGGCCGTGGCGCTGACCTGCAGCGAGAGCGCCGTGATGCGTACGAGTTCGGGGTCGGCGTGCGTGATGAGCTGCCAGGCCAGTGCCCAGCCTTCGGTCATGGTGTTCATCGAAGGACGGCTCTCAATGCAGGCGCGAGGCCATGCTCATCACGCGGCCCATCCATCGACTGGGCCACCGTTCACTGGCTCGCGTTCGGGAAGAAGAGCTGCTCGCCGCCGATCTTGTACGAGGCGATCGCGGCTTGCCCGTCGCGCGACACCACCCAGTCGGAAAAAGCCTGCGCCAGGTCTTTCTTGACGTGCGGATGCCTGGCCGGATTCACGACGATCACGCCGTACTGGTTGAACAGCTGCCGGTCGCCCTCGACCACGATGCCCAGGTCGCCGCGGTTCTTGAAGTTGAGCCAGGTGCCGCGGTCGGACAGCACATAGGCATTGGTGGAAGCGGCGATGTTGAGCGCCTGGCCCATGCCGCAGCCGCACTCCTTGTAGCCGGCGGGCTTGGCGGCCGCGAGGTCGATGCCCGCCAGTTTCCACTGGCGCAGTTCGGCCGCGTGGGTGCCGCTCTTGTCGCCGCGCGAGACGAAGGCACCGCCCGTGGCGCCCAGCCGCTTGAGCGCGGCCGCGATGTCGTTGCCGCGCACGCCGGCCGGGTCGGATTTCGGTCCGATCAGCACGAAGTCGTTGTACATGACCGCGCGGCGCGGGAGGCCGAAGCCCTCCGCGACAAACTTTTCCTCGGCGGGTTGGTCATGCACGAACAGCGCATCGGCATCGCCGCGGCGCGCCATGTCCAGCGCCTGGCCCGTGCCCACGGCCACCACGCGCACCTCGGTGCCGGAGGCTTTCGTGAACTGCGGCAGCAGGTGCTTGAACAGGCCGGACTGCTCGGTCGAGGTGGTGGAAGCCAGCACGATGAACTTTTCTTGCGCCTGGGCGATAGGCGCGAGCAGCGTGCCGACGAGGGCAGCAGCGAGGGCGAGGAAGTTGAGGCGTCTGCGCGAGGCCATCGTCATCGTGTAGGTCCTTGGAAGTTGAGGATGTA
>Ga0105244_10003830_pt1 | contig 10607 bp, 9 predicted proteins | sample KBSM44metaG_FD_80423 | JGI IMG/M metagenome (GOLD analysis project Ga0105244, IMG submission 80423) | Miscanthus rhizosphere microbial communities from Kellogg Biological Station, Michigan, USA - KBS M4-4 metaG | ecosystem: Host-associated > Plants > Roots > Rhizosphere > Soil | place: Michigan...
CACATCCTGTTCCCCGACGAGCGGGACCGGCAAGCGCTGGAGGCGGCGGGCTTCATGCTGCGCGAAGGGGTGCAATTCCATTGGGAGAATCCGGGGTACGCCGACTTCGACGCCTTCCTGGCCAGTTTTAAAATGGAAAAGCGCAAGAAGATTCGCCAGGACCGCCGCCGCGTGCACGACGCCGGGATCACCTTCGAGCATCTGGCGGGCCGCGACATCACGCCCGAGGTGCTGCGGTTTTTCTATGGCTGCTATGTGTCGACCTACCACGCGCACTTTTCCAAGCCTTATCTGACCTTGAAGTTTTTCGAGCGTCTGCTGGACGAGGTGCCGGACAGTCTGATGATCGTGCTGGCCAGGCGCGGCGAGCAGCCGGTGGCGGTGGCGTTGAATCTGGTGGGCGGCGGCATCATGTACGGCCGCTACTGGGGGACGCAGGAATTCGTCTCCGGCCTGCATTTCGAGACGTGTTACGTGCAATCGATTGAATACTGCATCAAGCACGGCATCGCGCGCTTCGAGGGTGGCGCGCAGGGCGAGCACAAGATGTCTCGCGGCCTGGTGCCGACGCCGACGTGGTCGGCGCATTGGATCGCGGACGAACGCTTCGCCGACGCGATCGCGGATTTCCTGGCGCAGGAGACGGCGGCCATGAACCAATACATCGACGAGCTGGGGGAGCACGTGCCCTTCAAGCCCACGGCAGGGTGATTGTCGTTGAAACACGTAGGGCGGATTAGCGCAGCGTAATTGGCCATGCATGCGCCGCGTTGACGCATGCATGGCCGATTACGGCGTTCCGCCTAATCCGCCCTACGTGGAACAGGCGTGCGTATTACTCTTCCAGCAAACTGCGCAGCATCCACGCGGTTTTTTCATGCGTGTCCAGGCGCTGGGCCAGCAGGTCGGCGGTCGGCTGATCGTCCGCACCCTCCACCAGCGGCAGCAGCTTGCGCGCGGTGCGCGCGGTCGCTTCCTGCGCCTTGACCAGGTGCTGAACCATTTCCATCGCCTTCGGCACGCCTTCGACTTCCTTGATGGTCGCCAGCTTGACGAACTCGGTGTACGTGCCCGGTGCAGGATAGCCCAGCGCGCGGATACGTTCGGCGATCAGGTCCAGCGCGGTCCACTGCTCGGTGTACTGCGCCATGAACATCTGATGCAGGCTGTTGAACATCGGACCTTTGACGTTCCAATGGAAGTTATGGGTCATCAGGTACAGCGTGTAGCTGTCCGCCAGCAGGCCTGACAGGCCGGCGGCAATGTTCGCGCGACTTTCGTCGGAAAGGCCGATATCGATCTTGGAGGCTTTTGCGTCCATGTGTAACTCCTTCTATTAGCTTGGACCTTTATTGTAATCGTATACAGGCCTCCGCGTCGGAACGTCCCCTCCGGCAAACCGGGTCAATGTTGGCCGGCAGGGGTCATGCGGCGCTCGCCGACGCGGCGCTCGCCCGCCGATGCCTTCATAAAGGTATCCGGCCGTGGCGTGGCGCCCTCCGCCGCCGCGACCTCCTCCGTCGCCTGCTTCGGCTCCTTTTCATGGCTACGGAACGCCAGCACCATGTACAGGATGCCGGCGATGATCGCATATGCGCCGATCAGCCACACCAGCGCCAGCGCGCCCACCGTGGGCAAGGCGATCAGTATGGTGCCGAAGATGATCGAGGCGATGCCGCCGGCCAGCAGCAGCCAGACGCCGGGCCGCGCATGACTGCGCAGGCGCACCGCGAGCACGATGTCGAGGACGCCGGTGATCAGCGCGTTGACGCCGACGATCAACACCAGCACCAGCGCGGCCAGCCCCGGCCGCATCACCGCCAGCACCCCGGCCACGACGCTGACCAGGCCCAGCATGAGCAGCAACCACCAGTCCAACGCATGCGATCCGGTGGCGTGGCGCCGGTTGCGCACCGCACCCACCAGATAGACGATGCCCGCCAGCAGTGCATAGGCGGCAAACAACAGTACCAGACTCAGTACGGTGGGACCCGGCAACACCAACGCCAACACGCCGAACAGCAGCGCCAGCACACCTCGCAGTGCCAGCATCCACCAGGAACGCGACAACATCGGTTTAGCGACCATGACTCCTCCGATAGCAAAAGCAGCTCGTATTGAGTCAGATCGGCGCGCACCCAAACGGTTCCGCGGGATACCGACATTTCATCCCCGGGGTAAAATCAGGTTGATACAATTTTGTCCCGCTAGATGAAACCAGTTTGCTTCACAGCATTTTCAATCGAGCCTATACTCTATGCCCCGTTGTATGGTTTTATGAGGAATGTGGCACACACAGCATGAATGCAGATTTTATAAAACAACGGAACCGCTTCAAGTCCGCCACGATGAAGCGTATCAATGTCAGTGAAGAGTCTTATACCAACGTGACGAACCTGCTGGCGACGATCGCCGAGCCGTTCCACGCGCGTAAAGGCGAGTTTCTGCAGCATGCCGGCGTGCCGGCCACGCAGGTGCACTGGCTCGCCAGCGGCGTCGCGCGCAGCGGCTTCTTCAATCGTGACGGTGTCGAGATGACCTTGCGGTTTTTCCGCGAGGGCGAATCCGCCACCACGCTGACCGATCTGATCACCGGCGAGACCGGCCAGCCGGCCGTGCAGTTCCTGGTGGCCGAGACGACCATCCACGGTTTCACGCTGGACTGGGCGCAATCGTGCGCGCTGCGCGCCCAGCACGAAGTGTTGCAACACTATCACCTTCAGGCCGCGATGCATGGTTTGCAGAGCCTGGCGCAGCGCGCCTACAACAGCGGCGAGACGTCGGCGCAGGAGCGCCTGGCCGCGTTCCGCGAGGAATATCCGGGGCTGGAGGCGCGCATCTCGCAACGCGCGATCGCCTCGTACCTGGGCATCACGCCGCAATACATGTCGCGCCTGCGCCGCGAGGCCGAGGCCGAGGCCGCCGAGGGCGCCGCGCGCGAGTAAGCCAGCTCGCCAAATAAAAAAAGCCCCATGTGTGCTTGCCGGGACCGAGGTCCCGGCAAGCACACATGGGGCTTTTTGCCGGCCAGTGGTTCAGCCGGCGGCGTATCAGGCGTTGGCTGCCGCTTCTTTATTGTACGAAGCGACGCCGTTCAGGATTTCCTGCTTGGCTTCTTCCGGACCGTACCAGCCATCGATCTTGACCCATTTGCCTTTTTCCAGATCCTTGTAGTGCTCGAAGAAGTGCTGGATCTGGCGCAGGCGCAGTTCGTTCAGGTCTTCCGGCTTCTGCCAGTGGCTGTAGATCGACAATACCTTGTCGACCGGCACGGCCAGCACTTTGGCGTCTTCACCGGATTCGTCGGTCATTTTCAGCACGCCGATAGGACGGCAGCGCACCACCACGCCCGGGATCAGCGGGAACGGGGTGATCACCAGCACGTCGACCGGGTCGCCGTCGTCGGACAGGGTGTTCGGCACGTAGCCGTAGTTGCATGGGTAGTGCATCGCGGTGCCCATGAAGCGATCGACGAAGATCGCGCCCGAATCCTTGTCGACTTCATACTTGATCGGATCGGCGTTCATCGGGATTTCGATGATCACGTTGAAGTCGTTTGGCAAATCGCGGCCGGAAGGCACTTTATTCAAGCTCATGGGGTTCCTCGTTGTTGTGCTGACAAATGTTTAACTGCGTAATTATAACGAAGTCCAGAGCGCTTGTGCATTGCAGCACTACCGTGCGGAAATTTTAATGGGTCAGATCGGACTTGACGAAATACTTGCGCGCATAGGTCAACAACTCGCTGTCGTTCGGATGATCGACCGTCTCCACGCTGACGACCTTGTCGGCGGTGTCCGCATGGCGCTTGGTCATGTGGCGCATCAGCGCCAGCTTTTCCTGGCCTGGGCCGACCACCAGGATTTGCTTGGCTTCGGTAAGGGCGGCGATGACCTCGTCCATATAAGTGGTGTCTTCCTCGGCGCGGTTATGCTCACGACACCGGCCTTCTGGTGCTGCGACGTGGTCTTGATCACTTCGGTCTCGGCGTCGTCGCGGGTGAAATGGATGACATGGGCTTCGGTCTGGTCGAGCCAGACGACTGCGTGTTGAAACGGCATGGGGTTTTTCCTTGATGTGGGGATTGCTGCGGAGGCGCCGACGCAACGGGAGAGCTATCATCGGCCAGTGCAACGATCCTGCTCTCTTATGCCGCCGCGATCTGTACGCAAGCGTACCCAGCTCCAATGAAAAAGGCCGGCTCCACATTGAAGCCGGCCTTTCGCCATCCGCCCGCGATGGCCGGCAATATTAAAGTATGGTCGCCAGCGCGCACTGGCGGAAATGGTTGGCCGCCTCTTCCGGCTGCTGCAACGCCTCGTGCATCTGCGCCAGCTTCAGGTGCGATTCGCGCACCATGCGTGGATCGGACGCGTCCGACAGCGCCTGCTCCAGATAGCGCTGCGCCTTGCCCCACAGTTTCTGCTTCAGGCACAGCGATCCGAGCGTGAGCGCCAGCTCGGCGTCCGTCGGCCGCGTATGCAGCCATCTTTCGCACGCCTCGATCTGCGCCAGCAACGCCGCCGAGCCGGCCGGCGCCGCCGCTTCGCGGTAGGCGCGGATCACGCGGTCGTCCCAGTCGGCGGCCAGCGATTCCTCGGCCACCATGCGCGCCTCGTCGTGCAGGCCGCGCGCGTTGAAGGCGGTGGCCGCCAGGCAAGCGACATACGGCTTGACCCGGTCGCTGTTCGGCACCGTCGCCCAGACCCGCTGCAGCGACTCGGCGTCGTTGGTGTGGTCCGACAGCATGTCCGCATAGGCCAGCTCGCGCAGCCGCGCCGACAGCGCCGGATGCAGCGCGCGGTGCTTGTCGAGCGAACGCACCAGGCGCAGCACCTCGGGCCAGTTCTTGGCCTGCTGCTGGGCCTTCAAAGACCATTGCAGCGCGTGGATGTGGCGCGTGCCGCTGGCGTTGAGCTCGCGCACGGCGTCGAGCGCGGCCTCCGGCTGATGGTCGTCGACCAGCAATTCGGTCATCGTCATCAAACGCGCCGTCTTCATGACGTTGTCGTCGTTGAGCTTGGCCAGCCACTGGTCGCGGCGCGCGCCCTGGCGCATGCGGTGCGCGGCGCGGGCGCCGATCAGCGCGGCGACGCCGGCGTTCTCCGGCAATTCGGAGGCACGCATGGCGGCTTTTTCGGCGTGGCCGAAGCGGCCTTCGAACAATGCCTTGAGCGCCTCGCGCAGTCCTTTGTTGCCATCGCGCTCGCGCTTTTGCTGGCGGTAGGCCGCCACCTTGGCCGGCATTCTGAGGGTGGCGCGCAAGGCGCGGATCACCGCGTACAGGAACACGAACAGCGCCGCCGCCAGCACGCAGAAGAAGTTGAGCGACATGTCGATCCGGTGCGGCGGATAGAACAGCACCACGTTGCCCGGATTGAAACGCGCCGTCACGGCGATGCCGATGGCGGCGGCCATCAATGCGACTAACCAGAGAAATAATCGCATGGCTATTGCTTCGCTTTGTAGTTGCGCACGGCGTTCAGGCTGTCCGACAGGGTCGGCATCTCGATCGCCAGATTGCTGGTCTGCACCTGGCGCAGCAGCGCCTGCACGGTCTGGGTGTTTTTGGCGCGGGTGTCGAAGTACTTGACCAGCGCTTCCTGGGCGGCGATCAGGTCGGCGCGGAACGCCGCCTCATTGCGCGACAGCAGCGCCATACGGGCGTTCAGCAGGCGCAATTTGAGGTTCTCGCGCAGGAAGTAGGCCTGCGTCGGCGACAACATCAGCGCGTCCGGCGTTTCCACGCTGCGCACGCGGATCAGTTGGCGCACGTCGGTCCACATTTCCGTGCTCCAGCCGGTCCAGGTGTTTTGCAGCGCCAGCAGCCATGGGTTCGGCTCGCTCACCGGAACTTGCGGCACCGGCTTGCCGTTCTTGTCCAGCACCGGTTTGACCTTGACTGTCTTCTCCGGCGCGGCCGGCAAGGTCGGCTTCTCGTCCGACAGCATCGGCAAGGTGTCGATCTGCGCGATGACGTTGTCCAGGCGCAGCGCGACGCCGACCGAATCGACGCTCGGCAGGGCTTTCAGCTTCTCGGTGTCCTTGGCGATGGCGCGGCGGATCGTGATGAATTGCGGCTTGTCCGAGCGCGACAGGCTGCGGTCGGCGTTTTGCAGCGCGATCAGCGCGCCCGGCACGTTGCCGGCCAGTTGCAGCTGCTGGCTGGCGGTCGACAAGACCTGTTCGATCTCGGTCAGCGCCCACTCGTCGCGGTTCTTCGACAGATCCTGGTACAGCTGCTCGAGCGCCAGTTGCTGGCTTTGCGCCTCCAATTGCTTGCTTTCCAACAAGCCAACCTTGATCTGCAGTTCGCGGCTGGTTTCCTGCACGGCGCGCGCCAGGGTGCCGGTTTCGGCGTTGGTGGAGTCGCCCTTTTGCAGGCGCAGCGCCATTTCCTGGCGCAGCTTGCCCATCTTGTTATGGGTCGACCAGGTCTGGGCGGCCAGCAACACGGCCAGCACCACCACCCCGCCCAGCAGGATGCGCGGCTGCTGCAGCGTGTCGAGCAGCCGGGGCTCGGACGGCGATTTGAGCGGCGCGGACGGGGACTCGGCGGAGGAGGCGGTCTGGGCGACGGGGTCGGGTAATGTAGGCAAATCGTTCATAGGCGTGATTGTAACGCGGCCAGCAGGCGTTCGTCGCCTGATCCGGTGAGCGTCAGACGGGAAAAGCCCAAATCGCTTGCAGTTTCGGCAATTCGGGCGTGCGGTACGATCAAATGCTGTTGTTGCATCGACACAACACTCGACGGCGTGCCGCCGGAACTTTTTGTATCGAGTTCGGCCAGCAGGCCGCACAGGCCGCGCAACGCCTCCGAACTGGTGATGATCCAGTCGTTTTGTTGTGCGAGCAAGCGGCGCAAGGTGCTTTCCAGCGCCGGCGTCAGCCGCGGCACGGAACGGCGGTAGGCCGCCACCACCTCGACCCGGGCGCCGGCCGCGCGCAGGCCGTCGGCCATCAGTTCGCGCCCGCTCTCGCCGCGCACGATCAGCACCGGACGGTCCTTGAGCGCGGCCAGGTCCAGCGTTTGCAACAAATGTTCGGAATCGCTGGGGCCGTTGTCGGCCGGGCTGACGATGTCGAACCTGTCCGGCGTGACGCCGTGGGCGGCCAGTGCCAGCCGGCTGCCCTCGCCTACCACGGCGGCGGTCACGCCAGCCGGCCACTGTTGAATATGGGCGAAGGCGGCGTCGATGGCGTTGGGCGACACGAACGCCACCATCGCATAGGCCGGCACGGGAGCGCACAGCCGTGCCAGCGCGGCCCGCAACGCCGATTGATCCGGCAGCGGCGCGATCTCCAGCAACGGCAACACCTCGACCTCCCGGCCCAGCGCGGCCACGCGGGCCGCCAGCGGCCGCGCTTGCGCCAGGGGACGGGTGATAACGACGGCGCCGGTCATCCGCTGGTCAAACGGGCCGGGCGCCGGTCGAGCCGTCGGCGTTCAGTTCGCGCGAACGCGCCTCCTCCTCGGCTTGGGCGGCGTCGCTCAGGCAGGCGGCCAGGATGCCGGCCGCGTCCTGCGCGCGCAGCAGCTCGGACACTTGCAGGCCCAGCGCCTCGGGATCGGCGGCCGGGCCGCGCACCTCGGCGCTGGCGACGCGGCTGCCGTCCGGCGTGCCCACCATGGCGCGCAGATGCATCCGGCCGTCTTCCACGGTGGCGTAGGCCGCCAGCGGAATCTGGCAACTGCCGCCGAACACCCGCGACACCTTGCGCTCGGCCCTGACGGCCTGTTCGGTGGCCAGGTCGTTGAGCGGCGCCAGCAAGGCTTTCAAGTCCAGTCCATCGTCGCGCTCGGCGATCTCGATCGCCATCGCGCCCTGCCCCGCGGCCGGCAGGCTGTCCTCCGGCGCCAGCACGGCGCGGATGCGCCGCTGCAGGCCCAAGCGTTTGAGGCCCGCGGCGGCCAGGATGATGGCGCTGTAGTCGCCGCGATCGAGCTTGGCCAGCCGGGTGTCGAGGTTGCCGCGCAGCGGTTTGATGACCAGGTGCGGATAACGCGCCGCGATCAGCGCCTGGCGGCGCAGGCTGCTGGTGCCGACGATGGCGCCCGGCGGCAGCTCGGCCAGGGTGGCGTAGTCGTTGGAGACGAAGGCGTCGCGCGGGTCCTCGCGCTGCATCACGGCCGCCAGCGCGAAGCCCTCGGGCAGCTCCATCGGCACGTCCTTGAGCGAATGGACGGCCAGATCGGCGCGACCCTCGGCCATCGCCACTTCCAGTTCCTTCACGAACAGGCCCTTGCCGCCGACCTTGGACAAGGTGCGATCCAGAATTTGATCGCCTTTCGTCGTCATTCCGACAATTTTGACATCGCACTGCGGATATAATAATGTCAAGCGTTCACGGACGTGCTCGGCCTGCCACATGGCCAGGCGGCTCTCCCGCGATGCGATCACCAATCTGGACGGGGGAGTTTGGACCACTTCGGATGTTTTCAAAACCAGTTCTTTCGCTGTAGCTGACGCTCACCGGCGCTGGCCAGTAAATCGCGCATGTTTAAGATCACAAATTTTATCATGCTCACCTTCATGCAGAACCGGGCTACCAGCCTTTGCACCGACATTTCACATCTTTGCGGCTTATCACATGGCAAAACAATCTAGTGCAATCGACGACAACATCGCTGAACAACCAGGCGCGGCCACCGAAGTAGACAAGGACGCGCCCCTTAAGGAAGATATCCGCCTGCTCGGCCGCCTGCTGGGCGACGTGCTGCGCGACCAGGAGGGCGAGGAAGTGTTCGCCGTGGTCGAAACCATCCGTCAAACGGCCGTGCGCTTCCGCCGCGAGGCCGACGCCGGCGCCGCCAAGGAACTGGACGGCATGCTCAAGATCCTCACCCGCGAACAGACCATCTCGGTCGTGCGGGCGTTCTCGTACTTCTCGCACCTGGCCAACATCGCCGAGGACCAGCACCACATCCGCCGCCGCCGCGCCCACCTGCTGGCCGGCTCGAACGCCCAGAAAGGCAGCGTCAGCTTCGCGCTGTGCAAGCTCAAGGAAGCCGGCGTCAGCGAGCAGACCGTCGGCGAGTTCTTCGACCAGGCCCTGATCGCCCCGGTGCTGACGGCCCACCCGACCGAAGTGCAGCGCAAATCCATCCTCGACGCCGAGCACGACATCGCCCGCCTGCTGGCCGAGCGCGACCTGCCGCTGACGCCGAAGGAAAAGTCCGCCAACATGCACCTGCTGCGCGCGCGCATCGCCACGCTCTGGCAGACCCGCATGCTGCGCTACACCAAGCTGACCGTGGCCGACGAGATCGAGAACGCGCTGTCGTACTACCGCACCACCTTCCTGCGCGAACTGCCGGGGTTGTACGACGACATCGAGAGCGACATCGCGCACCACTATGGCAGCGCGCCCACCGACGACCGCGAGCCGGCCATCAAACCGATCCACGCCCCCTATGTGCAAATGGGCAGCTGGATCGGCGGCGACCGCGACGGCAACCCGAACGTCAACGGCGGCACCATGCAGCACGCGCTGGTGCGCCAGGCCACCACCATCCTCGACTTCTATCTGGAAGAGGCGCACACCCTGGGCGCCGAGCTGTCGATCTCGACCCTGATGATCGGCTGCTCGCCCGCCCTGAAGGCGCTGGCCGACCAGTCGCCGGACACCTCCGACCACCGCGCCGACGAACCGTACCGCCGCGCCCTGATCGGCATCTACGCCCGCCTGGCCAGCACCGCCCGCGCGCTGGGCGCGACCAACATCCTGCGCAAGGAAGTCGGCCACGCCGAGCCGTACGCCAGCGCCGCGGAGTTCTCGGCCGACCTGCACACGCTGGTCGAGTCGCTCACCGCCAACCACGGCGAGGTGCTGGTGCGCCCGCGCCTGTCGACGTTGAAGCGCGCGGCCGACATCTTCGGCTTCCACCTGGCGTCGCTGGACATGCGCCAGTCGTCCGACATCCACGAGCGGGTGCTGGCCGAGCTGTTCGCCAAGGCCGGCGGCGAGCCCGCCTACGCCTCGCTCGACGAGGACGCCAAGGTGGCGCTGCTGCTGAGCGAGCTGTCGCAACCGCGCCTGCTGTACTCGCCGTACATCGCCTACTCCGACGAGACCGATTCCGAGCTGGGCGTGCTGCGCGCGGCGCGCCAGATCCGCGACCGCTACGGCGCCCGCGCGATCCGCAACTACATCATCTCGCACACGGAAACCGTGTCCGACCTGCTGGAAGTGATGCTGCTGCAAAAGGAAATGGGCCTGCTGCGCATCGCCGCCGGCGAGGGTGATGGCCGAACGGAAGCGGAACTGGACCTGATGGTCATCCCGCTGTTCGAAACCATCCCCGACCTGCAACGCGCCGCCGGCATCATGGAAGCGGTGATGGCGCTGCCGCTGGTCAAGGGCCTGATCGCCAAGCAGGGCCAGATCCAGGAAGTCATGCTCGGTTACTCGGACTCCAACAAGGACGGCGGTTTCCTGACCTCGACCTGGGAATTGTACAAGGCCGAAACCCACCTGGTGACGGTGTTCGAAAAAGCCGGCGTCAAGCTGCGCCTGTTCCATGGCCGTGGCGGCACGGTCGGCCGTGGCGGCGGTCCGAGCTACGAAGCCATCCTGGCCCAGCCGCACGGCACCGTCAACGGCCA
>Ga0105244_10003834_pt1 | contig 10592 bp, 10 predicted proteins | sample KBSM44metaG_FD_80423 | JGI IMG/M metagenome (GOLD analysis project Ga0105244, IMG submission 80423) | Miscanthus rhizosphere microbial communities from Kellogg Biological Station, Michigan, USA - KBS M4-4 metaG | ecosystem: Host-associated > Plants > Roots > Rhizosphere > Soil | place...
ACTCCGCGCGCATCAGGATGCCGTGCCCGTCGAGCGCCCAGTTGACGGCGATCTCTCCGTCGTTCGTCGTCAGCGTGCCGCGTGTCTTGACGGCCTGCGTGGTGGCGCTCTTGCCCCGGCCGCTCGACAGCCGCCAGAGGCCGTAGGCCTCCTCGCCCTGCCGGATGCCGATGCAGTTGTGCCTGGCCAGGTCGCCGGGCACCTTGGGCATGCCGCGCCTGGCGATGTAGGCCGGCGCGGCGCACAGCAGGCGGCGGTTGGCCGCGATTCGCCTTGCGATCACGCGCGAATCCGGCGGCGCGCCGAAGCGCACGCAGACGTCGAAGGAATCGTCCGTCAGCGGCGGCGGATTGACCGACAGCTGCAGCTGCACTTCCACCTCCGGATATTCGCGCACGAACTTGGATATCAACGGCGCGATGTGGCTGCGGCCGAAGCCGAGCGTGGCGTTGACGCGCAGCAGACCCCGTGGCGTCGCCTTCGACGCGCCCAGCATTTCGCCCATGCTGTCGATGTCGTTCAGGATCCGGCGCGCGTGCTCGAGATAGAGCTCGCCTTCGGGCGTCAGGCTCATGCGCCGCGTGGTGCGGTTGAGCAGGCTGACACTCAGGCGCGCTTCCATCTGCGCGAGATGCTTGCTCACGGCCGCCGTCGAGACACCCAGCTCGCGTGCCGCGGCACTGAGGCTGCCGGCGCTCGCCAGCGCGCAGAAGAAGCCCAGGTCGGCCGGCTGGATCTCGTTTCCCACGGCTCAGCCCGCCGGCCGCGTCTCGAACACCAGGCAGGTCGTGGTGGCATGCGCGTACAGCGTGCCATCGGGCCCGAAGAGGCGGGCCTCGGCGGTGGCCAGCTGGCGGCCGCAGTGGATCACCTTGCCTTCGGCGCGCACGCGCTGCACCTTGGGCGTCAGGCCTTTCACGTAGTTCACGTTCAGCTCGGCGGTGGTGTAGGCCCGCCCGGGCGGCATCATCGTGTGGACGGAGCAGCCCAGGGCGGAGTCGAGCATCGTGGCGACCCAGCCGCCATGGATGGTGCCCAGCGGGTTCAGGTGCTGCGGCAGCGGCGTGCCCTGGAAGATGGCCACGCCCGGGCGCACTTCGAGGATCGTGAAGTCCAGCGTCCTGGCGATGGCTGCAAAGGGAATCTCGCCGTTCAGCATCGCCTGCATCATCTCGAGGCCGGTCTTGCCCGCGATCTGGTCGGGGCGGGCGAGGCCAGGGCCTGGGCCGGCTTCGAGGCGTTCGGTGATCTTTCGCTCTTCGGCGATCCATGCGTCGAGCTGGCTGGGGTTCTGCGTCATGCCGGGTGTTCTCCTGTCCGGGTTGTCCGGAGGGTTAAGTTGCATATGCAATAGTTGTAGCTACAATAATACCCCATGGACACCCTCGCCAAGCCACGCGGCTGCACCAGCTTCAAGGTGCGCCAGCTCTCGCGCCGCCTCTCGCAGCACTACGACGCCGAGGTGTCGAAGAGCGGCCTGAAGACCACGCAATACTCGCTGCTGTCGAATCTGGCGCGGATCGGGCCCTCGCGTCCGGTCGACCTGGCGAGCGAACTCAAGATGACCGCCTCGACCCTGAGCCGCAACCTGCAGCCGCTGATCGCCGCGGGCTGGATCTCGCTGGGCGCCGGCGCCGATGCGCGCAGCCGGCTGGTGCAGATCACCGATGAGGGCGATGCCAAGCGCCGCGAGGCGCAGCTGCACTGGAAGGCAGCGCAGCAAAAACTCAATGCGCTGCTGGGCGTCGAGCGTGTGCTCGCGCTGCACCGGCTGATCGATGAGTCGATGGAACTGCTGGGCGCGGAGGACGAGCCCGACGCCGAAGACTGAACCTTTTCTTTCCAACCGCACGCCTTCACCCATCGCGTCCGAGGCCGCGCGCGGATTCCGTTTTCGTTTCTTGCTTCTCCTCACATTCAATTCCAACAGCAGAGGTCCCATGTTCGCCACTCCCGTCTCCGCATGGCTGCAGCGCCGCGGCATTCACTACGGATGGATCGTCGCCGCCATCACCTTCCTCACCATGCTGACCATGTCGGCCGCGCTGGGCCTGCCGGGCGCCATGCTGCAGCCGCTGGGCAAGGAGTTCGGCTGGAGCACCGGGCAGATCTCGTCGGCGCTGGCGCTCCGCTTCGCGCTGTTCGGCCTGATGGGGCCGTTCGCCGCGGTGCTGATGGAGCGCTACGGACTGCGCGCCGTGGTCTGCACCGGCCTCGCGCTGGTCGGCCTGGGCATGGCACTGGTCACCATGGCTTCGCAGCTGTGGCACCTGTTCGTGCTGTGGAGCCTGATGCTGGGCCTGGGCACCGGCATGACGGCGCTGGTGCTCGGCGCGGTGGTGGCCAACCGCTGGTTCGTCGCGCGGCGCGGCCTCGTCGTCGGCATGCTCACGGCCAGTTCGGCCACCGGTCAGCTGGCCTTCCTGCCGCTCGCGGCGTGGATGATCGAGCACTGGGGCTGGCGCTCGGCCATCGTGCCGATCGTGGCCGGCAGCATACTGATCGGCGTGCTGGCGCTGTGCCTCATGCGCAACCGGCCTTCGGACCTCGGCCTGCTGCCCTACGGCGAGTTGCCCGGCACCCAGCCGGCCGCGCCTGCCGCCGCCGCGCCGGCGATGAACTTCGCCACGCCGTTTCGCGTGTTGAAGGAAGTTTCGACCAACCGCACCTTCCTCATCCTCGCCGCCACTTTCTTCATCTGCGGCCTGAGCACCAACGGGCTCGTGCAGACGCACTTCATCTCGCTGTGCGGCGACTACGGCATGAGCGCAGTGCCCGCAGCCTCGGTGCTCGCGATGATGGGGGCCTTCGACTTCGTCGGCACCATCCTCTCGGGCTGGCTCTCGGACCGCTACGACAACCGCAAGCTGCTCTTCTGGTACTACGGCCTGCGCGGCCTGTCGCTGTTCTGGCTGCCGCACTCGGAGTTCACCATCTACGGCCTGGGCATCTTCGCGATGTTCTACGGCCTCGACTGGATCGCCACCGTGCCGCCGACCGTCAAGCTCGCGGGCGCCGCCTTCGGCCCCGCCAAGGTGGGCCTGGTGTTCGGCTGGGTCTTTGCCGCGCACCAGCTGGGCGCCGCCACGGCCGCCTACGGCGCCGGCTTCGCGCGCACGCTGCTGCTGACCTACACACCGGCGCTCTACGCGGCCGGCGCAGCCTGCCTGGTGGCGGCGGTGGTCGTGATGATGATCCGCCGTCCGGCGGCGAAGGCCGGCGCGCAGGTCGCGCCTGCCGCGGCACGGGCCTGACGCTCGGAGCCCCCGACATGACGACAGCCCACACCGAGCTCGACCCGCGCACGCGCCGCCTGCTCGAGGCGCCCATCGTGCCCACCCTGCTGCGCCTGGCTGCGCCCAACGTGCTGGTGATGCTGGCACAGGCCTCCGTCGGCCTTATCGAGACCTACTTCGTCGGCAGGCTCGGCACCGATGCGCTCGCCGGCATGGCGCTGGTGTTTCCCATCGTGATGCTGATGCAGATGACCTCCAGCGGCGCGATGGGCGGCGGCATCGCCTCGTCGATCGCGCGCGCACTTGGCGCACGCCGCAAAGACGATGCGGATGCGCTGGTGTGGCACGCCATCGTCATCGCGCTGGGCTTCGGCCTGTGCTTCACGCTGGCCCTGCTGCTGGGCGGGCAATGGCTCTACGGGACCATGGGCGGCACGGGGCCGGCGCTCGAGGCTGCGCTCACGTACTCGAACTGGGTGTTCGCGGGCGCGACGCTGGTGTGGCTCTTCAACTCGCTCTCGGCCATCATCCGCGGCACCGGCAACATGTCGGTGCCGGCCAACGTGACGGTGGTGGGCGTGGTGTTCCTCGTTCCCGCGTCGCCGCTGCTGATCTTCGGCATCGGACCGCTACCGGGCATGGGCATCGCGGGCGGTGCGATGGCGCTGCTGCTGTACTACCTGCTGGGCTCCGTCGCGCTGATCGTCTACCTGCGCTCGCCGCGCAGCCTGCTGCGGCCCACGCTGGCCGCGCTGAAGCTGCGCTGGCCACTGTTCCGCGACATCCTGCGCATCGGGCTGGTGGGGGCGGTGTCGACGGTGGCGACCAACCTGTCGATCGGCATCGCCACTGCGCTGACAGGTCATTTCGGCTCGGGCGCGCTGGCCGGCTACGGCACGGCCTCGCGGCTCGAATACCTGCTGGTGCCGCTGGTGTTCGGCCTCGGCGCACCGCTGGTGGCCATGGTCGGCACCTGCATGGGGGCCGGGCAACGCGAACGCGCGCTGCGCGCCACCTGGACCGGCGCGGCGCTGGCCTTTGTGCTCACAGAAACCATCGGACTCGCGGCCGCGCTGTTCCCGCGCCCGTGGCTGCTGCTGTTCGGCAGCGACCCGGCGATGCTCGAGACCGGCGCGCACTACCTGCGCGTGGTCGGGCCGCTGTATGGCTTCTTCGGCGTCGGGCTGGTGTTGTATTTCGCGTCGCAGGGCGCGGGCCGCCTGCTGTGGCCGGTGCTGGGCAACATCGCGCGCCTGGCGGTGGCGGGCACCGGCGGCTGGCTCGCGCTGCGCTGGGGAGGCGGGCTCACCGGCGTGTTCGGGGCGCAGGGCGTGGCGCTGGCGGTGTACGGCATCGTGATCGCATCGGCCATCGCGGGCGGGGCCTGGTTCGGCCGCGTCGGCTGGCCGCGTACCACCGGCGGGCTGCTGCGGCGCATGGCGCAGGCCGGATGAAGCTAGCTTGCCCCAGGCTTCGCGCTTCATGCATCCCGGCTCACGCGAACTTCGAATGCAGGCATCCAACGACTTCCATCAACGAAAGGCTCACATGCAAATCAAGGATTCCGTGGTCTTCATCACCGGCGCCAACCGCGGCCTCGGGCTCGCCTTTGCGAAGGCGGCATTGGCGGCGGGCGCGCGCAAGGTCTATGGCGCGGCGCGCGACCCGAAGAGCATCACGCTGCCCGGCGTGACGCCGGTGGCGCTCGACGTGACGCAGCCCGCGCAGGCCGAAGCGGCCGCGCGCGCCTGCGGCGACGTCACGCTGCTGATCAACAACGCAGGCATCTCGCGCGGCTCCAGCTTCCTCGGTTCGCCCGATGCGGTGGCAGCCGCGCGCGCCGAGTTCGAAACCAACTTCTTCGGCCCCTGGGCGCTGGCGCAGGCTTTCGCGCCCGTGCTCGCGGCCAACGGCGGTGGCGGCGTGATCAACGTGCTGTCGGCCCTGAGCTGGACCACCTTCCCCAGTGTGGCGACTTACAGCGCGACGAAATCGGCGGCATGGTCGCTGAGCAACGGCCTGCGCAACGAACTGGCCGCACAGGGCACGCAGGTCACGAGCCTGCATGTGGGCTACATGGACACCGACATGGCCGCGCACGCGGAAGGCGACAAGGCCTCACCGGATGACGTGGCGCGCCAGGCGCTGGCGGGCGTGGAGGCGGGGCAGCCCGAGGTGCTGGCCGACGAGGTCTCGCGGCAGCTCAAGCAGGGCCTGTCGAGTCCGACGCCGCCCTATGCCGGCTCGCCGCGGGCAGCCTGAACCGATGCCCGAATGGAGCACCCGGGCGCGCGGCCCGGGCCTTCGTCAATAGCGGTAGGGGTTGTTGGGCCGGCGATCGTAGCGGTTGGGTACGCCGTCGCCGTCGTTGTCCCTGCGGCCATAGCGCGGGCGGTCGTCCCAGCGGCGGCCGTAGTGGCGATCCGGACCGCGGTAGTAGCCGGGGCCGTAATAGTGGCGCGGCGGGGGCGGCGGCGCGTAATAGTGGCGGGGCGGTGGTGGCGGTGCGGGCACGACATACACCTGCGCCTGGATGAAGCGCCCGCCCGTCTGGGCCTGGGCCGGAATGCTGAGTGTGGCCAGCGACAACAAGGCCGCAGCGCCGATTGCGAAACTAAGCTTTTTCACTTGATCCCCCGGTTGTGGTTGGAAGCCTCATCCTCGCGCCTGCGTGTGAAGTTGTTGTAAGGCTGAGGCGAAATCGGATGAAGAGCTGTAAGCCCGTGCGCGCCGGACGCGGCATGGTCAAGACACAATTGTGAATGGCTTTGCACCGCGGAACATGTCCCGCGGACAGGCCATTGGCCGTATCGGCCGGATGCTCAGCCGCGCGGGGCGGGCAGCATGCGCCGCAGGGCTTCGAAGAACAGGTCCGACTGCTCGCGCTCGCCCTGGATCTGCGCCGCCACATGCGCGGCCAGCTTCGCGTCGACCGGCACGAGCGGACGGCCGGTCGATTGCGCGATCACCTGGTGCAGGCAGGCGCGCTCCAGGTAGTAGAGGTCGTCGTAGGCATGGGCAATGGTGCCGCCTGCCACGATCACACCGTGGTTCGCGAGAAAGGCCACGTCCTTGCCGGCCATTGCGCGGGCGATGCGTTCGCCCTCGGCGTCGTCGAGCGCGAGGCCGTTGTATTCGGCGTCGATGGCGATGCGGTTCATGTAGCGCATCGCGTTCTGGCTGGCGGTCGGGTCGAGCGCGCGATCGGCCGTGATCGTGAGCGCGGTGGCGTACGGCATGTGGCAGTGCATCACGACCGCATGGCCCGTGAGCCGGTGCACCGCGCCATGGATGAAGAGGGCGGTGGGCTCCACGCGGTGGCGGCCCGCGAGCACCTCGCCGTGCACGTCGATCAGCACGATGTCGTCGGGGCCGATCTCGCTCCAGTGCAGCCCGCGGGGGTTGATGAGGTAGCGGTCCTGCGCGCCCGGCAGCACCACGCTGAAGTGGTTGCAGACGCCTTCGGACAACCCGTGGTGGGCGGCGGCGCGCAAGGCCAGGGCGAGGTCTTCGCGCAGCTTGCTGACGGCGGGGCTGGCGTAGGCGGCATCGGCGGACATCGAGGGGGCTCCTTGTTCTTGGGTTGCGTCCTGGATCAGGCCTGGATCAATCCCGTCCAGGCCGCGATGAATTTCTTCGCATCGTCGCACACCGCCGCGGCCTCCTTGCCGGGCTTGTAGAGCGCGGAGCCGATACCGAACCCTGCAGCCCCGCCCGCACGCCATTCGGCCATGTTCGCGGGCGTGATGCCGCCCACGGGTATCACGGGCGTGCCGGCCGGCAGCACGGCCAGCAGCGCTTTCACCACGGCGGGCGAGGCCAGTTCGGCCGGGAACAGCTTGAGCCCCATGGCGCCGGCCGCGAGCGCGCCGAAGGCCTCGGTTGGCGTCATGACGCCCGGCAGGCACACCATGCCGAGCCGTGCGGCCTCGGCGATGACCTCGGCGTTGAAGTTGGGCGAGACGATCAGCTCGCCGCCGGCCGCGTGCACCTCGCGCACCTGCTGCGCGCCGAGCACCGTGCCGGCGCCGACCAGCGCGTGCGGAAAGCGCTTGCGCATCAGCGCAATGCTTTCCAGAGGATGCGGCGAATTGAGCGGCACCTCGAGCAGCCGGAAGCCGGGTCCGGCGATGGCGTCGCCGATGTCGGCGGCCTCGGCGGGCGTGAGACCGCGCAGGATCGCCACCAGGGGCAGCTCGCGCATCGCGGCATGGAATTTTTCGAGGGGCGTGGTCATGTGGGGGTTCTGTCGGTGTCGAGAAAACCGGACAGCGCGTGCAGTCCGGCCCAGGTGGCTTCGGCGCCCAGCGTGCGTGTGGCGACGCCGGTGGCGCGCAGGGCCAGTGCATAGCGCTGGGTGAGGGCGGACGAGCCGATGAGGATCACCTCGCCGGCGGCCTGCAGCGACTGCGTGCGCAGTTCCTCACCGATCAGCAGGCCCGAGAGATAGCTCGACAGTTCCTGCTTCGGCATGCGCTCGAACAGCGCCAGCGTGCGCGTGCCGAAGGCGTTGTGCAGCAGGCCGTGGCCGTTTTCCGAGCAGGTCACGCCTTCGAGGAAAGAGGCCTCGTCGAGCGGTGCCGACGCGTCGAGCATGCGCGCCAGGATCGAATGCTGGCTCAGCAGCGCGTAGAACTCGCCCGTCATGTAGGTGCGGAAGCCCGCGACGCGGCCCTTCTTGACCGTGACCCATTTGTTGTGCGTACCGGGCAGCACGAAGACGCCGTCGTCCAGGCCGGTGATCGACATCGCACCGAAGATCTGCACCTCTTCGCCGCGCATCACGTCGGGCACGCCGTCGTGCTCGTCGTTCAGGCCCGGCACGATCGCGATGCTGGCACCGGGGATGGCGTCGACGTCGATGATCCTGCGGCCCACCTCGACGCGGCCGGCGGGGCAGGCACAGTACGGTGCTTCCACCCAGCCCTGCTTGCTGCCGGCCATGCCGGAGATCAGGCAGCGCGCGCCCTCGAGGCGCATCCAGTCGCCGAACAGTGACTCGAAGACGGCGGGAAAGCCACCTTCGGGCACCGCGAGGATGCCTCGCGCATCGCTGCGTTCTTCCTGTACCTTGCCTTGGGCGTCCAGCAAGGCACCGCGCAGCGAGCTTGTGCCCCAGTCGATGGCTATCAGTCGTGTCATGTCTGTCGCCTGCGTTTTGAGGATTTGTGTCGGGGTGCGTGCACAAGCCACCGGGTGCTCCCCTCCGCGAATGTCCCTCGTCGGCGTGATCGCGCCCCGAACCCTCAGCCCTCGGTCCTAGTGATTGTCGCGCGGCACGAAAGCCCCACGGCGACCACGCAGAAAGCCCAGGTCGGCCCCCTGGTCAGCCTGCAGCACCGTGTCGACGTAGAGCTTCCAGTACCCCGAGTCCAGCGGCGCCTTGGGAGCGACCCATTTCTCGCGGCGCTTCGCCAGCTCTTCGTCGCTCACATGCAGATGCAATTTGCGGTTCGGCACGTCGAGCTCGACGATGTCGCCGTCCTGCACCAGCGCCAGCGGGCCGCCGGCTGCGGCTTCGGGTGCGGTGTGCAGCACCACGGTGCCGTAGGCCGTGCCGCTCATGCGCGCATCGCTGATGCGGACCATGTCGGTGATGCCCTTGCGCAGCACCTTCGGCGGCAGCGGCATGTTGCCGGCCTCGGCCATGCCGGGGTAGCCCTTGGGGCCGCAGTTCTTCAGCACCATGATGCAGTGCTCGTCGATGTCGAGGTTCTCGTCGTCGATGCGCTTGTGCAGGTCTTCGGCGCTTTCGAACACCACCGCGCGGCCCTTGTGCACCAGCAGTTCGGGCGTGGCCGCGCTGGGCTTGATGATGGCGCCGTTGGGCGCGAGGTTGCCGCGCAGCACGCAGATGCCGGCCTTCTCCTTGAAGGGCTCGGCCAGCGTGCGAATGACCTGCGGGCCGTAGTTCTCGGCGTCCTTCACGTTCTCCCACACGCTCTGGCCGGTGACGGTGAGGATGTCCTTGTGCAGGTGGTCGGCGATCTCCTTGATGACCACCGGCAGGCCGCCCGCGTAGCAGAAGTCTTCCATCAGGAACTGGCCCGAAGGCTGCAGGTTCACGAGGCAGGGCAGCTCGGAGGCGAGGCGGTCGAAGTCGTCGAGCGTGAGGTCCACGCCGATGCGCCCCGCGATGGCCAGCAGGTGGATCACGAGGTTGGTCGATCCGCCGATGGCCGCGTTCACCTTGATGGCGTTCTCGATCGCCTGGCGCGTGAGGATCTTCGACATGTTCATGTCCTCGTGCACCATGTCGACGATGCGCCGGCCCGCCTGGCGCGCGAGCACGTTGCGGCGGCCGTCCACGGCGGGGTAGGCCGCGTTGCCCGGCAGCCCGATGCCCAGCGACTCGACCATGCTCGCCATGGTGCTGGCGGTACCCATCGTCATGCAGTGGCCGTGGCTGCGGTGCATGCAGCTCTCGGCCTCGAAGAATTCCTGCAGCTTGAGCGTGCCGGCGCGCACCTGCTCGCTCATCTGCCATACGCCGGTGCCCGAGCCCAGCTCCTGGCCGCGCCACTTGCCCGAGAGCATCGGGCCGCCGGAGACGCCGATGGTCGGCAGGTCGACGCTGGCCGCGCCCATCATCAGTGCGGGCGTGGTCTTGTCGCAGCCCATGAGCAGCACCACGCCGTCGAGCGGATTGCCACGGATGCTTTCTTCGACGTCCATGCTCGCGAGGTTGCGGTACAGCATGGCGGTCGGGCGCAGCAGCGTCTCGCCGAGCGACATCACGGGGAACTCGAGTGGAAAGCCGCCCGCTTCGTACACACCGATCTTCACTTGCTCGGCCAGCGTGCGGAAATGCGAGTTGCAGGGCGTGAGTTCGCTGAAGGTGTTGCAGATGCCGATGACCGGGCGGCCGTCGAACTGGTCGTGCGGCAGGCCCTTGCCCTTCATCCAGCTGCGGTAGATGAAGCCGTCGCGGTCGTTGCGGCCGAACCATTGCTGGCTGCGAAGTTCACCGGGTTTTTTCTTGGGAGCGGTGCTCATGGAGTGTCTCTCTTTGTTGTCGAAATAAGAGGCAGAACTCTCAGGGTTTGTCCTGCCGATCCGGGCTTTCAATCATCATATGATAAGCGCGACCAGCACACCGGACCCTTGGTGTTTTCGAGCGTCGAGATACCGAATTTCGCATCACACATGATCAAGAACATCCACGGTCGCACGCTCGAGCTGCTCGGTGAAGCCGTGGTGTCGGGACGCTATGCGATCGGTGCGTCGATCCCCTCCGAGCCCGTGCTCGGCGAGGAACTCGGCGTGAGCCGGACCGTGGTGCGCGAGGCCATCAAGTCGCTGGCGGCCAAGGGCCTGATCGTCACGGGGCCGAAGGTCGGCACGCGCGTGCTGCCC
>Ga0105244_10003836_pt1 | contig 10590 bp, 8 predicted proteins | sample KBSM44metaG_FD_80423 | JGI IMG/M metagenome (GOLD analysis project Ga0105244, IMG submission 80423) | Miscanthus rhizosphere microbial communities from Kellogg Biological Station, Michigan, USA - KBS M4-4 metaG | ecosystem: Host-associated > Plants > Roots > Rhizosphere > Soil | place: Michigan...
ATCATAGCCATATGTATTCCTCTTTTCTAGATACACTCATGCATCCCTGCATCTTCCATGTAAAACGAAGCTAACACATACATCTAGTATTCGTCAATGATTGGTAGCGTGCACTTATTAATTCGCACAACATAGAATCCTCGTATATGTATTTTCTCTATCAATCTCAACTTCAATTTGTATATTCACAACTGATGTATTATCATCAGCAAGGTATTTCTGTAATTTGTCGCTCATTTCATTATTCGCTATATTTCATTTTTCATAAAAAATAGCCTGAAGAACTGCTCCCCAGAGCAGTCTTCAGGCTATTTCAGTCTATCTATTTTACGGTGATGTAATACATAATGGTATCTCCACCAGGAAGATCTGCCACAACTGCAACACTACCTGGCTTCAAGCCTATGACTAATCCTTGTCTATTTAGATAAATAGCGTCGTATGGTGGAGCACTGGAAATAAAAAATCCAGAACCTGTGAGATTAATCGACTCACCAACTTTAATAGTAATCTCAGTGTAATAGTTGTCTTTGGCCGGTACAGCTTTGTTAAACACATTCATAGCCGGATTTTCATTAACTGCTGTACTACTGTTAGCAAAAGAAGTTGACCCTAAGGAGAAACAAGCAGTTAGCGATAACAAACCTACTAATAATTTCTTTTTCAAAATTATCACTCCTTATTATGGAATATATATCCATTATATAGGAATAGATAAATAAATCAATCAATATATTCTATTTTTATATAATAATTTGAAATTAATAGTAAAATCCATACCTCTACACCATGTCTTCAGGGAATTACTCTATAACTCAAAGTCCGTAACCGGGACAAAGAAAATAATATTTTCTTTATATACAATGTGTTGCAGGATATGTGATTTTTTCAAAAGAAGAACCCCCTTTCGGGGGTCAATCGTTGATACAGCGCTATTTTCATCTCCACTTTCTCTCACTAGGCGTACATCATATCCATAAATCCACGGGTTACATCTACGCCTTCTGCCGGTTCCGCTTGCTCTGTCTCTGCATGTGCAGCCATGCAAGCTTTCACCGCTTCTTCCGTGGTACAACGATTAGCATCGTCACATGTATAGCATAAGTGAAGCATGTATCTTGTTAATTCATCCGCCTGCGTGAATTGAGTTTGACCGTTGGTTCTCATCTTCATCACTCCTTTTCTTCTTGAGTTAAATATAACATCATCTTCATGATTTATTTGTGATTAATTTCACAATGTATCAAAAAAATAAAATAAAAATAAAGGGAAAACCTCATTCGAGATCTCCCCCTTACATTTTCCGCTCATATGCTACTTACTTCCCCCTAGATTTAATTCCGATTAATGCTCGATCTCATTCGTTAAACGGAGCAGCGGCACATTAAAGTACTTTCCAATGTTCTCCGCCATCTACGGTTTGCAGTAGTAGCGAACGTTTGGCATCAGTATTCTCCACCAAGATCCAGCCAAGCTTCGGCGATACCATCTGCATTTTCACAATCTCAGGGTAGTCTTTGAAAATCTTTTCTAACACACTGCTCGTAGGGTAGGCTGTCCATGTTTTGCCTGTATCCTTCGAATAATACATAATGCCCTTCTGCATCGCCCAACCTTCCGATGGACTCAGAAATACAGGCGCCAGGTTGCGGTTAATCCCTGTTTGCTTATCCAGATTAAATGAATACGGCTTCCAACTTACGCCACCATCAGCTGTGAAGAAACCGCTGAACGTTATGCTCTCTCCGCTGGCACATGACATGGACATCCAGGCCGACTTCGCTTCACGTCCAAAAAATTGAGGTGCACTGATCGTGAAATTACCGCAGGCTTTGAATTTATCCCGGTCAAAAAAGGAAGAACCCGTTCGCCACTGTTCGCCACCATCTGATGTCACGTACAGCTTCGGTGTACCGAACTCTATGGCACTCAGGAATCCATGCTTGGAGTCCGAAAACGTCATGCCCGTGGTGTAGCCACGTCTTGAAATTTCACCCGTTTGGGATTTATCCTTGTCATCACTGGAAGTCATTCGCTCCCAAGTTGTACCTCCATCCTGAGTACGATACAGGTTTTTGTCCTGTTTACCAATTCCCGTATCGAGCGTCGTCAGAACCCAGCCTTTCTCGGGAGAGACAAAGGATATCGCTGTTACCTTATCCGTCTTCGACAAGGAAGACAAACTCCAGCTCACGCCTCCATTATTGGTACGTAGCACAATCGTATCTGTGCCTCCCATCCCCTCTCGAACAATCCAGCCATGCATACGATCTACAAAATAAATACTTTCTCCATATTTCGGATTAGCCGGGAATTGCACATTCTCTGAGGGCGAAATGTTGGTCCACGTTTTTCCCTGATCCTGAGTGTAATAGAGCCGGAGCGCATTACGCGTAACTCCCCAGGCCAAGCCCCCGTTATCATTAATGAGTTGAAAATCGGTCAAACGTGTCTGAATCTGATATTTGGCCATCTCCGCTGCTTCGGTGTTATTGTTTGCCGGGGGTACAACAGTAAGAGTCTGACCAACGTTACCGCTGTCATCCTGTTCCTGAGGTTCTGCAACTGGCGGCTGTTCCGTTTTGGTACAAGCAACCAGTAACATCATGATACCTATAGACAGCATTGCTGTCTGCGCGATTTTTTTCCATTGCAAGCGCAAGTGGGTTCCACCTCTCTCATTCATCAGACAGACGCGCATGTCTCTGTGACGAAGTTATATTTACGATTCATCAGAATCCACTGCTCCTATTCTACCACAAACTTCGACCTAAAGGCTCACACCGCCGGGGAACCTGCCGAATGTTGAATATTTTTGCCGATCATTGTCCTTGAATACCAATATGTAGACCTTTTTTGGATCATGTGAAGTCTATTTATCCACCTTTTTAGCGGATTCCCTTTGGAAAATGAGATATGTTGTGAAAAAAGTTATAGACAAAACTCGCTTTATCTCCACATATCCCTTAATATGGATGGTAGTATACCCAAAAAGGAGAGGATAAGATTATGACAACAATTTCAGCATTGAAGCCCAGTCGTGTCGTTATTATCGGCATGGGTGCGGTAGGAACAACAACGGGATACACGCTTATGCTTAGACAGCGTTCGTCCGAGTTGGTATTTGTGGATGTGAATCATGACAAGGCAACCGGCGAAATGCTGGATATGAACCACGGTTTACCATTTACCGGGGGCGTTAAAGTGTGGGCAGGTGACTATTCCGACTGCAAAGATGCCGATATCATCATCATTACTGCGGGTGCTTCACAAAAGCCGGGCGAGACTAGAATTGATCTGCTGAAGAAAAATGCAAGCATTTTCAAAGACATCATTGATCGAATTACCGAAGTCAACTCGCACGGTATTTTGTTGATTGCTACAAACCCTGTTGATATCTTATCCTATACTTCCTGGAAACAAAGCGGCTGGCCGGCTTCCCGGGTCATTGGCTCAGGTACATTGCTGGACAGCGCACGATTCCGTTATCTGATCGGTAAAAATAAAGGCATCGACCCCCGCAGCATTCACGCTCACATCATCGGTGAACATGGGGATTCCGAGGTGCCTGTATGGAGTCTGGCAAACGTTGCGGGAACAGACCTTGAACTGGACGAAGAAACCCAACAGGACATTTTCAACAGCACCAAAAATGCAGCTTACGAGATCATTAATGCCAAAGGAGCCACTTCCTATGCCATCGCTTTGGCACTCGATCGTATTGTGGCTGCCATTCTGGGTAACGAAGGCTCCGTTCTGAATGTTTCCACATTGCTTGAAGATTATAACGGCGTTTCTGATGTATATCTGGGTGTTCCTTGTGTCGTAGATCGCCATGGCGTGCGTGAAATTCTGCCGCTTCCGTTGAATGAAACCGAGAAATTGGCCTTTCAGGCATCTGCAAGCAAATTAAAAGAACAGATTGCCGGACTGGAATAACATATACACTTATCCATTAAAAAAAGACCATTCAACAACTCTGCATAGAGTTCCGGATGGTCTTTTGATATGACGTGACAGGACGTTCCACTTCCTTACAAGAATATCGTTTAATCTCAGCTCATTCATGATTATCATTAATTATTTCAGTCTTTACCTTTTTATTATTTTAGGTTTACATAATAATAATGACGGAAACTAAAATTCAAATTTGATTGACAATCATACCTCCAACGATACCTAACAGAACAATGATCCATGGTGGGCATTTCCAGAAGTTCAGCAGTACAAACAAAATACATACCACCGCAAAATCAGCAGGCGACAATACAGCTGTTGTCCATAGCGGCTGGTAGAGTGCGGCTAACAGAAGACCTACTACTCCTGCATTGATTCCAGCTAACGCTCCTTGCATATGCGAATTACCGCGAAGCACATTCCAGAAGGGCAACGCACCGATAATGAGCAAAAATGCAGGTAAAAATATAGCGATTGTAGCAATAAACGCTCCTGCTCCGCCCATCGAAACTGCCCCAAGATACGCGGCAAATGTAAATAAGGGGCCAGGGACCGCTTGTGTTGCCCCATATCCAGCTAGAAAGTCATCTTTGCTCACTACACCGTGAGGTACGAGTTCTTGCTCAAGCAATGGCAATACGACATGTCCCCCGCCAAATACCATTGAACCTGCTCGGTACATCGAATCGAAAAGAGCGATCCACTCCATATTTATGGCCTGCCGCAGGATCGGCAACAGGATAAGCAGACCTGCAAAAGAGATTAAACACAGCACAGCCAAGCTACGACGGATGTGCACCTTCATTTTGATAACTGGAGTGACCGGAACATTGCGGTACATCCACCAGCCAATGAAACCTGAGAACAGGATTAATATGATCTGACTATATGGAACTGTCCATAGTAAAGCCGCTGTGGCCAATAACACAGCAATGGTAATCCTCACTTTGTCCGGGGTAAGCTTCTGAGCCATGCCAAGAATGGCATGAGCAACAATTACCACTGCTACGATTTTCAAACCGCTAATCCAACCCGCATGACCCACATCGTAACCTTTTAAAATAAACGCAAACGCCACTAATATGAGCACGGACGGAAGAGTGAATCCAATCCAAGCCATCAATCCACCAAGCAGACCTGCACGCATGACACCGATCCCAATCCCCACCTGACTACTCGCTGGTCCAGGGAGAAATTGACACAACGCCACTAGATCAGCATAACTCTGCTCGTCCATCCATTTTCGTTTGCGTATATACGCGTTATGAAAATAGCCTAAATGCGCTGTCGGACCTCCAAAGGATGTCAGTCCCAGCTTAGCAGCAACGATAAGCACTTCCCACAGCGCCCGCCATCGGTTTGGTGTAACAGCCTGATCTTGATCATCCGAAGCAGGATTTCCCGTCTTCATGCTCGCCCATCTCTCCTAGCATGTCATGTGTTGTTGTCCAGATTTTTTTGGATTCTCTCCAACTTATATCGTTCGTTTTGTACTAATTCATCACTTCGTTAACCGGAAGTTTGACATCCAGCAAAGCCATCGCCTCTTCTTTTTCCCGGCTGGTAACATGGGTGTATACCGTTGTCGTTTGAATGGAGGCATGTCCGAGCAGTTCCTGTACCGTGCGCAGATCAGCTCCGCGCCGCAACATCATAGTGGCGAACGAGTGACGCAGCTTGTGGCTGGAATAGCTTTGGCGCTGATGAACAGGAGCTTCCTGCTGGAAGCGTTCGAAGGTTTCTGTAGAGATGAGTTGAATGCTACGAATGGACAGACGCTTGCCTTTTTGCGATACAAACAGGGCCTCTTCCTTCTCGCCCCGCCACGGATTCAACCGTTCTTCAAGAGCCTGAGATAACACTTCTGCAACCGTTTCAGGAACCGGGATTGTTCTCCATTTTCTCCCCTTTCCGAACACATCGAGTGTGCGTCGCTCGGGGTTGTAGTCTTTACAATTAAGGGCATGCACTTCTCCCACCCGAAGTCCCATATAACCCATTAGCAGGAACAATGCCAGGTTGCGGGTGCGATATTTCCCTTCGACGGATGCCAAAAAGCGTGTCAAACCTCCTTCGTCCAGGAAGACTGGAGCACGATTTTTCTCGGTTTTGGACTTTTTGATGCCAGAAGCCGGATTGATCGCCAGCACTTCGAGTTCAATGAGTGACTTGTAGAAGCAGTTGACTGCCGCGTGTTTACGGTTCCGGGTAGCATCACTCACGCCACGCTCCCGTGCACGGGACAGAAAAGCAAGCACATGCAACTTCTTCACTTGCTCCAGCGATTTTCCTTGGATAGAAGTAAGGAATTCCGTTACGTCCCCCGTGTAAGATTTGACCGTATATCCGGTGTACCCGGCATCCTTCATCCAGATATGAAAGGCCTGCAACTCATCCCCATATTGCTCCTGAACCTCTTCATTGATCACCTGCTCTTGTCACCTCCACTGACTTCAAATGTACTGATTGACCTGCTATACTGACTGACGTGAATGCAATGTATTTCTATTTCAAAATCGGTTTACTATTTGCAGAACACAGACGCCTAACTTAGTGGAAAATCAACCTCTTCGACGATCACAACATCAGCCATCAGCGAAATCATCTCCGGTTTGCCCTCACGGCGTGTAAGTACAAAGGATGGGATCGGATTTTCATGAAGCTCATTAACCGATTCCGCCACCTGAACATACAGATCCAGAAGAACTGTCTCTCCTTCGCCTGGAATATCAATAACTGGCCAATCTTTGCGAATGCAATCCGCCCAAAAAGCAAGTTCATTCGCTGGAACAATGCTTAGCTGCTGCACTTTGGGATCAATCGGATATATTGCTTGCCGCTCAGGTTCATCCCCAAGCTTGTCCCATGGTAATGCATAATCACCTTGCTCGCTTGGTGGGGAATACAGGGAGTAACACCACGGAGTCATGCCCCATACAACCAGCATCAGTCCCTCTTCAAGCAATACATCCAGTCGGCCTTCCGTGAAATGTTCAATTAAATTATGATTACCTGGCCCGAGTAGTTCTTCTACTCGCTTCGCGAGACGACCCAGATCCGCCAGAATGAATCCTCTTCGGCCATAGGAGTCGAACACATGATGATTCCGAGTCCATGTTGCAGAAGGTGAATCGAGTATAGAGGCATCTGACGGGAACAGTGTGATATGTACGGTATTCACTTGTGCGTATTTCACCATCGCTAGCTGTTCCGGTTCTAACGGACCTTCTGCGATTCGGGGTGTTTTGCGGTGTAAAGCAACGCGAACCTCATATTCACCCTCTTTATAAGGTGCGAGATCAAGTTCAATCGGATAACTTATACCTTGAATCGAAGCTATTGAAATCTTGCTGTTCTCGGTTAGACGAACCGCGTATTGTACGTAGGATATTTCGGCTCCATACAGAACATTAGCATCCTCCCGGTGCACAGGTGTCTGCAATAGCTGGGCGACCACGGAAACTTTGCGACCATCCTCCAGATGTCGTCGTGGATCGATGTCCAACTGCAGATTATCTGTTTCATCCTCTTGTGATATGATCAGCTTCGCCTCAGCGAGAACGGTTGAATCCGCAAGTGCAAACCCAAAATGCGACGAGTGTTCATTAAAATTGTTATGTAATGGTTCTTTCATACGTTAACCCCTCTCTTCGGTTCTGGTTGCAGATCACACCCCCAAATATATTTCATATTTGGTTCATCCGCAACCCCGACCTGCTGATACACTCAGCAGGTTTCCTTTATCCTTTACCCAGGTGAGTGACAAATTTAACGCAGCAAACTTCTTTTAATCGTTAGTTTTAAACATCTCTTTTTAACCAACGACTCCTATATTGTTGCACAAAAAAATCCCTGCTCCTTCGCTTGGCGATTGGGGAGCAGGGAAAGATTCAAAGCTTATTTTTCAATTCACTTCCGCCGAAGTGGATTCAGATGACTATGATGACGACCATAGGCAAAATAAATGATTAATCCGACAATCAGCCAGCCAAAAAACGTAATCCATGTCAGAGCTGCGAGGCGAGTCATCAAATAGAAACAGCCGAGAGCACTCAGAATTGGAATCAATGGCACGAACGGAACACGGAAACCCCGTTTGAGATCAGGGTTATTTTTACGCAATACGATAATCCCGATACTCACTACAGCAAAAGCAAACAACGTACCGATGTTCGTAAGTTCTGCCAGATGGCCAAGAGAGATGAAGCCGGAGAACAGTGCAACAATGATACCTGCGAGCCAGCTACCCACTGCCGGTGTCTGACTTTTACCACTTACCTTGGAGAAAACGGGAGATAATAGACCATCACGTGACATGGAATAGAGCAGACGGGTCTGACCATACATCATGACGAGCAAGACCGTTGTAATTCCCGTAATGGCTCCGAGGGATACAATCCATGACAACCCGTTTAATTGAACGAATTCAAAAGCAAACGCAACCGGATCACTAACATTTAACATGTTGAATGGCACAATGCCCGTGAGAATCAGAGATACTACAATATACAGGACGGTACATACGGCAAGGGATGCAATAATACCTATCGGCAAATCCCGCTGCGGGCGTTTCACTTCTTCAGCTGCGGTTGATACAGCATCAAATCCGATATACGCAAAAAATACTGTAGCTGCACCCGCCGTTACACCGGAGAAGCCAAACGGCAAGAAAGGATGCCAGTTCGCTGGTTGAACATAAAACACACCCACACCGATGAAGATTAGCACCACGATAATTTTAATGCCTACCATGATTCCATTCGCTCTCGCCGCTTCTTTTACTCCTCGAGTCAACAGGAAAGTAATCATTAACGTAATCAGAGCCGCTGTAATGTCAAAATACGTACCTTTCTCCGGATTAAACGCACTGGTTAATGCATGAGGCAATTCCAATCCAAATCCGGATAATAAAGTCTGGAAGTACCCTGACCAACCGCTGGCTACCGCCGCACTCGCAAAGCCATATTCCAGAATGAGATCCCAACCTAGAATCCACGCAATCACTTCACCAAATGCAGTGTAGCTGTACGTATAAGCACTTCCCGATGCCGGGATGGTGGAAGCAAATTCAGAGTAACATAAGGCGGCAAACGCACAGATGATGCCCGCCAGTAAAAAGGATAATACCAGACCGGGGCCTGCATACTTGGCAGCTGCGACACCTGTCAGTACAAAAATGCCTGTACCAATGATCGCTCCTACACCAAGCGTCGTTAAATCAAAGGCCCCAAGTGCCCTCTTCAATACACCGCTTTCATTGGATTGGCTGGCAATCGGTTTTTTACGGAATAACACACTGATTTTCTCATTTCTATTCATACGCATGTTCCTTTCATGGTGAATCTCGAATGTGTTGCCGCGTAACTACGACGAAATAACATTACTCATCTGTTCTATGAAAAACTCATTTGTTCTATCTTATCCATCACCTATAAAAACCTATTGAATTCTACACGTTATCGCGTTGAATGATTAAATTTATTTTTGAAGATGGCTTATTTTGACCTTTATGCACGAAAAATATCACGTTCTGTTACCCATGCTGAAGGATGAAAATGGATTTAAATAAAAACTGCGTATAATTTATATTATGCGCAGTTTTTTAAATGCTTTTTATAGATAAATATTTAACTTTTATCGTTGTTAAATGAATTTATGCAATTGAACTGTTTTTTCGTCTTTTTTTGCTGTCATATCTTCCTCTATTTCGTCTGATCAGCTTGCATTCTTTGTTCTTTCCTTCCTACTGCTTACTTCTCTTATTATCTAATTCGGATTGTGTCCCTACTGTTCGTAATAAAAAAGCCGCTAGCAATTAGCGGCTTCTTTCAACACATTTTCATATAGACCATATCCAGGCCAGTGACCAATGATCATACCCGAAGGCTATTTCACTACGATACTTTTTATCCTAACCCAGATCTTCCCCGTTGGATTCAATCACTTTTTTATACCAGTAGAAACTGTTCTTTTTACTTCTTTTCAGTGTGCCTTTGCCCTCGTTATCCTTATCTACATAAATGAAACCATAGCGCTTGGCCATTTCACCCGTGGAAGCACTCACAATATCGATGCAACCCCAGGCTGTATAACCGATCAGGTTAACGCCGTCACGGACAGCTTCTCTCATCTGTTCAATGTGAGCGCGCAAAAACTCAATCCGGTACGTATCGTTAATGGTGCCATCCTCTTCAACGACATCCACTGCTCCCAGGCCATTCTCTACAATCATCATCGGAATGCGATACCGATCATAGACATGGTTCAGCACGTACCGGAGTCCAACCGGATCAATCTGCCAGCCCCAGTCCGTCGCCTTCAAATATGGATTTTTAAATCCGCCAAAAACGTTGCCTTGAGTCTCATCGCCCTCTGGTCTGGTACCCACCACGTGAGATTTGTAGTAGCTAAAGCTATAGAAATCAACACAACCTTGTTTTAGAATCTCCTCATCGTCATCGGCCATTTGAATGTGAATATTTTGCTCTTCAAAATACCTTTTGGCAAAGTCAGGATATTCTCCTCTAACTTGTACGTCACTGCTCATCATGTTGTTGATTTGATCCATTCTTAGTGCTTGTAACATATCTTCAGGTCTACATGTACTTCCATAACCATGACTGTAATTGATCA
>Ga0105244_10003841_pt1 | contig 10584 bp, 7 predicted proteins | sample KBSM44metaG_FD_80423 | JGI IMG/M metagenome (GOLD analysis project Ga0105244, IMG submission 80423) | Miscanthus rhizosphere microbial communities from Kellogg Biological Station, Michigan, USA - KBS M4-4 metaG | ecosystem: Host-associated > Plants > Roots > Rhizosphere > Soil | place: Michigan...
GAGCGAGCGATTGCCATGTATCCCCCTCTTCAGACCCGTTGCTTCAAGGCCTACGACATCCGCGGCCAGGTTCCCGCCGACCTCAATGACGACATCGCCTACCGTATCGGTCGTGCGCTGGTGTCCGAGCTGCATGGCAAGGCCTATGTGGTCGGCCGCGACATGCGCCTGGAAAGCCCAGGCCTGGCCGCTGCCCTGATCAAGGGCCTCACCGAGGCGGGCGCCGATGTACTCGACCTGGGCCTGTGCGGCACCGAAGAAGTCTATTTCGCCACCAGCCACCTCAAGGCCGATGGCGGCATCATGATCACCGCCAGCCATAACCCCAAGGGTTACAACGGCATGAAACTGGTGCGCGAGCATTCCAAGCCGATCAGCGGCGACACTGGCCTCGACGCTATCCGTGCCCGCGTGGAAGCCGGTAACTTCGACGACAAGGCAGCCACCGCTGGCCACGTTCGCGAAGTGTTCGACAAGAGCGCCTACATCGAGCACCTGCTCACCTACATCGACGTCAAATCGCTCAAGCCGCTCAAGGTCCTGGCCGATCCGGGTAACGGCGCAGTCGGCCCGACCATCGAGCTGCTCAAAGCCAAGCTTCCACTGGAACTGATCGTCATCAACGGCGAGCCAGACGGCAACTTCCCCAACGGCGTGCCCAACCCGCTGCTGCCGGAGAACCGCGAGCTGACCCGCAAGGCCTTGCTGGAAAACGGCGCCGACATGGGCATCGCCTGGGACGGCGACTTCGACCGTTGCTTCTTCTTCGACGACAAGGGCCGCTTCATCGAGGGCTACTACCTGGTTGGCCTGTTGGCGGAAATGCTGCTGAAGAAGCACCCCGGCAGCAAGATCATCCACGACCCGCGCCTGACCTGGAACACCATCGAACAGGTCGAGGCCGCCGGCGGCGTCGCCATCCAGAGCAAGACCGGCCACGCCTTCATCAAGGAGCGCATGCGCGCCGAAGACGCCGTGTACGGCGGCGAGATGAGCGCCCACCATTATTTCCGCGACTTCGCCTACTGCGACAGCGGTAATATCCCGTGGCTGCTGGTCGCCGAGTTGATGAGCGTCACTGGCAAGACTTTGGCTCAGCTGGTGGACGAGCGCATCGCAGCGTTCCCGTGCAGCGGCGAGATCAACTACGAAGTCGCCGATGTGAAGGGCTCGATCGAGAAGATCCTGGCGTTCTACACCGCCCAGAACCCCAGCGTCGACCGCACCGACGGCATCAGCGTCGAGTTCGCCGACTGGCGCTTCAGCCTGCGGGGTTCGAACACCGAGCCATTGCTGCGCCTGAATGTGGAAAGCCGCGGCAGCGAAGAATTGGTGGCTCAGCGTGTTGCTGAGATTGAGCGTTTGATCAAAGGATAATTATGTTTGGCATGTTAAGAGGCATCTGGGACTACAGAGGCTTCATCGTCACCTCCATCAAGAACGAGTTCGTTGCGCGTTTCGCGCGCAGCAAGCTCGGTGGCCTCTGGATGATCATTCATCCGCTGGCCCAGGTCGCTATCTATGCGCTCATCCTGTCGAACGTGCTCGGCGCCCGCTTGCCGGGCATCGACAACAAGTACGCCTACGCGCTGTACCTGATCGCCGGCATCCTGGCGTGGAACCTGTTCGCGGAGATCGTCGGACGCTGCCTGACGGTGTTCATCGAGCAAGGCAACCTGATGAAAAAGATGCGCTTTCCGCGCATTGCGTTGCCGATCATCGTCGTGGGCTCCGCGCTGCTCAACAATTTGCTGCTGTTCGCCGCCGTGTTGATCATCTTCGCTGCGCTCGGCCATGCCCCGAACATGCAGATGTTCTGGCTGATTCCGCTGACATTCACCATCGTCGCGCTGGCCGTGGGCGTCGGCTTGGTACTGGGTGTCTTGAACGTGTTCATCAGGGATATCGGTCAGGTCATGCCGATCGTCCTTCAGGTGTGGTTCTGGTTCACTCCGATCGTGTATTCGATAAACATCGTTCCGGATTACCTGAGAGGTACACTGGATTCCAATCCCATGTACCCCATCGTCGCCGCGTACCACAACGTATTGGTGTACAAGGTGCCGCCTGATTTCGCACAGATCGGCGTGGTGGTCTTGATCGCCTTGGGCTTGATGCTGCTGGGCTTGTTCCTGTTCCGTCGGGCATCCGCAGAAATGGTGGACTCCCTATGACACTTCTCGCCGTTACCAATGTAGGCAAGGCCTACCGCTCCTACCGCTCGGAATGGCAGCGCATGGCGCGCTGGTTCTACATGCCGGTCAAAGCCACCGAAGAGCACTGGGTGCTCAAGCACATCAGCTTCAGCCTGGGCGCTGGCGAAGCCATCGGTCTCGTCGGCCAGAATGGCGCCGGCAAGTCCACGCTCCTGAAAATGATCACTGGCACCCTGCAGCCCAGTGAGGGCAAGGTTCAGGTGAATGGTCGCATTGCTGCCATCCTCGAGCTGGGCATGGGCTTCAACCCCGAGCTCACAGGGCGGCAGAACGTCTATCACGCCGCCGGCCTGATGGGCTTCAACGTCAATGAGATCAATGGTGCCATCGACGACATCGAAGCGTTCGCGGAAATCGGCGAATATTTCGATCACGCCGTGCGCACCTATTCCAGCGGCATGCAGATGCGCGTGGCCTTTTCTGTGGCTACCGCATTCCGCCCCGAAATTCTCATCATCGACGAAGCCCTCTCGGTCGGCGACAGCTACTTCCAGCACAAGAGCTTCGGTCGCATCAAGGAATACCAGAAAGCCGGTACGACCTTGCTGATCGTGTCCCACGACAGGGGTTCGATCCAGGCGTTGTGCAGTCGCGCGATTCTTCTGGATGGCGGCACCATCATCAAGGATGGCCCACCTGAAGAAGTCATGGACTACTACAACGCGATCATCGCGCAGAAAGAAAACTCGGTGGTCGAGGTGAATACCCTTGCCGATGGCGGGCGTCAGACCAAGTCCGGCAGTGGCAAGGCTTCCATCGAAAGCGTGACGCTCTACAACGCCGAAAACGCGCCGGTCGAATACATCGCGGTAGGTGAGGATGTTTGCCTCACCATCAAGGTCAAGATCAACGTCGAGTTGCCTGAGCTGGTCGTCGGCTATGTGATCAAGGATCGGTTGGGTCAGGATGTCTTCGGCACCAACACTCACCATCTCAAGTGCGTGCGAACCGATCTGCAGCAAGGCGAAGTGTTGACGTACCAATTTCGCTTCCCGGCCATGCTGGGAGTTGGATCGTATTCGGTGGCCGTTGCACTGCACGCGACCGACAGCCATATCGCGGACAATTACGAGTGGCGCGATCTGGCGCTGCTGTTCAATGTGGTCAACATGTCCAAGGGCAGCTTTGTCGGCTTGGCCTGGATACCTCCGACCGTGGAGTGCAAGTGATGGATGACGGTTTCTACCGTGCTTTCGAGGACCGCTATCGCGGTTCTCGAGAACTGATTACCCAGCGACTCAGAGTTTATTTGCCGTTTCTCGAGCCGCTCAAGGCCCTTTACCAGGATTATCCGATACTGGATCTGGGCTGCGGTCGTGGCGAATGGCTGGGCTTGCTTCAGCTCGAAGGCTATGCACCCATGGGCGTGGACCTAGACGAGGGGATGCTGCAGGCCTGTCAGGCCCTGGGCTTGCCCGCGCGCAACGCCGATGCTCTGGCAGCGCTCAAGGAGCTGCCTGACAACAGCCTGATCGCTGTAACCGGGTTTCACATTGCCGAACACATTCCGTTTCCAGTTCTGCAAGAAGTCGTCGCCGAAGCACAGCGCGTGCTGCGCCCGGCCGGGCTGCTGATTCTGGAAACGCCGAACGCGGAAAGTCTGGTCGTGGGGACCAATACTTTCTATCTGGACCCCACCCACGAGCGGCCCTTGCCCGGCCTGCTGCTGTCATTTCTGGCCGAGCATTCCGGCTTCGCCAGGGCCAAAATCGTACGCCTTCAAGAGCGCACCGAACTGCGTGCCGAAGATCAGAACATCGGCCTGTGGGACGTAATTTCGGGCACCAGCCCGGACTATGCCGTGGTGGGTCAGAAGCCGGCTACCGACGAACAACTCGAAGCCTTTGCGCCTGCCTTCGACATTGCCTACGGCGTGGCTCTGGATGACTTGGCAATGCGTTACGACCATGCCCTCGAGCAGCGTCTGAATGCGATGGAAAGCAAGATTGCCGAGGCTCCCGATCAGGAGTCGCCCGAGCAGTTCGTCACCTATCCTGGTCTGCAGGATGCGCTGGAGCGTATTCATGCTCACCATGCAGAACAACTGAAGCTTTTGCACGACAACTTCCAGCATTCGGCCGAAGTGCACGAAGACCGCTTCAACCAGGCGACCCAGGCTCAGGAGAGCCGCTTCAATGAGGCGGTACTGGCGCAGGAAGAGCGATTCACAGAGGCCGTACTGGCGCAGGAGCAGCGGTTCCAGGATCTCGTCATCGCTCAGGAGCAGCGCTTCAACGACGCGCTGGTGGCTCAGGAGCAGCGGTTCGTCGAATCGTCCGCGGCTCAGGAACAACGTCTCAACGATGCCGCCGTGGCGCAGGAACAACGCTTCATCGAGTCGTCCCTGGTTCAGGAGCAACGGTTCAGTCAGGGCGTGGAGGCACATCAGCATCGGTTCAGCGAAAGCGTGATCGACTTGCAACAGCGGTGTACGCATCTTCAGAACAGCCTGGCCGAAGCCCATCAACACCACAGCAACGCGGTGCAGGAACTCGAACAGGTTCGCAGCGAGCTCAATGCTTCGTTGGGTCATGCCCACCATTGGTACCTGCGCGCCGTGGCCTACGAGCAGCAGTTGCAGGAAATGCAGCGCAGTACCTTCTGGCGCGTCACCAGTCCGGCTCGCTGGTCGGTTCATACCGTGCGCACCGCGCCGGTTGCCGTGGTCGGCGTGGTGCGTGGCTCGGGTCGCCGGGTACTGGGTGCCGCCGTTCAGTTCGTGCTCGACCGGCCGATGCTGCGTCAGCGTCTGAACAATTCGCTCAAACGTTCCCCGCGCCTGTACATGGCCCTCAAGAGCGTGGTGCACAACCACGGGATGATGGCCGATACCGCGCTGGCTTCCAATCCGCCGCCCGACAGTTCAGTGCCGCCGCATCTGGAAGGGCTGTCGGTTGAGGCGCGTCAGATTTATCACGACCTGAAAAAAGCTATTGATCAAAAGGACCGGGGCTAATGCGGATTGTTATAGACATGCAGGGCGCTCAGGTGCATTGCGCCAACTCCGAGTCACCCTGCTATGTCATGGACCTAGTGGAAAGCCTGGTCGAAAATTGCGGGGAGCACGAGGTCTTCCTTGCCTTGAGCAGCCTGCTCGACGGCACCATCGAAGCCATTCGTGCAAAGTTTCACGGGGTCTTGCCCAGCGAGAACATTCGCGTCTGGTCCGCGCCCGGGCCTGTGGACCTGCACCATGGTGAAAACGCCGGGCGTGCCAAGGTCGCCGAACTGGTGCGTGAGGCGTTCCTGGCCAACCTGGAGCCGGACCTGTTGCTGTTGTCCCATCCAATGCCCGGTACCAGCCAGGAGGCTGCATCGGTCATCGGCACACTGCCTGGTGGCATGTCGGTCGGCGTGATCGTCGACAGCGCAAGTGAATTTGAAAGCGACGCGCCCATCCCGCAGTGGGCGCATCAGTTCGACCGCAATGCCAAGGCCCACAGCGTATTGCTGCTGCGCCCTCTGAACGCCGAAACCGTCGGCCAGGCGCTGGACATCCCCAATGAGCGGATCATTTCGCTGGCCACGGATTCGACCGGCGACTTCGACGAGCAGGATCTGCGCAGCGATGCGTCGAGCATCCTCGCACTGTTGGAACGTAGTGCCATCGCTCCGCTGAAAAAGCCGGCATCGCGTCATCGCCTGGCCTACGTTTCGCCTTTGCCGCCGCAGAAGAGCGGTATCGCCGGATACAGCGCCGAGCTGTTGCCCGAGCTCGCCGCCTACTACGACATCGATGTGGTCACCGGCTATTCTGAAGTGACCGACGCGTGGGTGTTGGCCAACTGTACTCTGCGTACTGTCGAGTGGTTCCGGGAAAATGCCTCGCACTATCAGCGGGTCATCTATCACCTGGGCAACAACCCGATGCATGCCTTCATGTTCGACTTGCTCGACGAGATTCCAGGCATCGTGGTGTTGCACGATTTCTATCTGGGCAACGTGCACTGGTATCGCCAGGCGCATGCGCTGAAACCTGGTGCGTGGGTACAGGAGTTGTACCAGGGTCATGGTTACAAGGCAGTAGCGGATTTCTTCGAGGACGGCGTGCATGAGACGCTTCCCCGTTATCCAGGAAGCCTGGGCGTGCTCAGCAAGGCCCTGGGTGTGATCGTGCACTCCGAATACTCGCTGGCGCTGGCGCGGCATTGGTATGGCAACTCGGAGCACTGCTCCATGATCCCACTGCTGCGGGTTCCCGCAGCAGCGCCCGACCGGGCCAGAGCGCGCAAGGCGCTGGGCTTGAAGCCCGATGACTTTGTCGTCTGCACTTTCGGATTCATGGGCAAGACCAAGCTCAACCATCGCCTGCTCTCGGCTTGGGAAAGTTCCGCGCTGTTAAGCGAGGACCGCAAGTGCAAGTTGTTCTTCGTCGGTCAGAACGAAGCATCCGATTACGGCCAGGACATCGAAAAACAGCTCAAGGCACGCAAGCAGGCTTCAGGCGTCAGCATCGTCGGCTGGACCGACAACGCCACCTACGAGCTGTACCTGGCAGCGGCGGATGTCGGTGTGCAGCTGCGGGAGTTGTCCCGAGGCGAAACGTCCGCGGCAGTGCTCGACTGCTTCAACTACGGCTTGGGAACCATCGTCAATGCGAACGGCGCGATGGCCGATCTGCCCGATGACGTATTGATCAAATTGCCGGACCGGTTCAGCGACACGCAGTTGGCCCAAGCCTTGGAACAACTGCGGGGCGATCCGCAGTTCTGCCGGGAGCTGGGCGACCGGGCGGCTGCCTTTGTGCATGCCGAGCATGCGCCGGCACAGTGCGCCAAACTGTACATGGAGCGGATCGAAGCGCACTACGACGAACACAGCCGCTACAAGACGTTCGTGTCCTCGGTGGCCGACGTCATCACCAGTAACGAAGCCAGCGTCGACATTCTCGAAACCTCCAAGTGCATCGCGCTCAATCAGCCGCCGACCATCGGTTTGCGCCGTATCTACGTCGACGTATCGGCCATGGCACGTATCGATCTGCGGACCGGCATCCAGCGTGTAGTCCGGGCGCTGTTGCTGGCGCTGATCGAATCGCCGCCGCCGGGCTATCTGTTCGAGCCTGTGCTGCTGAGTAACGTCGGTGGTGCCTGGCACTGGCGCTATGCACGCAGTTTCATGATGGCGCTCATGGGTTGCCCTAACGATTGGCTGCGTGATGACCCTGTCGACATGCAGCCGGGCGAGCAATTCCTCGGTCTGGATTTCTGCGGCTCCTATACCGTGGAGGGCGGCAAGGCCAAGGTCTTTGCCCGCATGCGCGAGCGTGGCGTGAGAACCTCGTTCGTGGTCTATGACTTGATTCCCATCCTCTTCGAGGAGCACTTCCCGCCAGGCACGAAGGATGCTCACGCTCAGTGGTTGTATGAAATCACCCAAGCCGACGCGGCCCTGTGCATTTCCGCCGCGGTCGCCCACGACCTTCAGTATTGGCTGGCAGTTCACGGCGCTCCGCGTCCCGACCACAAGCGTCTGGAAACCAGCTGGTTCCACCTGGGCGCCGACTTGAACTCGTCGGTGCCAAGCACCGGAATGCCGGATGGTGCCGTCGAGATTCTTGCCCGTCTGCGCAGCGCACCGACCTTCCTGTCGGTAGGTACCATCGAGCCGCGCAAGGGCTACGCCCAGACGCTGGCGGCATTCGACCTGCTGTGGGACGAATGCGAAGAGCTGAATCTGGTATTCGTTGGCAAGGAAGGCTGGATGGTCGACAAGCTCGCAGCCAGTTTGCGCAAGCATCCACAGCTGAACAAGCGCCTGTTCTGGCTCGAAGGCATCAGCGACGAATACCTCGAGAAGCTGTACGAGTCTTCGTCGTGCCTGCTGGCCGCTTCGGAAGGAGAGGGCTTCGGCCTGCCACTGATCGAGGCCGCCCAGCACAGGTTGCCGATCCTGGCGCGAGCGCTGCCGGTGTTCCGCGAAGTGGCCGGCGAGCACGCCTCGTTCTTCGAAGGGGACACGCCGCGAGCATTGGCCGATGCCGTGCACCAGTGGGTCCGCAACGATGCCGAGGGCAATACCATCCGTTCCGATGCGATGCCGTGGCTGACCTGGAAGCAAAGTGCGGAGCAGTTGAAGAAAGCGCTGTTCGGTATCGAGCAGATAGCGCCTTCGACGATCGCTCGGGCTGATGTCGAGCCCGATGCCGTGCAGGCCACGCAGCGTACTCGGCAGGAATGCTGAAGTATCGAGGGCGACGCTGACGTCGCTCTCGATAGCGGTTCGAAGCATTGCCTCGGGGGCATCTATCGCCCGTGACCGGGCAATGTCAGGGCCTTGGCCGGGGGGTATCGCCCGGCCCTTGCTTATACCCAACTGGCTGTTTCCAAGGTATTATTGGCGGCTATATGCGTTCTCCCGTTCATGGGTCAGGACCGAACTAAACCATTGACGGTGCACGTGTGATGACATCCAGCCTGAAGATTGAAAACCAACTTGTTGGCAAGAAAATTCTGGTAACCGGACACACCGGCTTTACCGGAAGTTGGGCATGCCTGTGGTTGACATCTATCGGCGCCAAAGTTGCCGGCTATTCGTTGGCTCCCGACACCACCCCTTCGCTCTATCAGCAAATGGGGCTGGACCAGGAAGTCGACAGCACGCTGGGCGACATCTGTGATTTCGAATCACTTCACAAAGCCGTCGAAGCCTTTCAGCCCGAGTTGATCCTGCACCTGGCCGCGCAACCGCTGGTGCGCAAATCCTACCGCGAGCCTGTTCAGACGTTCCTGGTCAATGCCCAGGGAACCGCTCATGTGCTGGAAGCAGCCCGCCTGGTCAAGAGTGTGCGTGGCGTGCTGTGTATCACCACGGACAAGGTCTACAAGAACAATGAGTGGGCGTGGCCTTACCGCGAAAACGATCCGTTGGGTGGCAAGGACCCCTACAGCGCGTCCAAAGCGGCTGCGGAGATGGTGATCCAGAGCTATGCGGCGTCCTATCCTTTTTCCGAAGGGCAGGGGCCGGCCATCGCTACCGCTCGCGGCGGCAACATCATCGGGGGTGGTGACTGGTCGGAAGACCGTCTGGTACCAGACTTCGTTCGCGCCGCCATCGAGGGTCAGCCCATGACGTTGCGCTACCCGGACGCCACACGCCCGTGGCAGCACGTCCTGGCGTTGGTCCACGGTTATCTGGTAATTCTGGGCGAACTGGCCTCGGAAAACCCCCAGCGTGTCGCCAAGGCCTGGAACCTGGGGCCGCAAGAACTCAAGCAGTACTCGGTCAGAAGCGTTCTGGAACTCATGAGCGAGCACTGGCAGCGTCCAGACCTCAAGTACATGGACAATCCGTTGCCCGAGGCGGGCTCGCTGGCGCTGGACAGCTCCATCGCGAGAAACCAGTTGAACTGGATTCCCGTGTGGGACACCGAGGAAGTCGTCCGCCAGACAGCCATCTGGTACCGCGACTTCTACGCCAATCCAGAGAAAGCCCGCGAGATCACCCTGGCTCAGATCAACGAGTGGCGCGCAGGCATTCAGGAGTGATCTACATCCTGGGAGGGCGAGGCCGGCTAGGTCGGGCCCTGGCAGCGCTCTACGAGCCGAGCCAGGTCGTCTGCCTCGACAGGGCAGACTATGAAGCATGGCCCACCGCAGGTGCGGCCGCCGTCAGATCGTACTTTTCCCAGGGCAAGCCAGTACCCTCGATCATCTATGTCTGCTCGGGTCTGCTGGACCCGCGCTTGAGTGACGAAGACCTGCTGGCGGTCAATTACCACCTGCCGCGCGCTGTCATCGAAGGCGTCGAGGATCTCGCAAGCAAAGTCGTCACGTTCGGCACGGCCATGGAACATGGTTTGACCGACAATCGTTACGTCAACAGCAAGGTCAGGCTCGGCGAGTTCGTGGAGCAGGCCAACGCGATGGGCGCAGGCGCGACCCATGTCCGTATCCATACGCAATACGGTGAAGGCGAGCCCAGTCCGTTCATGTTTCTGGGGCAGATGTTGACCGCTTTACGCAGTGATACCGCCTTTGCCATGACGTTGGGTAAGCAACTGCGCGAATACCACCACGTTGAAGACGACGCACGGGCCGTCAAGGCTCTGGTGTCGAGCGATGTGGCAGGTCTGGTGGATCTCGCACACGGCAAGCCGGTTACCCTGCGCAGCTTGGCCGAAGCTGTCTTCGAAGCGCAAGGCAAGTCTCATCTTCTGCAGGTAGGCGCCGTACCGGAACCTGCGCAGGACAATTTCGACAGGGTCTTCAGCGTCCCTGAATCACTCAAGACCCATTCGTTCAGAGACACGCTGCCAGCGGTCGTTGAATACATGAAGTCAAGGATGAATGGTTAATGCAAGGTTTCGATACGCACATGCTTGAATCAAACAAAAAACCTTTGGTTTCAATATCGATTCCGGTCCTCA
>Ga0105244_10003851_pt1 | contig 10571 bp, 13 predicted proteins | sample KBSM44metaG_FD_80423 | JGI IMG/M metagenome (GOLD analysis project Ga0105244, IMG submission 80423) | Miscanthus rhizosphere microbial communities from Kellogg Biological Station, Michigan, USA - KBS M4-4 metaG | ecosystem: Host-associated > Plants > Roots > Rhizosphere > Soil | place...
GTCATCGTGCTGTGGTCGGAAATCCACTCTGCGTTTGGTTTCCTGGAAAACATTTCGCTCTGGGATGTCACCTCCACCGTACAGGGCGTGGAAAGCCTTGAGCCTATCACCCTGGGCGCGGTGCTGATCGCTATTCTGGTCTTTATCATTACCACCCAACTGGTGCGTAACTTCCCTGCTCTACTCGAACTGGCGCTGCTGCAACACCTGGATTTGACGCCGGGTACCGGCTACGCCATCACCACCATCACCAAATACCTGTTGATGCTGTTTGGCGGCCTGGTGGGCTTCTCAATGATCGGCATTGAATGGGCAAAACTGCAGTGGCTGGTGGCGGCGCTCGGCGTCGGTTTGGGCTTTGGCTTGCAGGAAATCTTTGCCAACTTTATCTCAGGCCTGATTATCCTCTTTGAGAAACCGATTCGTATTGGCGATACCGTGACAATCCGCGATCTCACGGGAAGCATCACCAAGATCAACACCCGTGCCACGACCATCAGCGACTGGGATCGTAAAGAGATCATCGTGCCGAACAAGGCGTTCATCACCGAGCAGTTTATTAACTGGTCGTTGTCGGATTCGGTAACGCGTGTGGTGCTGACGGTACCTGCGCCGGGCGATGCCAATAGCGAAGAGGTGACGCAAATCCTGCATACCGCGGCAGAGCGCTGTTCTCTGGTGATTGATAACCCGCCGCCGGAAGTGTTCCTGGTGGATCTCCAGCAGGGTATTCAGTTATTTGAACTGCGAATTTATGCAGCAGAGATGGGCCATCGTATGCCGCTGCGCCACGAAATCCACCAGTTGATACTGGCAGGCTTCCGTGAGCACGGGATCGAGCTGCCATTCCCACCCTTCCAGATGCGTCTGGAAAGTCTGGATGGGCGTAAAACGGCGCGCACCTTAACGTCGGCAGGTAACAATAAGCGTCCGGCAGGAAGTTTGTAATTTGATACCAGTACAGTAAGTCATTGAGAAATAAGAAAATCTAGCAAGCTCCATATTTAATATGGAGTTATGCTCTATGGATAACCCGATGTATGATTTTTACTAGCAGAACTGATAGCGAAGAAAGAAACACCAGAACCAGAATAGGGCAACAGCAATCACGACAGAATATTGCCAGCCACTACGTTGTTTTTTGTACATCATGGCATAAATAAACGGGAAAAATACGGGAATGGTCATTGCCACACCAATCGGGCGGATATCATCGTTCTCAATGTAAATCATAAGATCGCAGATGTTGTTTATTCCGTTACCATCAATAAACCACTCTTTATCCTGCGTGGAGAACAATGAAATCCATAATATGCTAACCCAGAACCAGATAAAATTAAGTGTGAATGATTTCCAGCTCAATTACCACCTCGCATAATTTTCATTATCGCTTCTTTTTTCTCAATAATTCTTCTTCCATATTCGCTATATTCGCGCCCGGGCGCACCTTTTGGAGCTACAATTGAGTCAATAAAATCTTGCTTCCCCCTTTCCAGTCCTCGATTATACCGAGATCCAGCCAAAATTATTTGCTCATCGGTTAAATTTTCCGTATCAATATCTGGATAATCATACATAATTAAATCACGTAGATGAAAAGCGACAACCCTGATATTAAAACTATTATCAAGTAAGCATATTGATAATTGAAATTGTTCATAAGATGATAAAATGTCAGGTCTGACCCCTATTGTTCGAGCTGCTACACCTAATTGTATAGCAACAGACCCTACCGAAGTAGAATTAGAGATTTTGTTATCATGTTTTCTTAAGATAGTTTCTAATACTTGCTTCAGTTGTAAAACGCCTACTGATTTAAAACGCTCAGGCGTCCCACCAACTTCTGCTGCGGCAACGCCTGCCAATAGCAACAATGGAATCTGTGCTTCTCTGGCATATTGCTTCAACATTTCCCGATGGTGAATCAGCCAGGCAGTTTTATAAAGCCATAAATGCGCTTTACCTGTACTGAATGTCCAGTTCGAGGGAAGATAATACCATCGAAAAAAATCCAGCCCATTCCAGTGAGGGAAACCATATTCATCAACCTTACAGAATATTAAATTATCACTCATGTAAAAAACTCGCTCTATAAATTGATAGCCAAGAGAGAGTCAAAATAAAAGCACTTCGTTGATATTAACGTGACTAATATCGCACAAAGTAGAAATGAACCGAATAAAAAAATCTTTTTATATAATCCCTATGTATTAATGTCGATAAATAATAATTAGATTAAATAAATAGCGAGAGGTCGATGATTTTCACCGACCTTATTAAAAAAAATCAAGCCCGGTCGACGGTAAACGCCATTACGTCTGCCAGGCTTTCTGCGCCCAGCGCCAGCATTACCAGGCGGTCCACGCCCAGCGCCACGCCGGAGCAATCGGGCATGCCGGCCTTCAGTGCATCCAGCAGGTTGGTGTCTACCGGCTGCTGCGGTAAACCACGGGCCGCACGTTTACGGTTGTCCTGATCAAAACGTTGCTGCTGCTCACGGGCATCCGTCAGTTCATGGAACCCATTCGCCAGCTCAATACCTTTGAAGTAAACCTCAAAACGCTCTGCCACGCGGTGATCTTCGGTACTGATCTGCGCCAGCGCGGCCTGGCTTGCCGGGAAGTGGTAGACAAATGCCGGACGGTCTTTACCAATATGCGGCTCAACGCCCATGGTGAAGAGTAATTGCAGCAAGGTGTCACGGTCTTCTTCGGTATCGGCAATATTGCTTAGATCGAGCTTTGCCGCTACGCCGCGTAACGCGGTTTTGTCAGCAGAAAGCGGGTCAATATCCAGATGACGCTGGAAAGCCTGCTGATAAGAAAGTGACTCGGCGGCCGGGCACTCCAGCACCTGCTGTAAAAGATCGTCTACTTCATTCATCAGTCGGTACATGTCGTAGTGCGGTCTGTACCACTCCAGCATGGTGAATTCCGGGTTGTGGTGACGCCCCATCTCTTCATTACGGAAACTGCGGCACAGCTGGAACACCGGCCCACACCCAGCGGCCAGCAGGCGCTTCATATGGTACTCGGGGCTGGTCATCAGGTAGAGGTTCATTCCCTGAGAATGACCCGGTCCCACAAAGCGAGTTTCAAACGGGAACAGGTGAATATCTGTTACCGTGGCCTGGCTCATGCAAGGCGTTTCCACTTCCAGCACACCGCGATCGGCAAAGAAGCGGCGAACTTCTGCCATGATAGCCGCGCGTTTCAACAAGTTAGGAATGGATGCGCTCGGCTGCCAGGTTGCCGTCTCGCTCATGGTACTTTCTCCGAATTCTGATAAGGGCACGAAGTCTACCCGCATCGGCCAGGAGAGACAAATTTTGCGCAATACATTTACTGAACATGATAAATGGACGCCAGATCACGCTTCCAGACTGACATTTATCAACCTGAGTGATTAATGGGGGGTGAAGAACGGCAAAACAATCGAACACATCAAATTTCCCTTTTTCTCCTAAGGTTATACTCCCCCCGACAAAAAGGAGTAGTAAACACGTTCGTCTTCGGCGCATGCCGTTGTGCGAAATAATAAAACCTGGAGGAATGTCGTGCATACCTTTCAAGCCGATCTTGCTGTGATAGGCGCAGGCGGAGCGGGACTTCGCGCCGCTATCGCTGCCGCCCAAGCGAATCCTGATGCCAAAATCGCCCTCATTTCCAAAGTTTACCCAATGCGAAGCCATACCGTGGCCGCAGAGGGTGGATCCGCCGCTGTCGCGCAGGATCATGACAGCTTTGAATATCATTTCCATGACACGGTCGCTGGCGGTGACTGGCTGTGCGAACAGGATGTTGTCGATTATTTCGTGCATCAATGCCCGACAGAGATGACCCAACTGGAGCAGTGGGGCTGTCCGTGGAGCCGTCGACCCGATGGCTCAGTGAACGTTCGCCGCTTTGGCGGGATGAAAATTGAGCGTACCTGGTTTGCCGCCGACAAAACCGGCTTCCATATGCTGCACACTCTCTTCCAGGCTTCACTTCAGTTCCCACAAATTCAGCGTTTTGACGAGCATTTCGTGCTCGACATTCTCGTCGACGATGGCCAGGCGCGAGGCCTGGTCGCCATGAACATGATGGAGGGCACGCTGGTGCAGATTCGCGCCAACGCCGTGATCATGGCTACTGGCGGCGCAGGCCGCGTCTACCGCTTCAATACCAACGGCGGCATCGTCACTGGCGATGGCATGGGGATGGCGCTCGCGCATGGCGTCCCGCTGCGGGATATGGAATTTGTACAATACCACCCAACCGGGTTGCCGGGTTCCGGCATTCTCATGACAGAGGGTTGCCGTGGTGAAGGCGGCATTTTGGTAAATAAAAATGGCTACCGTTATCTGCAGGATTACGGCATGGGGCCGGAAACTCCGCTGGGCGAGCCGAAAAACAAATACATGGAGCTTGGCCCGCGCGACAAAGTCTCCCAGGCCTTCTGGCACGAATGGCGGAAAGGCAACACCATCCCCACCCCACGCGGCGACGTGGTGCACCTCGACCTGCGCCACCTGGGCGAGAAAAAACTGCTGGAGCGCTTACCGTTCATCTGTGAACTGGCGAAAGCCTATGTGGGTGTCGACCCGGTGAAAGAGCCGATTCCGGTTCGCCCAACCGCGCATTACACCATGGGCGGTATCGAAACCAATCAACAATGCGAAACCCAGATTCAGGGGCTGTTTGCTGTAGGCGAATGTTCCTCGGTAGGACTGCACGGCGCAAACCGTCTCGGTTCCAATTCGCTGGCAGAACTGGTGGTATTTGGTCGACTGGCCGGTGAGCAGGCCATGGCGCGGGCAAACTCAGTGAATACCGCGAATGATGCCGCACTGAATGCGCAGGCTAAAGACGTTGAACAGCGCCTCAAAAATCTGGTTAACCAGGAAGGCACGGAAAACTGGGCAAAAATCCGCGATGAGATGGGCGAATCGATGGAAGAAGGCTGCGGCATTTACCGTACGCCAGAGCTGATGCAAAAAACCGTCGATAAACTGGCGGAACTGCAAGAGCGTTTTAAACGGGTGCGTATTACCGACACCTCCAGCGTCTTTAATACCGACATTCTTTACACCATCGAACTGGGACACGGCCTGAACGTGGCGGAATGTATGGCGCATTCCTCACTGGCCCGCAAAGAGTCACGCGGCGCGCACCAGCGGCTGGATGAAGGCTGCACCGAGCGCGATGACGTGAATTTCCTGAAACATACGCTGGCATACCGTGATGCAGACGGCACCACGCGTCTTGACTACAGCGACGTGAAAATCACCACGTTACCGCCTGCAAAACGCGTTTATGGTGCTGAAGCGGAAGCCGCTGAGAAGAAGGAAGCGACCCATGGCTGAGATGAAGACCTTAAAAGTTGAGGTGGTCCGCTACAACCCGGAAGCAGACGTTGCCCCTCATAGTGCCTTTTACGATGTGCCTTATGATGAGCAAACCTCGCTGCTGGATGCGCTCGGGTACATTAAAGATAACCTGGCGCCCGACCTCAGCTACCGCTGGTCATGCCGTATGGCGATTTGCGGTTCCTGCGGCATGATGGTCAATAAAGTGCCGAAGCTTGCCTGTAAAACCTTTTTACGTGAATACAGTAAAGGGATGAAAATCGAAGCGCTGGCAAACTTCCCCATTGAGCGCGATCTGGTGGTCGACATGACCCACTTTATCGAAAGCCTGGAAGCCATCAAACCGTACATTATTGGTAATCCCCGTACGCCGGATCAGGGGCCTAACAAGCAAACCCCGGCACAGATGGCGAAATACCATCAGTTCTCCGGCTGTATCAACTGCGGCCTGTGCTATGCAGCCTGCCCGCAGTTTGGGCTGAACCCAGAGTTTATAGGCCCGGCGGCGATCACCCTGGCGCACCGTTACAACCTCGACAGCCGGGACAAAGGCCAGCAGCAACGCATGGCGCAACTGAACAGCCCGAACGGGGTCTGGAGCTGCACCTTCGTCGGTTACTGTTCGGAAGTGTGCCCGAAACATGTCGATCCGGCTGCCGCCATCCAACAGGGCAAAGTAGAAAGCTCGAAAGACTTTCTTATCGCCACCCTGAAACCACGCTAAGGAACGCAAAATGACCCAACGCAAACCTTATGTCCGGCCCATGCCGTCGAGCTGGTGGAAATCGCTGCCGTTTTATCGCTTCTACATGCTGCGTGAAGGTACCGCTCTGCCCACCGTATGGTTCAGTATTGTGCTGATCTTCGGCCTTTTTTCTCTTAAGCATGGTCCAGAGTCCTGGATGAGCTTTGTCAGTTTTCTGCAAAACCCGATTGTGGTGATCTTAAATCTGATAACCCTGGCCGCTGCACTCCTGCATACCAAAACCTGGTTTGAGCTGGCGCCGAAGGCGGCGAACGTCATCATTAAAGATGAGAAGCTGAAACCCGGGCCGATTATTAAAGGGCTGTGGGCGGTAACCGTGCTGGTGACCCTGGTTATCCTCTTCATCGCCCTGTTCTGGTAAGGAGACCACGATGATTAATCCAAATCCAAAACGTTCTGACGAACCCGTCTTCTGGGGATTGTTTGGCGCAGGCGGCATGTGGGGGGCCATCGTTGCCCCGGTGATAGTGCTGCTGGTCGGTATACTGCTGCCGCTAGGACTCTACCCAGGCGAGGCGCTCGGCTATGAACGCGTACTGGCCTTCGCCCAGAGCTTGATGGGCCGCGCCTTCCTGTTCCTGATGATCGTCCTGCCGCTCTGGTGCGGTCTTCACCGCTTGCACCACGCCATGCACGATATCAAAGTCCATGTGCCAAACGGCAAGTGGGTGTTTTACGGTCTCGCTGCCATCCTGAGTGTGGTAACCCTGGTAGGCGTGATTTTTATTTGATATTACTTGCTCTCCTGCATCGGCAGGGGAGCAATTTTTCCGCCAGGTTCTACACTTAGCTAAAAAACCTGAAAGGAAAATATCATGCGCTTGCTGCCTGTCATTGCCACTGCTGCCGCTGCGTTTTTGCTTGTGGCCTGTAGCACTCCCACCCCACCCTCTGGTGTAACCGTTGTTGAAAATTTTGATGCCCAGCGTTATCTCGGCCGCTGGTATGAAATCGCGCGTCTCGACCACAGCTTTGAACGCGGTCTCGAAAAGGTCACTGCCACCTACAGCACCATGGACGATGGGGGCATTCAGGTCATCAACCGGGGATACAATCGGGAAAGGGGTAAGTGGCAACAGTCGGTGGGTAAAGCCTATTTCACCGGCGATACCCGCCGTGCTGCACTGAAAGTGTCGTTCTTCGGGCCATTCTACGGCGGCTATAACATCATTGCGCTCGATAAAGATTACCAGCATGCGCTGGTGTGCGGACCGAATCGCGACTATCTGTGGATTTTGTCCCGCACGCCGACATTACCGGATACAGTGAAAAAACAGATGGTTGATATCGCCGCCCGCGAAGGCTTTGCGGTAGAAAAACTGATGTGGATTAATCAGACCTATTAATGGGTGCTGAGTTTAAGCCCAATAATACCTGCAACAATCAGCCCCAGACTGAGCAATCGGGCGGGGCTGGCTGACTCGCCGAGCAGCACCATCCCCGTAATCGCTGCCCCCACCGCGCCAATGCCGGTCCAGATCGCATAAGCCGTACCGACCGGCAGGCTTTTCATCGCCCATGACAGCAGGACGACGCTGGCAATCATTGCCGTTACGGTAATAATGCTGGGCGTTAAACGCGTGAATCCCTGCGTGTACTTTAGGCCGATAGCCCAAACCACTTCCAGAAGACCTGCAATAAGAAGAATTAACCAGGACATGTTTGGCTCCAGTGTGGGGCCGTCCCCGTTGTGAATGGCGCTATCGGGTCGTCCCGACAGGCTGGTGAGAGAAAGTAAATTCTGGCTCAGCAACAGTCACAATGCAATATTTTTGCAATTGCATCGATTTAAGTGACTTAAAGCAAGAAATAGCCACTGTTAGCAGCGTAGTTCAGGCATTTATTCGCCATCTCTACCCCCTATGATGAGGTGCTATCCGGGAAAAGGAAGCCGTGCGCCACTACTCTACTGCGAAGAAAAAAATGTTCAAAATCCTCTTGATTGACCGTTGTTATTTCACCCGAACGGGGCTGGAAACCTGGCTCAATCAAACCGATCTTTTCCCCGCCTCATTCCTGGTGACGGCACTGAATAACTTAATGCTCGCTAAAGAGCATATTGCACAATGGCAACCCGATCTGATCATTGCCGATCTGTTTGGCTTCAAAAACGATCTGCACCATATCCACCAGCTCTCCTCTTTGTTCTCCGCATGCAGCGAAGAGAACCGCCTGATTCTTCTTGATTCAGGGAAGGATGAAGCGCTTACGGAGTACTGTGCACAATATGCCGTTCATGCGAGCCTGTTGAAGACGGTTCCGCTGGAGACACTGGCCTACGCGATTGATGCTGCGGTGTTGGCACGCCCTATTCGTCATGTGCCACAACTTGCCACGCCGCTTTTGACACGTCAGGAAGAGAAAGTGTTATCGCTATGGATGGAAGGCAGAAGTAACCAGTCAATCGCCAGTAAGCTCAGCATCAACGGAAAAACGGTTTATACCTATAAGCGAAATATCAGAATGAAGCTGGGGATGGGGACTCGTTTTACACCGTTTCTGTCACTGCCAGAAGTGACCGCAATCGCGCATTCTTTGCCAGAAAGCCTGAATTAACGGTACGGCATACGCCGTACCGACAGGGATTACTGCTGCGCTTTCGTTGCTGCGCCCGAGATAGCGCTGCCGCCATCGGAGATATCCTGACCCACACCACGGGTGGTGTTACAGCCAGTCAGCACAGTAGAAAGTACCAGAACAGAAAAGATCGCAGCAATTGTCTTCTTAACCATAATATCTTCCTTTTATAGCCAATATTGTTTGTGTATAGCCACTTAAGCATAGACAAGATTGCGCAACATGCCGGAAGAGAGATGATTTTTAGGACGATGTGAAAGTATTAGCTGGCAGCGTGGGAAATAGAACTGCCGAGGTGTTTAATGTCTTCACCAAAACCACGTGCGGTATTGCACCCGGCGAGCAAGGTAGTGGCGACAAGAATAAGCGCGACAAGACTGAGAAGACGTTTCATCATTTCTGCCCTGAAAAATAATGGCGCAACAGGGCTGCTGCGCCATCACTCAACACAAAATCTTCAAGCTGCGATAAGGCCGCTTAAAAGATAACGTGGATTACTTAACGCGGGATACGTATTCGCCTGAGCGGGTATCCACTTTGATCACTTCGCCAATCTGTACGAACAGCGGAACTTTAACCACTGCGCCAGTGCTCAGCGTTGCTGGTTTACCGCCGGTACCTGCGGTGTCGCCTTTCAGGCCTGGGTCGGTTTCAATGATTTCCAGCTCAACGAAGTTCGGCGGCAGAACCGCGATCGGACGACCGTTCCACAGGGTAACGATACATTCAGCCTGATCCAGCAGCCATTTCGCGTTGTCGCCAACCGCTTTCTCGTCAGCAGCCAGCTGCTCGAAGGTCTCGTTGTTCATGAAGTGGTAGAACTCACCGTCGTTGTACAGGTAAGTCAGGTTCATATCGACAACGTCAGCGCCTTCAGCGGAGTCAGTAGATTTGAAGGTTTTCTCAACGCGAGTACCGGTCAGCAGGCGGCGCAGTTTAACACGTGCGAATGCCTGACCTTTACCCGGTTTCACAAATTCACTGGCTTCAACCGCGTACGGTTCGCCGTCCATCATGATTTTAAGACCGGCACGAAAATCGTTGCTATAGTAAGTCGCCATAAAGGCCCTCTAAAATTGTTAACTGGTAGCTAAGCCACAAAATGGCGCATATTGTAACCCTAAATACCCCATCCAGAGAAGATTGGTTAGTGCAACTTGCCGATGTAATAACCGATCCCGATGAACTACTGCGCGTTTTAAATATAGACGCTGACGATAATCTCCTTGCCGGACGGGAGGCAAAGCGCCTGTTTGCGCTGCGCGTACCCCGCGCGTTTGTTGCGCGCATGCAAAAAGGCGATCCCAACGATCCGCTTTTACGTCAGGTTTTAACCTCACGCGAAGAATTTCTCGCTGCCCCAGGTTTTAGCACGGATCCGCTGGAAGAGCAGCATAATGCCGTGCCGGGTCTGTTGCACAAATACCGCAACCGCGCTCTGCTGCTGGTAAAAGGCGGCTGTGCGGTGAACTGCCGTTACTGCTTCCGGCGTCATTTCCCATATGCCGACAATCAGGGCAATAAACGTAACTGGCAGGTCGCACTGGACTATATTGCCGATCATCCGGAGCTGGATGAGATCATTTTCTCCGGCGGCGATCCCTTGATGGCGAAAGACAAGGAACTGGACTGGCTGCTTGAACAGCTTGAAGCGATTCCACATATCAAGCGTCTGCGCATCCACAGCCGTCTGCCCATTGTTATCCCGGCACGCATCACTGATAACCTGACCGCACGTTTCGCCCGTTCTACGCTGCAAATCCTGCTGGTCAACCATATCAATCATGCCAGAGAGATTGATGAGGAATTCCGCACGGCAATGGCAAAATTACGTCAGGCGGGTGTGAGACTGCTTAATCAAAGCGTGTTGCTGCGTGA
>Ga0105244_10003855_pt1 | contig 10565 bp, 9 predicted proteins | sample KBSM44metaG_FD_80423 | JGI IMG/M metagenome (GOLD analysis project Ga0105244, IMG submission 80423) | Miscanthus rhizosphere microbial communities from Kellogg Biological Station, Michigan, USA - KBS M4-4 metaG | ecosystem: Host-associated > Plants > Roots > Rhizosphere > Soil | place: Michigan...
AACCTCAAGCAGTCGGATGACATCTTCGGACGAATGCGGCATAGCTGCGATTTTCAAAATATCTGCACCCTGAGCATCCTGCCATTCAAGCCTCTCCAGAAGCGCTGGCGAGGGAGGCGTCGACTTAAAATCGTGAAATGAGAGGATAACGGCAACATCCCGGCGGTGGGCTTCGTCGATAATTTCCCGGGTTATGCGTTCACCTGTGCGCATTTCGATGTCAATGAGATCAGCAAATCCCACCGCTAACCATCGCTTATAAAGCGCCAGGTAAGCCTGATCATCAACCTCACAATTTCCCCCTTCTTTGCTGGTGCGCAATGTCAGCAATAAAGGCTTTCCATGGAGGCGATCGCATACATCTATTCCAAGTTGAGCGATCTGGTCTGCATCTAATGCATTCTGGTGAGTATCAACGCGCAGTTCTGCTATCTGAACATGTTGATTGTTAGCGAGTTGGCTGGCCTGGTTTAATAGCGTTTCGTCATCTTCACCGGTTAATGACACGATGATAGCCGGTTTGCCGTGCTTGATAGTGAGGTTTCCTACTGAAAGTGGCTTTACACGCATATCGTCAATATTACCTATTGTTTCATTTTCTCTGGATTTGTCAGGTGTTACTGGCTGGAACATGATTTTCCTCCGTGAATAAATTCAATTCTCCCTGTTATGTTTTAGTTCACTTTTTTAATCCCGACAAATTCCTGTATAATTTTGATGAACAAGTAAATTGTAATCGAGTGAAATGATATTAGTGAATTTCTATTGTAACGTGCTGCATAGCGAAGAGTTAATTTCACATATTAAAATGGAATTATTTTAATGTGTATTAATTTATTTCATTTTGAAGAATAAGCGTGATGTTATTTTAAGTCAGGGGAACTAAGGCTGAAACCGAAACTATACTGTTTGTTCGGACACCCTACGATGAATCCCTGCAAACAGAGAGGAATATGATGGTTACATTACATCACGCTATAAAAATATCAGCTAGCCGCCATGATGTTTATACCTCACTCACTGACCTGACGAAAATGGCTGCCTGGCATGGCGGCAAGCTTGATGGGCAGATTGAGGCAGGAGAAGTTCTCACGCTGCACCCCAAACCGGAAACACATTTCGATTACTAATCCACTTGAGCTCGCATAAAACGGTGTCACATATGATTCATTCATTTTATAGACAACAACATTGAAAAAAATCAGAACTGAGCCATATTATAAATTCTTCATGCAAGCGGTATGTGTATGTACATCGTGGAAAATTCATAAACTTAGCCACTACATAGAGATAATATGAGGTCGTTATGTCAAGCGAATCAGTAAACGATATATCAACAGATTTATCTGCATTTGTCGGAACTCATTTTGTTTATACATATGACAATGGATGGAAATACGAATGGTATGCACGTAATAACAATACCTGTGATTATCGTATCCACCAGGGATTAGTAGGTGGAAGATGGGTGACGAATCAGAAAATGAATGCCGTGCAGTTTGCGCCAGGCATTTATAAAGTCGACTGGCATGAACCGACAGGAACCTGCGTGAGTCTGTTATTTGACCTGGAAAGAAAAATTATCCATGGCACCATCTTCTTCCCTCAATGGATTGCGGGCGAAGGCCAGCATCCAGAAAAAACCATTTGTTATCAAAATGAATTTATTGAAGATATGCATCGTTTCCGTGATGAGGGCCCGGCCTACCCTTATGTTGTTATCCCTGAATTCGCCCGGGTAACCTATATGAAAAACGAAGGGCCTGATAATGATGCTGTGATCAATATGCCGCCGGGCCAACTTCCAGATGATTTTTTTGAGGGAAAATAGTCAATTGCTGCACCAGGGAAGGTGCCTATCTTTGGTGTTAACTACAATGGGAAACCTGAGCTGATAAGAAATAGTTTTACATATATTCGCTTATAATCATGGCGATGTCTCCACATACAGCTTCAAATTGCTAGGGTTTAATAGGACTTTCCTCTATGTGGCAGAAGGAGCAATCGGGGCGGGGAATAACAGGCTCGTAAAAGGTGACGGTTTATGTAGCGATACGGATCTTACAGAGATAACAGCCCTGGCACGATCGATCCTGGTCAGCTTTCAATTCAAGTTGATTGCTGAAGCCGTTATGGTGGGTTCAATCAGCGGTAAATAACCCTACCCCGGTCACTTTAATGAGTATGACCGGGAGCAACGCAACGCGTGTCAGTCAGCTTGCTCGCTCAGCTTCTCACGCATAAATTCAATAAACACCTGAGTTTTCGCCGGTAGCAGTCGCGTTTCAGTGAGAGCATAAATCGTGACAGCTTCAGCCTTCCAGTCAGGCAAAACTCGGGTCAGTTTATTATCCGTAACGTCTTCCCAGACAATTTTGTCAGGTAGAATCGCAATGCCTGCTCCAATGGAGGCAAAACGACGCATCATACCAATGCTGTTCATCTGAAAACGCCCGGAAATTCTAAGGCTAATTCGACTTTCTTCGCGATGTAATTGCCAGTAACCGGGCTTATCCTGCCTCATACCAATACATTCATGATCCTTCAGCTCATCAGGGCTGCCGGGAGTGCCATTCTGAACCAGATAGTCGGGGGATGCGTAAAGGCTACGCGAAAGCGATCCGAGCTTACGCGCAATGAGGCCTGAATCGGGCAGGCTCCCCATGCGTACAGCCAGATCATAGGGTTCCGACACCAAATCAACATTTCTCGGCGTTAAATCAAAATCAAAGCTGATGCCCGGATAAAAGTCTGCGAATTCTTTAATAAAGGGCGCAAGAGTAATCACCGCAAAATCGGCCGGTAAAGAGACCCTCAACATGCCCTGTGGCTGAGCCAGGAGGGAACCCAGCTGTTCATGCGCCAGACGCGCTTCATCAATGATGCGCCGGCTTCGTTCGTAATAAATCTGACCGGCTTCAGTCAGCTCAATCTTACGCGTTGTCCTGTGTAATAGTCTGAGGCCAATAAACTTTTCAAGCTCGTTAATTTTACGGGACAGCGTGGAATTAGGCATGCCGAGGGCTTCAGCCGCACCACGAAAACTGCGAGCTTTGACGACCTCGACAAAGTAAGACATGTGATTGAGAAGTTCCATCTTAATTGTGCCATATGTGGAATATTCACTTCTGATATTAGCTATTTATCCCAAAAAATAACAGGATATACTTTAATCATTCGCAGGAGAGATGAATAAAACCCTGCATTAATCCTGATAAAAGTATTAAGTATCAGGAGCTTAAACTAAATCCATAGGATAATTATCATGAGCTTTGAAAAATTCACTGCTGACAATGCTGCCATGCTGTTAATTGACCATCAGGTCGGCACTATGGGCTGGGCCAAATCTACGCCTTTTGAAGAGTTAAAACGTAATGCGCTGATGCTGGCCAAATCTGCTGCAATTCTTAAAATGCCGGTGGTGCTGACCTCAAGCATGGAAGAGCATGCGCAAGGTCCGCTGGTTGAAGAATTGAAAACCATTCTGCCGGAAGAGTTTGAAGCACGAATCAAGCGTCTGGGCATCGTAAACGCCATGGACGATGAGAACTTTGCCGGCGCGGTTAAAGCCACCGGCAGAAAGAAGCTGATTATTGCGGGTGTCACCAATGACGTCTGTACGGTATACCCGGCACTGACACTGGTTGCAGCTGGCTTTGACGTGCAGGTCGTTGCTGATGCCGGTGCCTCACCAACCAAAATGGCTGATGACATTGCGCTCCGCCGTATGGACAAAAATGGTATTACCCTCACCACAACCAACCAGCTGATTGCTGAGCTGGCAGGAAGCTGGGCAACACCTCAGGGAGAGAAACTGGTCCAGGTATTAATGGAATCCTTTCAGTAAAGAATAAACCAAGGGCCCGTTCGGCAGCGTTTTGAGCCCTCCGTGCGGGTCTGCGTTCCCGGACATAAGGGTAATGACAATGCTTAAAATAGAAAACAGCAGTAAACATCAGCATGGCTCCGGCGGTTTCGGTATCGATATTCTCTGGCCGGGCATGGTGCAGAATTCAGGCGACAGTGGTATTGGTGCAATAGGACGTATTGATCAGGCAAACGTCAAAGCCGGAACGGTAATTTCAATGCATCCTCATAAGGATGATGAAATTCTCACTTATATGCGTAAAGGCAGAATGCTGCATCTGGACACGGTCGGTAATGAGGAAGAAATTTCTGATAGCCGGCTGATGCTCATGAACGCAGGGCATACCTTCCAGCATGAGGAGCGCATTCTGGGTGAACAAGGCGAGTCAATGCAGTGTTTGCAGATTTTCATTCGCCCCTCAGAACCCGACCTGACACCACAGGTTCAGTTCCATGACTTTGGTACGCCTTACAGTGACAATATCTGGCGGCTGATTGCCGGCCCTGAAAATGCGCCGTTAACTTTTCGTTCTCAAACGTGGGTACAGGACGCACGGCTTGGTGAAGGTGGCGAACTGAAGCTGCCGGCTGTCCCGGTCAGTAACGTGGTGCGCCTGCTATATGTCTTTCAAGGCGCAGCAAGGATAGGTGAAACCCCTCTTAAAACGGGTGAGAGCATTATAATCGAAGGCGACGACGTTCACACCGTCACCGCGCTGAAGACCACTGATCTTGTGCTCTTGACCACTGACCCGGCGGCAAAAATTTTTTGTGGTGGTATGTTCAGTGGAAATACGCGCCCGCGCCTGTAATAGCATTTATAAAAAATCACAGGGAGCTCATTCATTTTTTTCATTTTAATGGGTGAGCAGAGCATTTTTAATTTTTTACTTACCGACGCTTGATGATTTTTAACACGCTACATCCGGGATTATTTTTCATTTCGATGTAAAAAAATATAGATGAAGTTATTTGCGTGACCATGCATCACGGCAGAATATCTGTATTAATTTTATTTATTAATACAGCGCTGTTTTAGCACCCTATCCTCTTAGCAGGCACAGGAAAAGAAAAATGGATAAATTATTTACCCCGCTCAAACTTGGGCATTTAACGCTGAACAACCGTCTGGTGATGGCTCCCATGACCCGAAGCCGTGCGGAATATGATGGCACGCCGGCTGAGCTTGCAGTTGAATATACGCACAGCGCGCCGACGTGGGTCTTATCGTTGCAGAAGGGACGCAGCCCAGCGATGACGGACAGGGTTACTTAATGACGCCCGGTATTTACACCGACGCGCACGTGGCCGGCTGGAAAAAAATTGTTTCAGCCGTTCACAATAAGGACGGGCATTTGTTCATCCAGCTCATGCATACCGGCCGTATGAATCATCCTGACAATACGCCACACCATCGTCAGGGCGTGGCACCTTCTGCTATTGCCCCCGGCGTGCAGATGTTTACTGCTACCGGCATGCGGGATATTCCTGTGCCTCGCGAACTGACAACGGACGAAATCCACAACACGATTGCTGATTTCCGCTATGCGGCACGGCGAGCTGTTGAGGCCGGTGCCGACGGTGTGGAAATCCACGGCGCTAATGCCTATCTGATACACCAGTTTTTAGCGGCCAGCGCCAACCAGCGCAGCGATGAATATGGCGGCTCGATTGAAAATCGTGCACGTTTTGCGCTGGAGGTGGCGGCAGCCATTGCAGAAGAGATTGGTGCAGACAAAACCGCGATACGTCTTTCCCCCGGCAGCCAGATTTGGGGTATTAATGAAGGTGAAGAAGGTCCGGCGCTTTATCGTTACCTGGTTGCTGAGCTGAATAAGCTCGGACTTATCTACCTGCATATTATGCATATGGGCAATGAGACATTGTTGGGTGAATTGCGGGCGTTATGGACTCAGACGCTGATACTGAATCGCCCAGGGAAAAGCAGAGAAAGGATTGGCGATGATATCCAGTCGGGACTTGCCGAACTGGAATCTTACGGCCAAATGATTCTGGCTAACCCGGACTTCGTCAGCCGTATTAAAACAGGGGCTACACTAAACAATGCAGACACGGCGACCTATTATGGCGGTGGTGTCGCAGGATATACGGATTACCCCGAAATAAAGTGATTTATATTTTTTCAATAAAGAGGATAAAACTTTAGGTATATCCTCTTTTTATTTTTATCACCACACCATATTTCTTTTGTCTTGCGGGGTTCGGGTATTACTTACTCATCAATATCCTCCATTATTAAGACTGGATACATAACTTGATATATTGATTACTCGGGTCGTCGATCACGTCCGCTTCTAACACAAAGCGGCCTTCCCCACGTTCTTATGATCTGCCATCTATGAAAATTCCAAGTCTAAACCTGCTCAATTTTCAACCAGTTTTGCAGAAGAGTTTTGCTGGAGTTTTGCAGAAGACATCTGACGCCGATTTTTACCGACCGGGCTCATTATCGATGCCTGCGCCCTATCCGGTACGTCATAGCGAGCGCCACCACACTTCTGGTATTTTTGACTGGAAAGTGCCGCTTTTCGCCACTATTATCGGCCCATCTTTTCACTTACTGATAACTAAGGAGGATTACTATGCCCGCGTGTGAATTGTTTATTTACTCACACTTTTATAGTAATTGGCCGCGTTCAGGCATTTCCGCACTCGTGCTGCGATAATCCGTCCTGAGCGAAGTTCACAGAAAATCTAATCTCTTCCCTCCGGCTTACCGGGTTGTCGTCAGCGATTTCTGACGTCAGGCTTTTTTGCGCCTGCAACTTATGAGTAAGCAAATGAGCACTTTACTATCCGCACACGCTGTCGGCTTTGATAACGCCTTTGGCACCCTGTTTCACGATATTCATTTCAGCCTAAAAAAAGGCGATCGCATCGGCTTGCTGGGTGATAACGGCACGGGCAAAAGCACTTTATTGAAAATTCTCAGTGGCGAACTGGAAGCGAGTCACGGCAGCGTTACGCCGGCTAATCACTGTTTGCTGGCGCGCATTGAGCAGCATCTGCCAGCAGAACTGCACAATGCGTCGCTGCTGGAGGGGGTGATGGCGCATGTGCCAGTGCAGGCCGATCGCTGGCGGGCCGAAGCGCTGCTGGGCAGCCTGGGTTTCACCGCCGAGCAGCAAGCACACACTGCGTCAACCCTGAGCGGCGGTCAACATATGCGGCTGCTGCTGGCGCGTGCGTTGATTCTGCAGCCGGATCTGCTGCTGCTCGATGAACCCAGCAACCACCTCGATCTGCCGACGCTAATATGGCTGGAGAATTTCCTCAACGGTTGGAACGGCAGCTTCGTTTTGGTCTCGCATGACAGCACCTTGCTCGATCGGGTGACCAACTGCAGCTGGATTCTGCGCGATCGTGGCCTGCAATGCTTCCGCTTACCGTGCAGCGCCGCGCGTCAGGCGCTGATCGAGCAGGATCAAGCCGATGCGCAGCGTTATCAGGCCGAGCAGAAGGAGATCGATCGCGTCGAGCAAAGTGCCAAACGTCTGGCGATGTGGGGCCGCACCTACGATAACGAAGGTTTATCGCGTAAGGCGCAGCAGATGGAGAAGCGCGCCAGCTGGCTGAAAGAGGCTCAAACCACGCTAAGCGAAGGATCGCTATGGCGGCTGCAGCTGCACGGTGAAGCATTAGATGCCGATCGCGTGTTGGCATTGCCCGAACTGTCGATTCGACCGGCCGATGACGCGCCTGCGTTGTTTTCATTGCCGATGCTGCAGGTGAAAAGTGGCGATCGCGTGGCGATTGTTGGCCGCAACGGTTGCGGTAAATCGTCGTTGCTGCGGCATTTGTGGCGTGAATATCAACAAACAGATAGCGCGCTGTTTCATCCTCGTGCGCGCCTCGGTTATTACGATCAAAGCCTGCATCAATTACACGATGCGGAAACGCTGAGCGATGCGCTGGCACATTTTGCGCCGCTCAGTGATGAACAGCGCAAAATGGCGCTGATCGGGGCCGGTTTTCCTTATCTGCGTCATCAACAACGGATTGGTTCACTCAGCGGCGGCGAACGTTCGCGCTTGCTGTTTGTGGGGTTAACGCTGGCGCGCCATTCGTTGTTGTTGCTCGATGAACCCACCAACCATCTGGATATGGTGGGTAAAGAGGAGCTGGCGGACGCGCTGAATCAGTTCGAGGGCGCGGTGTTGTTGGTGTCGCATGATCGTCAGTTAATCGCCAACTGCTGCACCCGCTTTTGGCTGATTGAAGGTCAGCAGCTTGGCGAGTGGCATGATTTTGATGCAGTCACCGCGCGCATGCGTGCTGAGCAACCGCTAGCAACGTCTGGCTCAACTGCACCGCCTGCAACGGCCATAGCGCTGGATGAGGACGCTCTGCTACTGGCGTTACTGGAGGTGGAAAGCAAGCTGGATGAAGATCTCGCGCGAAAGCCGAAGCATCAGAAACCGGCGTTGCAGGCGCAGTGGCGTGAGGAGATTGCGTTACTACAAACCCAACTCGGCCTGTAAGGCGCAACGGAAAGCACGCATTGCTGCGGCGCAATGTATTACGCGATAAATCGCGCCGCGACAAAATGTGCAGTAAACCTTACGCCAGCATCGCTTGTATTAACGCCTGCGCAGTCTTTTTCAGCTGCTGCGCAGGATTTCGGCCAATCAGCACAAATTGATATCCCGCCTTATGCCACCAAACCACATTCATTCCCTGCCGTTTTTCCTGTGCTGTCGGCCGCGCCGTGACTGCGCTGGCTAAGGTGATGCGTGCCGCCGCGAGGCGGCTCATGATGGTGCCCATTGGTACCGCCAGCGTATCGGCAGCTTCCTGATAGGTGAAGCTTTCCACGTAAGCGTTGCGCTTCGGGCAGCTGACTCACGCGCAGCATCATGGCGTGTCAGCGCTGAGACAAAAAGTGACTCAGATAAACGGTAAACAACTCAGCCCGCGTTTTTATTCGGAAAATAATTCAATCTTTTTTCTACGAACGCGCGTTGCTCAGCCTTTTCTGCCGAATTTTCTCCTGTTTGTGCGGTTTAGTGATTATGATTCTCGCTTCATAAAAGGGACGCTTATGCTGAATATCTCAAAAAGGTGGCTGCTCGCCACACTCGCCGCTGTCATTCTTCTGCTGCTGATCTGGCATTACGCCGGTTCGCGCAGCAAACCCAACGCGGTGGTGACCGCCGAGGTGCGCGTGGGCAATATCGAAAACGTGATTGCCGCCACGGGCAAAATGGATGCGGTCGAACGCGTTAACGTCGGTGCGCAGGTCTCCGGTCAGGTTAAAAAACTCTATATCAAAGCGGGCGATAGCGTCAGCAAAGGTCAGCTGATTGCCGAAATTGACGATCAGCCCCAGCGCAGCGATTTGCGTAATGCGCAAGCCGCGCTCAGCGTCGCGCAGGCAGATTTGGAAACCCGTGAAGCGACGCTGCTGCGGCAGGATGCGCAATTCAAACGTCTGCAGCAGATGATCAAAACCAATGCGGTGTCGCGCCAGGATTTTGATGAAACGGCAGAAGCCTGGAGCATGGCGCGCGCGGAGCTGACGGCGCAAAAAGCGCGCGTGATTCAGGCGCAAATTGAAGTAGATAAGAAACAACTCGATCTTGGCTATACCCGCATCATGGCACCGATGGATGGTACGGTCATCGCCATCGTCACTAAGCAAGGCCAAACGGTGAATGCGGTGCAAACTGCGCCGACCATTGCCAAACTGGCGCAGCTCGGCACTATGACGATTAAAGTGCAGATTTCCGAAGCGGACATTAATAATGTGCAACCCGGTCAGCAGGCGTGGTTCACCACTTTTTCCAATCCCGACAAACGTTATAACGCCACGCTGCGCAGCCTCGAATTAGCCCCTGAATCAGTGATGAAAGATGATGCGCTGATAGGCAACAGCGAAAGCACGCCGAGCAGCAGCACCAACGCCGCGGTCTATTACAACGCCCTGCTTGATGTGCCTAATCCGGATAATGCGCTGCGTATCTCCATGACGGCGCAGGTCAACCTGCTGCGGGATTCCGTCAAAGACGCCTTGCTGGTGCCGGTGCAGGCGACCAGGAAAGATACGGACGGCAACACTTACGTTGAAGTTCCAGACCAGAATAACCAGCCGATAAAACGCATCATCACTACCGGCATCACTGACAGCGTGGATATTCAGGTGCTGAGCGGCTTGAAAGCGGGCGAGAGCGTAATCCTGGCCACGCAGACGGCGGGCAGTGACAAGGTGATGATGTGAATATCATCGAACTGAAAAACATTCAACGCAGCTATGTTAACGGTTCGCACTCCCTGCATGTGCTGAAAGACATCAACCTGACTATTGCCAGCGGCGAACGGGTGGCGATTATCGGGCCGTCCGGATCAGGTAAATCGACGCTGCTGAATATTCTCGGCTGCCTTGATGCACCTGACAGCGGTGACTATTTGATTGGCGGCCAGAACACCGCCACGCTGTCACCGGATGCGCTGGCGCAAGTGCGGCGCGAGCATATCGGCTTTATCTTCCAGCGCTATCATCTGATGCCGGATCTTAGCGCGTTGAGCAACGTCGAAATCCCATCGATCTATGCCAATTTTCAGGGCAAAGCGCGGCTGGCGCGCGCAGCGGATCTGCTGGCGCGTTTGGGTCTGCAAGGGCGCGAGCATCATAAGCCGGGCGAGCTGTCCGGCGGCCAGCAGCAGCGCGTCAGTATTGC
>Ga0105244_10003859_pt1 | contig 10561 bp, 8 predicted proteins | sample KBSM44metaG_FD_80423 | JGI IMG/M metagenome (GOLD analysis project Ga0105244, IMG submission 80423) | Miscanthus rhizosphere microbial communities from Kellogg Biological Station, Michigan, USA - KBS M4-4 metaG | ecosystem: Host-associated > Plants > Roots > Rhizosphere > Soil | place: Michigan...
ACCTACTTCTTTACACATTAAAATTTATACATTAAGCGTCAGATAAAAATAACTGACGAATCCCCCGATTAAAGATATCCATGCTAACACAAGGATAGGAAATAGAATACGCAATGTATCCATACTTGTTACACCTCTTTAGTCTAAACTTTTATACTATTCTTCTATTTTACCATGTATAGCAATAGAAAAAAATATATTTTTCAGAGGTAAAACACGGAATCTTTGCTTACACCACATATTTTCGTCCTATTTACCTATACCCTATCACCACTACGCGAAACATTTTCTACTGAAAAAATATTAAAATCAATAAAAAAAGCAAAATTTTCAACTTTGGGCGTTTGATGACACGATGTATTAACTACTAAAATATATGTTTTCTAAATTTTGAAGGCGATTTTATGTTAAACTATAACCATATTATTAGTTAACTCATTGAAAGGAGTTTTATATGAAACAAATTTTTGGAAACATGATATTCGGTGATTCTACGCCGATTAAAGAACTGACCTCTCGTTCTCGCAATATGTATGATGTCATTATTGAAGGGACAATTTTTGATTTAGAGGTAAAAGGACCTTTTAAAAACGGAAACTATTTATATACAGGTTCTATCTATGACGGCGATAGCTCTATGTTTTATAAGCTGTTCCATAAAAACAAATTTGACTTTCAAGATAAACAATTTTTGCGAATGAAAGGCTCTGTTGAGTTTGATGATAGATACAAACATGAAATGGTGTTTAGTATTGAACATTTGCAAACAGGTGATATGGCAGGACAGAAGTTTGTTGATGATGCACCTGAAAAGCGTGTAGAATTAAACTTTTTATCCAAAATGAGTCGTCACTATTCCACGATGAGTATTGAACAAGGAATTAAAATTGCAAAAGAAATGGGACACAAGGCGTTAGCTCTTACGGATAAAGAAGTAGCGCAGGCATACCCCGCTGCCTTCAATGCTGCTAAGAAAGAAGATTTTAAAGTTATTTACGGCTTAACCATGAATATGGTGGATGATTCACGCCCTATCATCTTTAACCCTAGTCACCGTCGGTTAGATGAAGTTAGTTATACCGTATGGGATTTTGAGACCACAGGTTTTGCTACGGAAGATGAAGACATTATTGAGTTCGGGGCAACACGTTTTGAACCATATAACGGCTGTACCTGCAACAAGTGTAATACCTTCTATTCTCTTGAAGAAGAAGAAAGTGAATTCAAACGTGAATTAATTGAACGAAACATCTGCCCTTCTTGCTTTGGATTAAAGCTAAAAGAATACACACCGCTTGAAATTCAAGAAATCATGGACAAGGATTCCGCTGTTGAAACACTATACAAAGTAACGCATAAAGCGGTTGGTCAATTCCGTGAATTGGTAAACACAAAAAAACTAATTACACCTTTTACAACCGAGTTAACAGGCATCACGAAACAAGAAATCATTCGCATTGGAAAATCGTTAAAAGAAGTTCTACCCGCTTTTTCTGCGTTCTCCAAAGATTCTGTCCTCGTTGCCCACAATGCCCCGTTTGATATGGACTGGTTAATTACTTCATATAAGCGTTTAGGACTCCCTGTACCTCATTTAGAAGTGCTTGATACCCTTCAATTAGCGCGTGCACACCGTAAAGACCTTGGAAAGCACGGTTTGAAGCCATTATCAAAAGCGTACGATGTTGAATTGCTCTCTCACCATAGAGCGGATGAAGATGCGGACGCTACAGGAAAAATCTTAGTTAAGATGATTGTAGAATTACTTGAGAAAAACATTTGTTATTTGGATGAACTAAATGACATGCGAGACGAAGACTACTTTAAAGGGTTGTTCCCTAAAGAGATTACATTATGGGTTAAAACACAAGCAGGGTTAAAAAACCTGTATCGCTTAATTTCCCTATCTCATACTACATACTTAAATCGTGGTTCAGCTATCATTCCAAAACGTGTTGTTGAAGAGCATCGTGAAGGTTTAATTATCGGAAGCGGTGGCATTGAAGGACACTTATTTGAATACGCTCTACAAAAAATGCCTGAACAAGTGAAAGAAGAAATGGCATTCTTTGATGTAATCGAACTAGTACCGATTGAAAATGCTTCACACTTACCGCGTCAAAACACATGCGAAAGCATGGATTCTGTTCGTCGTGCGTGGAAAACCATTTATAATACGGCTCGTGAGCTAGGAAAAACGATTGTGGCTACAGGAAATGCGCAGTATGCCAAACGTGAACAACGTGTTGCTCACCATGCCTTGTTAAATAACATCATGTCAGGAGACTACTTAAAGAAATCAGGTCACTTAGATGACATGCTAGGAGATGCTCATTTCCGCAGTACCACTGAAATGTTTGAAGCGTTTGACTGGTTACCTCAAGAGGAAGCGCATGAAATTATTGTGACGAACACCAATGCTTTAGCGGATAGCTGTGATGTTATTGAAATCATTCCAAAAGAATTGTTCACACCAAAAATTGAAGGTGCCAATGAAGAACTAGAAGAAATGACGATGAATCGTGCACGTGAATTATATGGTGACCCTCTTCCTGAGTACATTCAAGCACGTTTAAAGAAAGAACTTGATGCGATTTTAGGCTATGGATTTGCCGTTGTTTACTTGATTTCTCAGAAACTCGTAAAAAAATCAGAAGATGCAGGATACCTTGTTGGTTCTCGTGGTTCTGTTGGTTCATCTCTTGTAGCAACCATGAGCGGAATTACCGAAGTAAATCCATTAAAGCCTCACTATTACTGCGGGGAATGTAAATGGTCAGCGTTCTTTGACCATGCGGATATCCAAAGTGGATATGATTTACCTCGTTCAATGAAAGTTCTGTTAACAGATGAAAAGTATTCAGAAGAAGGTCGTGCTCACTTTGCAGAAGTGTTAACTGAGTCACTTGGAGCAGAAAGAGTAAATCAATTAAAACAGTCTCATGAAGAGAACGAATGCCCTGTCTGCCGAGCAAAAGCGTTGAAATATGATGGACAAGATATCCCGTTTGAAACCTTCCTTGGATTCAAAGGAGACAAGGTGCCAGACATAGATTTGAATTTTAGTGGAGTCTATCAAAATACCATTCACCGTTACGTAGAAGAATTATTTGGAGAGCAATATGTCTTCCGTGCGGGAACCGTTGGAACAGTTGCAGACAACACAGCTTACGGGTATATTAATGGCTATTTAAAAGACCATCGTGAAGGTGCGCAAAAAGAAATTGACGCACTTCAAGAAGACATCAAAAATATTAAATTAGAAGAAGAAGAATACAAACAAGCGACGAAGCTTCATGCCGTTATGCAACAACTTGATAAGAGCAACCCTCTTTATACACACATGGTTATCACATACCAAATGCGAGAGATTGAAAAATGGTATCATGCAGTTAACTTACATGATTATGTGGAATATTCAGAACGCCAAATTACGCGTCAACATAAAGAAATGCGTATTCAAGTCCTTGAAAAGCGAATTGTTGATTTAAAATGGAGTAAAGCGGATATTAGTCGTGTATCTAATGAAATCAAAGGCGTAAAACGAACGTCAGGTCAGCACCCTGGTGGGATGCTTGTTGTGCCTGATTACAAAGAAATTTACGATTTCACGCCGTTCCAATACCCTGCAAATAAAAAGTATGCTGACAAAGAAAAAACCATTATTCAACAACAAACCAGTCACTTTGACTTCCATGCTATTCACGATAACATTTTAAAACTTGATATCTTGGGACACGTTGACCCTACGGAATTACGTGTACTGCAAGACTTAACAGGTATTAACCCAAAAGACCTTCCTGTAAACGATGATAAAATCTTAAAACTATTTACAGACCCTGAGGCAGCAGGCATTCCTTTATCACGAATTGAAGCCAAAACAGGAACACTTGGTATCCCTGAGTTCGGTACAAAGTTCGTACAAGAAATGATACTGGATACACAACCTACAACGTTTGCGGAGCTTGTAAAAATCTCGGGATTATCGCACGGAACGGATGTATGGATTGGAAATGCAAAAGATTTAATTACAGGCAATATTTGTACCTTAAAAGAAGTTATTGATACACGTGACAACATCATGGTTGGATTGATTCAAAAAGGACTAGAAGAGTCTCTTTCATTCACTATCATGGAGTCTGTTCGTAAAGGTAAAGGGCTAACGCCTGAAATGGAAGCAGAAATGCGTGCGAAAAACATTGAAGAGTGGTACATTGAATCATGTAAAAAAATCAAATACATGTTCCCTAAGGCGCACGCATCTGCCTATGTACGTTCAGCAACGCGTATTGCGTATTTTAAAGTCTATCATCCTGCAGCTTTCTATACAGCTCACTTGTCAGTTCGTTATGGTGACCAAGACATCACGGAGATTTTAAATGATTCCGAAACGATTCGTTTACGCATTCGTGAACTAGTAAAAATCATGCAACAAAAAGAAAACGCAAAACCAAAACAAACGACAGCAAAAGAAAAAGGACTAAAAGATGCATTAGACCTTGTGCTTGAAGCAAAAGAACGTGGTATTACCTTTGCGCCACCGCGTATTTACGGAAGTCATGCGACGATGTATAGAATGGACGGAAATACATTAATTGCTCCTCTTCAAAGTATTCCTGGTATCGGGGAAACGGCAGCCCAAAGCTTGTATGAAGAAGCACAAAAAGGTATCTTCCGTGGCATTGAAGATTTAAAAAGTCGCGCGGGCGTCGGAGATGCAATCGTAGACATCCTTCGTCACATGGATTGTTTAGAACTGATTGAAGAAAAACAATATACGCTTTATTAATCGCGAAAAAACAAGAGATGACCTCTCTTGTTTTTTTGTTTGTCCGCGAGTGAAAGAAATTTGGTTGCCCTAAACGTGGCAAACTCGCAATTGTTGCCCTAAATAGAGTAACCGTTTGGTATAAAAGGTAGAGGGTTTGTTTTTCTTATTTTTTGACTAGGTAAAAAAATATAGTTACTGGATTTTCGAGTAACTTTGAAAGGTTACTGGAAAATCCAGTAACTCTTTTAAATAAAAACTATGCAAAGTTGTCTGTAAGTAAATAATCTCGTTTTTTTCACCAAAACTCAAAAACGCATGTAACATACATAACGAATCAATAAACCTAGTAGGAGATGACGGACTATGACAGAAGCAAAAAAATACACAAAAAATCAATTTGAAGCATTTGAAGATGAATATACAAACAGAGTGTGTAAAGAGTGTGACGAAGAGTATGACCACGAGGAAGAAATTTATGAATGCCAAGAAGAAGATTGCGACGGAGATGTAGTGTTAGAATCACTAATCGAAGGCTTAACTTGTGAAATTTGTGATGATGAATTTACCATGATGGAAGAAGGTATTCACCAACACAAAGATAAAAGGGGTCACTATATCTGCAAGCATTGCTACAAAGACCTTCCTTATGAAGAATCTTCCGATGACGAAGATGAAGAAATGGATGACGACGAATAAATCATCTGTTAAAACGAATTCACTTCATAGATAAGAAATCACTTAAAACGAAAAGAATCACTAGCTTTTAGCTACTGATTCTTTTTTCTTTTTTTGAGCAGGACACCGATGGATATTTAGCAATTTGCGTGTATATCCAATGATTTTCTTACCCTTTTAATTCTTTGTGGTATGATGATACTAAATTATCTGAAAACCGAAGGAATGTGATATAAGATGATAACAAAGACAATAGAAAATATAACGATTTACGAGCAAGAATTAAACCTTGAACGAAGCAAAGAAGTGTACCAGTTTTGTCAATCATACCTCAAAAAGAAAGAATGTTATGCGAATGCCTTTTACGTAATGTCTCACTATATGGATAGTTTTAAAAAACGAGGATGGCGTATCGCCTATGGCTATTTTATGACTCTTGACAATCTGTTCTTTCGTCATTGCTATATCGTGGATAATGAAGGAAACGTCATTGACCCTACCTATCTACTAACTCGTAGTGATGACACTGAAGAGTTACCTATTTACTGGACGTTTGCATTGTTAGATATAGATGAATATCTGTCACTTCTTGAAAAATACGACAACAGACCTGACTTTTTAAAACACTATCAAGATACTCACCGTACATTATTCAAATGGGGATTAGAACAAGAACCTAGCATTATGTTTTTAGATTATTAATTAACGCAAATAGAGATAAATAATGTCCTAAAAAGTAAAAAAGACGAAATGCTCGTCTTTTCTTTTTTGGGGGATTATTATCCGCTAACCACATCGTAATAAAGAAGTTTTTTACCTGATAGCGCTAAGTCCATCAGCGGTTTGTATGTGATTTTGGATAAGGTGTGGGCAAACAACGTAAATGTATGGTTGTTTTCTTTTTGTCGGGGGACAAATGTGAGAAGATTTCCTTGCAATTTAGACACGATTTCATGAATGTCGTTTGCAGGGATGTGAACAACAATGCGCTGATTGTGCACCGTTAAAATCTCCACTTCGAAAATTTTCTGTAACACGGGTATCACCTACTTTGTTGAAAAACACTTTCACTGTAGTCAAAAAGTAAGATTTCTCAAGAAAAGCGAGGTTTTTTCTTTGGCATCTGATAAATGCATCTACAGAGATAAATCGCTATATATCTAAAAAAACCTGTTTCACCCTCATATTACAAGAGGAAGAAACAGGCTTTACTAAATTAAATCGTTATTCAAATCGTTTTCGTAAACGTTCTAAATCTTTGTCTTCGCCTAGTACAAAAATAGAATCTCCTGGTTGAAACTCATACAGCGGGTTCGGTGAAATGATAGGTTTCTTTTCATATTCTTTTCGTATCATAATAACGAGCGCGTTGTAGTTCTTTCGAAAGTTCAGTTCAAGAAGCGACTGACCAACAAAACTAAGAGGAATGGGTAATTCAATTGTTGAAAAATGCTCCGTTAATTGTACGTAATGTAACAGCTGAGGATTAGCGATGTAATGGGCCGCACGCTTCCCTGTTTCTTCTTCAGGGAAAATGACTTTGCTGGCGCCTGCCTTTTGTAATCCTGTCCCTCGTTTGGCGTCATTGGCTTTGGCATAAATATGTTGACATCCCATTTCTTTAAGTGCAAGAACAATCAAAATAGCTGATTCAAAGTCATCTCCCATACTTACGATGACCGCGTCGTATTGAGTCGCATCCAATTCTTCAAGAACATTGTTACTAGCAGCATCCCCTTCTACTAAGTGGTCGGCATACTTACGTAACTCATTATCTTCTAAAATTTTTGGGTCTTTGTCACAGCCGACAACTTCGTGACCAAGCGTGCTTAATTCTTTCAGGACGCTTTTCCCGAACTTCCCTAACCCTAAAACTAAAAATTGTTTTTTCATGATGATTTCCTTTCTTAGCTGAAAATCAGCCGACAATCATTGATTCTTTGGCGTATTTAACGGAAGACGGTTTGGTATCAACAAATGAATAAATTAACACCACAATCCCTAAACGTCCTACGACCATTAACACACATAACCAAATCTTTGAAAACGTAGTAAGCGAAGCGGTTCCTCCTAGTGATAAACCTGTTGTACTAAGTGCACTCATAATTTCAAAGGCTAATTGTCTAATATGACTACCTTCAATAATAGACAGGCTAAATAAAGAGAATAAAAAGAGCCCTGCAAAGGAAAAGAACACAAGTAACGCTTTGTTCACATCTTCTTCGTACAGTGACTTTTTCGCCATTTGCACATCACTTTTACCTCGAATAATAGACCATATTTTCATAATCACAACTGCAAACGTCGTTGTTCGTATGCCTCCTCCGCAACTGCTTGGTGCTCCACCAATAAACATGAGAGACATCATGATTAATAGACTTGGAAATGATAATAGATTTAAGTCAAGTGTGGTCATTCCTGCGTTTCGGCTCGTAATGGAGAAAAAGAGAGAGTTAGTAATGCGCTCCGTGACAGAGTAGTCTCCCCTTACATGCCATAAATCAACACATAAAAAGACCACAAATCCAATCATGATTAGTATCATATGAACGGTTAAGTTTACTTTTGTATAAAGACTCAGTTTTCTTTTCCCTTTGGTTAGCAATTCCATAACAACAGGAAAGCCCATGACCCCTAAAAAGATAAGAACAGAGGTTAAAAATAAAAAGAGCGGTTGATGGGAGAACGATACTAAACTTCCACCAAATAAATCGAATCCTGCATTCGTGAAGCTTGCTCCTGCGTGGAACAAGGCTGGAAACAAGGCATCCCTAAAATGGTCATAATGAGGGGCGACAAGTGGGAGGAAACATAAAAACCCAATCGTTTCTGCACAGACCATAAATCCAACAATAAACAACATGAGCTTCCCTACAGATTTTAAGTTTCGTTGGTTTTGGTCAAAACTCATCAACGTTTGATAAGGAAGAGATACTTTTCGTCGAAATATCAGCATCATCGAGCCTAGAAACGCCATAATACCTATTCCACCAAATTGAATTTGAAAAAACAGAACGACTTGTCCAACTTTGGTTAAGTCATGAACCACAGAGATAGTTGATAATCCTGTGACGCTCATCGCGCTTGTTGATAGAAACAGTAAGTCCACAAACGATATAGAGCCGTGATGCATAGTAGGCAATGCATAAATGACTGTAAACAAAAGTATAAATACCGTATACAACAAAAAAATCAGTCGAAACGGAGATTGTTTAAATTGAAACCGAGACATTCCTTAGCGAACTCCTTCACTGGATTCAAAATGAATCGCTAAAAACGAAATAAGCTTGTTTTGTAAGGAACGTGGCAATAAGCTCATTTCCTGACACGTATCAATACGAGCTTGAAACGGTTTTTCCTTTGTATATAAAAACCACTCTAAAAACAAGCCTATGTGATGCCACTGCTCCGCAGAATAGGAGTCACTAGCTAGTTTCCATAACGGAAACGGAAGCATAAGCGGGTTGTGAGGTAAACGTGTTAGCTGGCATGAATGCTTGTCTAGGGTATAGTAAGGGAGGTCGTCCACTTTGTATGTCGTCATTCCTTTTACACATATGGAGCCAATAATGCTTGTCACATAATAATAGTGACTGTCTTCTCGAAGAAGAACTCCATAAAACTGTTGAAGGGTTCCATCTGCTAAATACATTTCATACGAGATATAAGGTAATGTCTGCGTCATGAATTAACCTCTTGTTTTGATTGTAAAAAAGGTTGGATACCTGAATGGAGCAATAAGCGGAAACGATTTTGAGGTGTTTTGTAGCGGTTATACAAATATTGAATAAGACGAGAAAATGTTGCAAATGGAATGTCGTCTTTATAAATAGGAACCAACGTGCGGAAGCGCTCGTCCGCTGGTAAGTGACTATACCATTCTTCAAATCGTTCGACAAAATCACAAAGAGTGTCTACGTATGGAATATCTTCTTTTGTAAGCGGATTGTGACACATAGTCTCGTACGCTTGCTGAGAAAATGAGTGAGTGTTTTCTTTTTGGAGATGAGGGACATGGCGCATCATCATTTTTGTAGGAACATCAGAAAGAAACGAAAGCAAATTGGATGCACGCATCCACTCGTAAGCAAGCGGAGAAAGAAAGTGGAGATGTAGGTCGTCTGCAGACATGATATATATCGTATGTCTGTCCATTGAATAGTCGCTGTACGAATAAAATCCTTGATTCATTGATATCATCCTTTTTTCATATACTAAATACCACATGAAAAAATCGCCTTGTGGCGAACTTTATGGTGTGTCTTTATATTCTACAACACAAACCTAAAAAAATTTCTATTCGTCGATTAGAAATGAAGGGAACACAAAAATATTCAGTTACTCTTAACAAGATATCTGACAGCTGTCTTTATACTTTTAGCTAATCGTAAGTAGTGTCACTCATACCTAGTTATCTTTCTCATTATTGTTTGTTGCACGACGTATCGTTTTGTTCTTAATCTACCTTTATATTATCTACTATCAATGTAGATAGGCGTCCCCATCTCGATAGTCTTTTTATTTATAGTTATCACTGTGTCTCTTATTATCAGCCGAATGAGCTATGCTTCCACTTACGTATCAGAAACATCATGCTCTTATTTTATCGCAAGGATTATTACGATAAGCATTTTCTTATGATTTATCCATTCTTATTCTTATTCTTATTCTTATTCTTATTCTTATGATTATCCCACTTGCCAGTCTTCTTATGATGAGGTTTGTTAAAGTGGTGTTGCTTATTATGATAAACCATCTTACTAATGTTTCTTATTATGATTTACACATGCTTTATAATATGCCACTATTCACGTACTACTTATTATTTTCCCTGTTCATTATTATATTTTTTACATACTTGGGTGTTCTTATTATTTTTGATGTTCTCATTTATAAGGAATATTTTTATTCCTGTTGAAAAAATGAGTTTGAAGTAAAGATTGTGTTATATCATTAATCTACGGTAACACATACAATTTTAGAACAAAATTCCAATCTTTTTTGTTTCATTTTTTTGGAAACTTGACTATACTAAACTTGTTTAGGATTCTAATAAAAGAGGTGTCACACATGAAGAAGAAAATTGGACTCTTGTTATGTATCGCTCTATGTTTA
>Ga0105244_10003865_pt1 | contig 10552 bp, 11 predicted proteins | sample KBSM44metaG_FD_80423 | JGI IMG/M metagenome (GOLD analysis project Ga0105244, IMG submission 80423) | Miscanthus rhizosphere microbial communities from Kellogg Biological Station, Michigan, USA - KBS M4-4 metaG | ecosystem: Host-associated > Plants > Roots > Rhizosphere > Soil | place...
GATTGAGTTGCTCATAGCGCCGTTACCGACCGATTGGTGCAGACCTGCAACCGATGGGCCGTGTCAGACGCGTGCGCAGCAGTCAACGTTATTGGTACCAATAACGGCGCGCGCAAATTTTTGCATCACATAGTTGGTTTCGTTGCCTGTACCACGGGAAGAACCGGTGGTCATGATGGCATCGGAGCCGTGTTTCGCTTTGATTTCACGCAGACGGGTACTGACGTAGTTCAGTGCTTCATCCCAGGAAACGTTTTCGAGTTTGCCGCCTTTCTGGCGACGAATCATCGGTGACTTAAGGCGCGGAGTGAGGATTTTTGTATCGTTAATAAAATCCCAACCGTAGTAACCCTTCAGGCAGAGATCGCCCTGGTTAGTTTTACCTTGAGCCGCTTCCGCCTTGACGACTTTGCCGTTATCGACCACGAGGTTGATTTTGCAACCTGAGGCGCAATAGGGGCAAACCGTGACGACTTTTTTCATCATTGTTGCTCCAGTCAATATTACTTACCTTGAGGGTATGTATGCATTATCTATGCCACATAGAAAACAGGGGAATGACGTCTATCTTACGGCGATAAAAGCAACAAAACGCTGACGAAAAACAGGTCATCGTCAAAAGTGACGTGTCGACTGAGGCTGGGTTTGTGACACTGGTTGAAAATTCAGCATGGGTATTTGTCTTTTGTGCGGTACTCCTTCCACAATCGCCCACACTTGTCTCATGTCCCTTTCATCCATCTCCCGGAGTTCAACAATGAAGCCTGCCATATTGCTGGTGGATGACGATCTGGCCATCTGCGACGTGCTGCGGGACGTGCTCAATGAACACGTCTTTGAGGTGATGGTGTGCCACAACGGGAATGATGCGCAGGCGATGATTGCCCAGCATCCGGGTATTGCACTGGTATTGCTGGACATGATCCTGCCCGATATCAATGGCTTGCTGGTTCTGCAACATATACAGCGTCAACGGCCTGATTTGCCGGTAGTCATGTTGACTGGGCTTGGGAGCGAATCCGATGTGGTGGTCGGGCTGGAAATGGGTGCTGATGATTACATCGCCAAACCGTTTAACCCCCGTGTGGTGGTGGCGCGTGTAAAAGCGGTGCTGCGTCGAAGCGGGGCGCTGGCGGTGGAAACCTCCTCGACCAAAACTTGCGGATTACACTTCAATGGCTGGCGACTGGATACCGAGCGCTGCCAGCTTTTTAATGCTCAACAGCAGCAAATTTCACTGACGCAAGGGGAATACGGCCTGCTGTTGGCGCTGATGCAAAATGCCCGCAAGGTGCTGTCGCGCGAAAGATTGTTGGAACTGACGCACAGCGAAAGTCTGGATGTTTTCGACCGAACCATCGATGTGCTGATTATGCGGCTACGCAGAAAAATAGAAACTAACCCGCATCAGCCGATATTTATTCGTACTATTCGTGGAATCGGATATGTATTTTCCGCTGATATTAGTCAGGCAGAAAATAATGCCGCATAAACATAACCATCATTAGGGTGACCGCCAGTTTGAATAAGCCTGGTTTACACCAGACTTATTCTGTTTATCTGGCTGCTTTTATTTCACTCGCTTCCCTGACTCATCAATCACTTTTTCCCCATCTTCTTTGGTAAACGCCCCTCTCTGCGGGTCAGGAAGAATATCCAGAACCACTTCAGAAGGGCGGCACAGGCGGGTTCCCAGCGGGGTGAACACAATAGGGCGGTTAATCAAAATCGGATGTTGCAGCATAAAGTTGATTAGCTGATCGTCACTAAATTTATCTTCTGCCAGGCCTAACAGCTCATAAGGTTCGACATTTTTACGCAGCAGTTCGCGCACCGTAATTCCCATATCCGCAATGAGTTTCTTCAGTTCATCGTGTGAGGGCGGTGTCTCAAGATAATAAACGATCGTTGGCTCAGTCCCGCTATTACGGATTAATTCCAGTGTGTTACGCGAGGTACCGCAGGCCGGGTTGTGATAAATGGTGATGTTGCTCATATCAGTATCTCATTACAAGGTGAAAGACAGACGTAACGCCAGTGCCACGAGCGTTACAAACAGAATCGGTAATGTCATGACGATGCCGGTGCGGAAGTAATATCCCCAGGTGATCGTCATGTTTTTCTGGGCCAGCACATGGAGCCAGAGAAGGGTTGCCAGGCTGCCAATCGGGGTGATTTTCGGCCCCAGATCGCAACCGATGACGTTGGCATAAATCATCGCTTCTTTTATCACCCCGGTCGCGGTGCTGCCATCAATCGACAACGCGCCAATCAGCACGGTCGGCATATTATTCATTATGGATGACAGGAAGGCTGTAAGAAAACCCGTCCCAAGCGTAGTGGCCCACAGCCCATGTTGCGCAAGAATATTCAGCACCCCGGACAGATATTCCGTAAGCCCTGCATTGCGTAGACCGTAGACGACGAGGTACATCCCGAGTGAGAAAACAACGATTTGCCAGGGCGCACCACGCAGCACTTTCCCAGTATTAATCGCATGTCCTCGCTTCGCCACTGTAAACAAAATCAAGGCACCGGTTGCGGCGATGGCGCTAACGGGGATGCCCAAAGGCTCAAGCACAAAGAATCCCAGCAGAAGGAGAACAAGAACAATCCAGCCTGTTGTGAAGGTGGCCTGGTCTTTGATTGCCTTTGCGGGCGCTTTGAGTTTCGCAAGCTCATAGACAGGCGGAATATCTTTGCGGAAAAACAGATGCAGCATGGCAAGCGTTGCCGCAATGGCGGCGATATCCACGGGCACCATCACCGACGCGTATTCGGTGAATCCCAGTTTAAAGAAGTCTGCCGAAACGATATTCACCAGGTTCGAGACGATAAGCGGCAGGCTGGCGGTATCCGCAATGAAACCCGCAGCCATGACAAATGCCAGCGTCGCCTGTTTGCTGAAACCCAGCGCCAGCAACATCGCAATCACGATAGGCGTCAGGATAAGTGCTGCGCCATCGTTGGCAAATAACGCGGCGACCGCGGCACCCAGCAGCACAATATAAGTGAACAACAGGCGTCCACGCCCCTTGCCCCAGCGAGAAACGTGCAGCGCTGCCCATTCGAAAAAGCCCGATTCATCAAGCAACAGGCTAATGATAATCACCGCGATAAACGTCGCCGTCGCGTTCCACACAATATTCCACACCACGGGAATATCACTCAGTTGGATGACCCCGCTAACCAGCGCCAGAACCGCACCAATCGTGGCGCTCCATCCGATACTCAGACCTTTGGGTTGCCAGATAACCAGCACGAGTGTGAACAAAAAAATCCCTGCAGCCAGTAACATTACCTACTCCATCACATATGAATTATTGAATGTGTTTCAGGTTCGCTAACACGCACTTTTCTGCATCACTTTCAGTTTTTCACGCGTATCTTCTCGCAGGCAGTTCCATGCGTTATCGATAGTCGCAGCAGCCCAGGCAGGCATATTCGGCGATAAACGATAGTGCACCCACTTGCCTTCACGTCGGTCACTCACCAGACCAGACTCACGTAGAATCGCCATATGACGCGAGACTTTAGGCTGAGACTCCCCGGTTGCTGCGCAAATATCACAGACGCATAACTCTCCCGACTCACGGAGCAGCATCACAATGGCGAGCCGGGTTTCATCGGATAGCGTTTTAAAAAGCTGAACAGGAAGGAGCATTTTCAACCTCAATGTCGTTACGTTACATATATGGTAAGTCATATGTATAAGCTTTGAAAGAAGCCAAACCAAATTGAGGGTATGAGAGGGGGAATTATTCTGTGCAAGAGGCCGGATTCGGCCTCTTTAATTTCTGGATGATTCAGGAGGTTAGCCGTTATCGTTAATAAATACCTGCAATTCCGTCAGCGTTTTTGCGCCATCAATGGCATTCGCGCATAACAGATTCGCACGCGCACAGGCGTGGGCTAATTTCAGACTATCCAGCAGCGGCCATTTTTCATGGCAGCCATATAAAATACCGGCACAAAAAGCGTCACCGGCTCCGACGCTGCCGATGATTTCAGTCTGCGTTAACATAAACGACGGCACCCACAGTCCTTCTTTGCCGGGCTCCACACCCCACGCGCCTTCCGGGCAATGAATCACGACTCTTTGCCTTACACCTGACTCCAGCAGCAACGTTGCCGCTTGCGCGATATGTTCGATGTGCGGCGTGCCGTCCGTATGGCGGATATCCAGCCCGCTAAACTCACCGGCTTCCAGCTCGTTAATCACCAGATAATCCAGCCAGCGCAGGGCGGGGAGCACCATCGGGCGGTAACGCGGGTCGCCCTGGCGCGAAACCAAATCAAGTGAAGTTTCATAGCCTTGCTGAGACATCATCGCCAGCAAGCGTGCGCTGCGCGTGCCATATTCTGCATCTTCCATATCGAGGCTATCGAGTAGCAGCAAATAGCCGAGATGGAAGATTTTGAATGACGATTCAAGGCGGTCAAAGGCGGGTAAATCAAGCAGACGATTCGCCCCTGGCGAGTGAAAAAAGGTACGTTGCCCGCTCGGGTCCGTCATCACTTGCGACATCGACGTCGGCGCGAAAGTGGTGCGGTGCACGTGCTGGCGATTGACATGATACTGATCCAGCATCGCCATAATGTAGTCGCCATCGTGGTCGTCGCCCACCAAACCCACCGCTTGCAGCGGCAGGCCGACATGCATTTTCGCCAGCGTCAGCAGCACGTTTAACGGCGCGCCACCGGTCGAGCGTTCACTGTGGACAATTTCGGCAAGCCACCCACGCTGCGGCCATTGCACAATTTGATGCACATGGTCGACCAGCATATTTCCGGCGGCAATAATCCCGCTGCGCTCACTCATAGCCTCTCCTTAAGAGTCAGGCTCATTAGGCTCTACGCCTTGCCTGAACTGCCAAAAATCTGCATTTGCCGGGCGACAACATCAGTAATCGCCTCTTCAATCCCCAGCAGCAATTCGGCAAATTCGTCATAAATGGCGTGTCGTTGATTCATCCGTTGCTCAATCGCGCCGAGAGCGGCCTGCGACATCCCGGTATAGAAATTTATCTTGTGGATACCGAGGCTTATCGCTTTGCGAAAATCTTCGTCGCTGATGCCTGAGCCTCCGTGCAGCACCAGCGGCAGACCGGTTTGGTGACGAATTGCCGCCAGCCGATCAAAGTCGAGTTTCGGCTCGCCTTTGTATTTGCCGTGCGCATTGCCGATGGCAACGGCCAGCGTGTCGATGCCGGTTCTGTCGACAAAATCACGCGCAATGGCCGGGTCGGTAAACTTGTTGCTGTCGGCCTCGCCATACAGCGCACCGCCTTCATCACCGCCTACCGCGCCAAGTTCTGCCTCAACCGAAACGCCCACCGCGTGGCACATTTTCACCACTTCTCGGGTCTGGCGAACGTTCTCGTCATATTCAAGTGTAGAACCATCGAACATCACTGAGCTAAAACCGAGGCGTAACGCGCGCACCACGGCTTCAAAATGCAGGCCGTGGTCGAGATTCAGCACCACCGGAATATCATGGCGTGCCGCTTCGAATTTGACGGCTTCAACCAGCGAATCCAGTGACACATACTTAAAATGGACTTCGGCGATGTTGATAATAAAAGGCGAGTTTTCCTGCCTGGCGGCGGCAAAAAGGGCACGCAGAAAATGGCTGTCGAGCACGTTAAATGCCCCTAATGCATAGCCATTTGCACGTGCATGAGCCAGTCCATCTGCGAGCGATATCAAAGCCATAATGATTCCCCTGGTGTTGGAAATGAAGGGTTGGAAATGAATTAAAGATGGTGGCGATATTCGTTGCACAGCAACTGCTGCACAGGTGCATCTTCGATGATGGAATTAAATCGCTCGAGCGGCTTGAGGAAACGGTTGTCGCGATCGTCATCGTTGACCATCGACACTTCCCCAACCAGCACATCGCCGTAACCTGGTTCGCCCCAGAAACTGTGGTATATGCCGGGAACCAGGCAAATGCTTTCACCGGGCGATAACCGCAACTGGCTGCCTGCGGCGTGGGTCTGGCGACAGCCATCGATGACGACCGTCACATCGCTCTCTTCGGTCTGCTCAAACTGATCGGAATTCCACAGTTCAACAATCAAATTACCGCCGCCGCGATTGATAATGTCCTCGCGTTTGCGCCAGTGAAAGTGCATCGGCGTCAGTTGCCCTTCGCGCACATGCATGATTTTTTCGGCATAGCCTTTGGCATAGGGTGTGCCATCGGGCGAGCCGTTACGCAGGGTGAAAAGCGTCAGCCCCTGAGTGAGAAAATCGTTGCCACCGAAGGCGGTCACGTCCCAGCCGAGTTTCAGATCAAAGACTTCCTGCCAGATGTGTTTATCAACCTGCTGCCATTTTGCCAGGTTGTAAGAGGCGAATGGCGGGAGATGGACGTCGTGCTGCATAAAGAAATGGCGAGTCTGTGTGAGGATCTGGTTCACTTCAGAGCGTTTCATTTTGCAGGGTTTTCCTCGCGCTGTTGTCGGATGACGCTGCGCTTATCCGACCTACAAATAATCGCTTTGTAGGCCGGAAAAGACGTTATTTCACCGTCCAGCCCTTATACGTACCGATATTATTCTTATCGATCATGGTCACTGGGATCAGCACCGGCTCTTTCGGCGCAGGCTTACCTTGCAGAATGTCGTAACCAATCTCAACGGCCTTGGCGGCCATCACTTGCGGATCCTGGGCAGGCGTTGCCACAAACAGCGTATTTCCGCCACGCTTCAGGGCTTCTTCCGCATCCGGGCTTCCATCCACACCGACGATAAAGAACTCGTTACGTTGTGCCTGTTTTGCGGCCAGATCGGCACCGATCGCGGTCGGATCGTTGATCGCAAACACGCCGTCGATCTTCGGATTCGCCGCCAGCAATGACGTCATCACTTCAAGTCCACCTTCACGGCTGCCTTTGGCGTTCTGGTTAGAGGAAAGGACTTTGATTTCCGGGTGCTTTTTAAACTCGGTTTCGCAGCCTTCAACACGGTTTTGTACCGCAGAGACTGGCGGTCCGTTGATGATCACCACATTGCCTTTGTTTTTCAGACGATCCGAAATGTATTTACAGGCCATTTCACCCGCCTGGGTGTTGTTTGAGGTGATGGTCGCATCCGCACCTTCCGCTGCAACGTCAACCGCCACCACCACGATCCCCGCTTCTTTCGCGCGTTTCACCGCTGGGCCAATCCCCTTGGAATCCGCGGCGTTCAAAATGATCATGTCCACTTTGGCGGCGATAAAGTTATCAATTTGAGAAACCTGCTGACCGAGATCGTATCCGCTGGAAACCAGCGTCACTTTCACGTTATCGCCTGCCAGTTTGCGGGCTTCAAGCTCGGCACCCTTGGTAATCTGCACGAAGAACGGGTTGGCGAGATCGCCCACCGTCACCCCGATAGATTTCAGCTCTTTGGCCTGAACAAATGGCGCGGCGGCGATCATGAGTGCAGCGGCTATTAGCTTTAAACGCATGGTTAATCTCCTGTGTGATTTTGTCGGATGACGCTCACGCTTATCCGACCTACGAAAGAGCATGGTTATCGGTCTTGTAGGGTGGATAAGCGCTAGCGCCATCCACCATTTGCGCCCATTTGTCGGGTGACTTGGTTATGCACTTTGATGGTGACGGGTACGGTATTTGTCGATCAGTACCGCAATGATGATCACCGCACCCTTGATCACCAGTTGCCAGAAATAGGAGACGCCCATCAGCGTCATACCATTGTTGAGCGTGGCGATAATCAATGCGCCAACCAGCGTGCCGGTTATCGTGCCGATACCGCCGACAAAACTGGTGCCCCCAAGGATGACCGCCGCAATGGCGTCCAGCTCATACCCCGCGCCGAGGTTGCCGTTGGCGCTATACAATCGCGATGCGCTCATCACGCCGCCAAGCCCTGAAAGCAGCCCGCTCATGCCGTAAACGAACAGCAAAACCATCCAGACTTTGATGCCCGTCAGACGTGCGGCCTGCATGTTGCCGCCAACCGCATAGATATGAACCCCAAGCGTGGTGCGCCGCAGAATGAACCAACACACCACAATCACCGCCAGGGCGATGACCACCAACCACGGAATAGGCCCGAGATACGCGTTACCAATCCATTCAAAATTGATATTGGAGTTAATCACCGTGGTGCCATCAGCCAGCAAATAGGCCGCGCCGCGCAGAGCGGTATAGGTGCCGAGCGTGACGATAAACGGCGGAAGTCCGGCCCAGGCAACCAACATGCCGTTGAACAGCCCAAGCCCGGTGCCCATCATCAGCGCGGCAGGAATCGACAGCGACTCCCAGCCTGGCATCAGCGAAACCACCATCGCGGTCACCGCCGTGGTACCCAGAATCGAGCCGACCGACAGGTCGATACCGCCGGTCAAAATAATGAACGTCATCCCGGCGGCGAGAACGATATTGATCGATGACTGGCGGGCGATGTTCAGCAGGTTAGATTCAGTAAAAAAGTTAGGCGTGATAAAACCAAATATCGCCACGATCAGGATCAAAATCGGCAAAATACCGACCGTTTGCATCAAATCCCCGAACAGCGCTTTTTTCAGCGAGGCGGATTTGGCGACCTGTTGCGGTGTGGTGTGCGCCAGCGGCGTTTCTTTGCGTTGATTAATTGCCATGGTGAACCACCTTTTTGTGGGCATCTTCGACACCGGTTGCCAGCGTCATAATGTTCTCTTGAGTGATGTCGGCGGGGTGTAATTCGCCCGCAATACTGCCTTCGCGCATCACATAAACCCGATCGCTCATCCCGACGATTTCCGGCAACTCACTGGAGATCATCAGGATCGCCACGCCCTGTTTTGCCATCTGGCTCATGATCCGGTAGATCTCACTTTTAGCGCCGACATCAACGCCACGGGTAGGCTCATCGAGGATCAAAATACGCGGGCCGATCGCCACCCAGCGCGAGATCAGGAGCTTTTGCTGATTGCCACCGGATAAACCCCCGGCGCGGACTTGCGCATGCGGCACGCGGATATTCAGCAGGCTGATAGCATCGTCAGAAATGGTTTGGGCCTTTTTGCGATCGAGCCAGCCGTAGTGAGCATCACGCTCAAGTGTCGCCATGGTGATGTTGTCTTGCGCCGCCAGTTCGAGGAACAAACCCTGCTCTTTGCGGTTTTCTGTGAGAAAACCAATGCCATGTTGAATAGCTTCGCGAGGTGAATGAATCTTCACGGCCTTACCGTCGATTTCGATAGTCCCGCCGGTGGATTTACGCACCCCAAAGATCAGCTGTGCCAGCTCGGAACGCCCGGCACCGACCAGCCCTGCGAGTCCGACGATTTCGCCGGATTTCACCTGCAGACTGACCGGCTGCACTTTCGCGCCGTCAGTCAGGTGATGGACATTCAGGCGCACGCTGCCGAGGGGAATATCGCGTTCTTTATTGAACAAATCGCTTAACGGACGGCCCACCATCATGCGTACCAGTTCGTTCGCGTTCAGATTTTCACGCGTCAGGCTGCCGACGTATTGCCCGTCGCGCAGCACGCTCACGCGGTCAGACAGTTCGTAAACTTCCGCCATGCGGTGGCTGATATAGATAATCGCCATGCCCTCATCGCGCAGTCGCATAATTAACTCGAACAGGCGGTGAGTTTCACGAGAAGAGAGGGCGGCGGTAGGTTCATCCATCACCAGGATGCGGCTGTTGCGATGCAATGCGCGGGCGATCTCGACCTGCTGCTGCTCGGCAATCGTCAGGCGCGAGACGAGATCGCTGGCCTTAAACTGCGCGCCGAGGCGGTCGATCACCGTCTGCGCCTGCATCACCATCTCTTTTCGCCGGACTAAACCGCCGCGAGACAGCTCGCTGCCGAGGAAAATATTCTCGGCAACCGTCAGATTAGGCGCGAGTTGCATCTCCTGATAAATCAGTGTGATGCCTGCGTTTAGCGCATCTTTCGGCCCCTTAATGCTGTACGGCTGGCCGTTAATTAAAATCTCGCCGCTGGTGGCGGTATACGCGCCAGCGAGGATCTTCATCAGCGTACTTTTTCCGGCACCGTTTTCCCCCATTAATGCGTGAATTTCGCCGGGGAACACCGTTAAGTCGACACCTTTCAACGCATAAAACTTGCCGAATGACTTGGCAATATTGCGCATCTCCAGAATGGGAACGCTACTCATGGCGCGACTCCTGCGGGTGAAAGTTCAATTGCTGCCAGTTGAACATGTCAAAGTAAATGCAGAATGTCAGAAGTCGTTCATATTTGTCATATATCCATCATTCTTCGAGTTGCAGATGCGTTGCTTGCCCCCCCCGGAGAATGTGGCAATTCTGTTTTCATACTTTCGGCGGCATCCTGGAGCCAACATGCCAACACCCCGCACACCCTTTCTCACCAGCGCCCGTGGGCGTTTGCTCTCTTTTAATTTGCTGGTGGTGGCGGTGACTTTATTGGTGTGCGGCGTGGCGATTTTAGGTTTTGATCACGCCAGCCGATTGCAGGAGCAGGTTCAGGGGCAAACGCTGAGCGATATGTCCGGCAGCATGGAGCTGGCGCGGGATACGGCGAATGTGGCGACGGCGGCGGTGCGGCTGACGCA
>Ga0105244_10003868_pt1 | contig 10547 bp, 7 predicted proteins | sample KBSM44metaG_FD_80423 | JGI IMG/M metagenome (GOLD analysis project Ga0105244, IMG submission 80423) | Miscanthus rhizosphere microbial communities from Kellogg Biological Station, Michigan, USA - KBS M4-4 metaG | ecosystem: Host-associated > Plants > Roots > Rhizosphere > Soil | place: Michigan...
AATCGGCGGCCACTACTCAAGGGGTCGCCTGCCAGAGAAATCTAACCCCCGGTCGGCTCCCCGACCGGGGGTTTTGTTTTTTCAGGCCCTTAACTTTTTTGAAGAACACTTAAAGGAATCACACCATGAACTACGCCACCTATTACCGCTACGACACCAGCCCAGCATGGCGATTTAGCAAGCTCCGTTCGGGACAGCCTGCCGCCTCCGATCGGTCACCTATTGGTGGCAACCCAACACACGTCGCCGATACGGCCAATTGTCGAACACCCCAGTAGGGCCGAGCGTGCGGGAACAGCCCGCCGCTTGCCCAGGAAGCCATGAATATGAACTCTGCCACTGCCGCTCTGCCTGTTGCCAACCTGTCCAGCGCCAATGAAGCCCTGACCCAGCGCCTGCCCAGCTCCCTTGAGCTCAAGCACCAGCTACCTCTCAGCCCGTTCCTCAATGAACAAGTCCACGCCCACCGCCAAGCCGTGCGCGCCATCCTCAATGGCGAAGACTCACGTTTGCTGGTGATTGTCGGCCCGTGCTCGATCCACGACCCCGAGTCGGCGATGGAATACGCGCGCAATCTGAAGAAACTCGCACTCGACGTCAGCGACCAGATGCTGCTGGTGATCCGCGCCTACGTCGAAAAACCGCGCACCACTGTCGGCTGGAAAGGCCTGGCCTACGACCCGCACCTGGACGGCAGCGATGACATGGCCGCAGGCCTGACCCTGTCCCGCGAACTGATGCGTGAAATGCTGCGCCTGGGCCTGCCGGTTGCTACCGAACTGCTGCAACCCATGGCCGCCGGCTACTTCGATGACCTGCTCAGCTGGGTGGCGATTGGTGCACGTACTACCGAGTCCCAGATCCACCGTGAAATGGCCAGCGGCCTGGGCATGCCCGTGGGCTTCAAGAACGGCACCGACGGCGGCGTCGCGATTGCCTGTGACGCGATGCGCTCAGCATCCCACCCGCACCGCCATTTTGGCGTCGATAGCCAGGGCCATCCGGCGATCATCCAGACCCCGGGCAACCCCGACACCCACCTGGTGCTGCGCGGCGGTCACCGTGGGCCGAACTACGACGCCCAAAGCGTGGCTCAGGTGAAACACGACCTGGCAAAGTCCAAAGTGGCGGCGCGGATCATGGTCGATTGCAGCCATGCCAACAGCGGCAAGGACCCGTTGCGTCAGCCGGCAGTATTCAATGACGTGCTGGAGCAACGCCTGCAGGGCGACACCTCGCTCATCGGCATGATGATTGAAAGCCACCTGTTCGAAGGCTGCCAGCCGCTGAGCGCGTCGATGAAATACGGTGTGTCGGTGACTGATGGTTGCCTGGGTTGGACGGGGACTGAGCAGTTGTTGCGCAGTGCCGCAGAGCGTCTTCGCGCTTGCTGACCTCTGTAGGAGCTGGCTTGCCAGCGATTGCGGTACATCAGCTACAGATGTGTAGCCTGACACAATGCAATCGCCGGCAAGCCGGCTCCTACAGTTTCAGGAGAGGGGATACAACGCCTCGTCGAACTGTTCCAGCTTCGGAAAGACCAAGGGCTGCTCATCCGCCAGCCCTTGCAGCCGCTGTTCATACGCCACCAGAAAGTCCCGCCGCGCCTCATCACTGATGTACGGCACATGCCAGGCCACAAACGGCGCCAGCACGTCATAGCCCACATAGGCCAGCGTCCCGCGCAGTATCGGGCGCAGCATATCCTCCAGCGGCCCATGGATCGCACCTTCCCCGAACATATGCTCACGCCCGCCCAAGGTCACCGTGACCATCGCCCGCTTGCCCGCCAGGCCGCCCTGGTCGTAAAAACGCTTGCCGCCGTAGCACACCCCCGACACCAGCACCCGGTCGATCCAGCCCTTGAGCATCGCCGGCGCCGAGAACCAGAAGATCGGGAAGTTGAGGATCAGCAGGTCCGCCCACAACAGCTTGTCCAGCTCGGCCTGGATATCCGCCGCAATCGACTGCTTTTTCACCCCCAGCCGCTGCTCCAGCGCGTACACCAGATAGTCAGGGTTTTCCCGCGACGAAAAGTCCGCCGCCGACGCCACCGGGTTCCAGTGCATGGCATACAAGTCGCTGACCTGCACCTCATGCCCCTGGCCTTGCAACGTGGCAATCGCCTTGTCGCGCAATGCGGCAGTGAACGACTGCGGTTCAGGGTGAGCGTGAACAATCAAAACCTTCATGGGAGTTCCTCAAACAGTGGGGGCCGCCCGTTTGGCCAGCAAGTGGTCGAGCCAGTCGGGGTCCATTTCCGGCTCAGATGAGAACAGCAGGCCGGTGTAGTCCTGGTACGGCGGGGTGAAAATCGCACTGCGGCTGCCCTGGTCCACCACCCTGCCCCGCTGCATCACCACCACCTCGTCGGCGATGGCGCGCACAGTGGCGACGTCATGGGTGATAAACAGGTAAGCCACGCCGAGTTGCTGCTGGATCCGGTTGAGCAGCTTCAGCACGCCTTCGGCCACCAGTTGATCGAGGGCCGAGGTGACTTCGTCGCAGATAATCAATTGCGGGTCAGCCGCCAGGGCGCGGGCGATGCAGATGCGTTGCTTCTGCCCACCGGACAACTCCCGTGGCTGGCGCTCCATGAACACCGCCGGGTCCAGCTCGATCATCTCCAGTAGCTCGGCAACGCGGGCGCGCAGGGCCTTGCCTTTGAGCCCCAGGTAAAACGTGAGCGGGCGGCCAATGATGTCGACGATGCGCTGGCGCGGGTTCAGCGCGGTGTCCGGGATCTGGTAGATCATCTGGATGCGCCGCAACTGCTCCTTGCTACGCCGCCGAAAATCCACCGGCAGCGCTTCGCCGTCGTACATCACCTGCCCGGCCGTGGCCGGCAGCAAACCGGTGATCAACCGCGCCGTGGAGCTTTTGCCGCTGCCGGACTCGCCGATCACTGCCAGGGTCTGGCCGCGATACAGCTTCATCGACACGTCATGCAGCACCGGCTGGTGCCCATAACTGGCGCACGCCTGGCGCACCTCCAGCAACGGCACCTGCTGCGTCGGGCAGGCCTTGGGCTCAGTGCGGAAACTGCGCACCGCCCACAGCGACTTGGTGTAGTCCTGCTGCGGCTGGCTGAGCATGCTGCGGGTATCGGCCTCTTCCACCAGCTTACCGTGGCGCAACACCATGATGCGGTCGGCCATCTGCGCCACCACTGCCAGGTCATGGCTGATGTACAGCGCGGCGCTGCCGAAGGTTTTCACCGCATCTCGGATGGCAGCCAGCACTTCGATCTGGGTGGTGACGTCGAGGGCGGTGGTGGGTTCGTCGAAGATGATCAGGTCCGGGTGGCAGGCCATGGCCATCGCCGTCATCACCCGCTGCAACTGCCCGCCCGAGACTTGATGGGGGTAACGCTGGCCAATGGTTTCCGGGTTGGGCAGGCGCAGCACGCGGTACAACTCCACCGCCTCGCGCTCGGCTTGGGCACGGCTGATGCCGCCATTGATCACGGCGGTTTCCACGTGCTGATCGATCAGCCGGTGGGCCGGGTTGAACGACGCCGCCGCGCTCTGGGCCACATAGGCGATACGCAGGCCGCGCAGCTTGCGCAGGGTTTCGGGCTTGGCCTGCAGCAGCTGGATCCCATCAAAACACACCGAGCCACCGGTGATGCGGCAACCGTCCCGCGCATAGCCCATCGCGGCCAGGCCAAGGGTGGACTTGCCCGCCCCCGACTCACCGATCAACCCCAGCACTTCGCCGCGCTGCAAGGTCAGGTCGATGCCCTTGATCAGCGGGTGCCACGCGTCTTCGTAATGCCCTTCGATCTGCAGGTTGCGGATTTCCAGCAATGGCGTGTCCATCCTCAACACTCCTTCAGGCCGCTGGATTTATGCAGCATCCAGTCGACGACGAAATTCACACTCACCGTGATCAACGCCACGGCCAGCGCCGGCAGCAACGGGCTGATGTCACCAAAGGTGATCAGCACCGCGTTGTCACGCACCATGCTGCCCCAGTCGGCGGTCGGCGGTTGGATGCCCAGGCCGAGGAACGACAGCGCACTGATAAACAGAAAGACAAAGCAGAAGCGCAGGCCGAATTCAGCAATCAACGGCGCGGCCGCGTTGGGCAACACTTCGCGGGTGACCAGCCACCACAGGCCTTCGCCGCGCAAGCGGGCGGCCTCGACGAAGTCCTGCACCACCACGGTCATCGCCACGGCACGGGACAGGCGAAACACCCGGGTCGAATCCAACAACGCAATCACCAGCACCAGCGAGGTGGCGTTGGTGCCGACCACGCTGAGGATCAACAGCGCGAAAATCAGCTGCGGGATCGCCATCAGCACGTCCACCACCCGCGACAGGCCCTGGTCGATCCAGCCGCCCTTGATCGCCGCCACTAAACCACTCAAGCCCCCCAGCAAAAACGCGAGGGTGGTGGTCAGAAAAGCGATGCCCAAGGTGTTGCGCGCGCCGTATACCAGGCGGCTGAACATGTCGCGCCCCAGGTTATCGGTGCCCAGCAGGAACTGGCCGCTCCAGGGCGCGAAACCCTCGCCCACCACCTGGGTTTCGCCATAGGGCGCCAGCACCGGCGCAAACACCGCCACCGCGATGTACAACACAATGATCAGCAGGCCGAACTTGGCGCTCAACGGCGCCCGGGCCACTTGGCTCAACAGGTTCATGGTCTACCCCTTCGGATGCATCAGGCGTGGGTTGCTGGCGATGGACAGCACGTCCGCTCCGGTATTGAGCAGGATGTAGGTCGCGGCAAAGATCAGACTGCACGCCTGTACCACCGGGATGTCGCGCTTGGACACCGAGTCCACCAGCAACTGGCCCAGGCCTGGGTAGACGAACACCACTTCGACCACCACCACCCCCACCACCAGGTACGCCAGGTTCAGCGCGATCACGTTGACGATGGGCGCCAGCGCGTTGGGCAACGCGTGCTTCCAGATAATCCGCGACTGGCTGATGCCCTTCAGGCGCGCCATCTCGATATACGGGCTGGCCAGCAGGTTGATCAGCGAGGCGCGGGTCATGCGCATCATCTGCGCGATCACCACCAGGCTCAGGGTGGCGACCGGCAACACTGAGCGCTCCAGGATCGTGCCCAGGGTGGCGTCCGGCGCCAGGTTGGACAGGCTGGGGAACCAGCCGAGTTTCACCGAGAACACCAGGATCAGCAGGTAGGCGACAAAGAACTCCGGGAACGACACCGCGCTGAGCGCCGAGGTATTGAGCAGGCGATCGAACCAGCTGTTGCGGTACAGCGCCGCCAGCATGCCCAGCACCAAGGCGGTGGGTACCGAGACCAACGCCGCCAGCGCGGCCAGGCTCAAGGTGTTGCCCAGGCGCGCGCCGATCAAGTCGGCGATGGGTCGCTGGTTGGCCAGCGAAGCGCCCAGATCGCCGTGCAACAGGCGCAGCAGCCATTGCGCAAAACGCGTAAGCGGCGGCAGGTCCAGACCCAATTGCGCCCGAAACGCCGCCACGGTTTCCGGCGTGGCGGACTGGCCGAGCATGGCCTGGGCGATATCACCGGGCAGCATGCCCACGGCGAGAAAGATGATCACCGAGACGGCGAACAGTGACAACACGCCTAGGGCGAGGCGCTGCAGGATTAATTTGAACAGGCTATTCATGGACGATTCTCATGAGGTGAATAGGCTCGTCGAGACTGCACCCATCTAATGTGGGAGCTGGCTTGCCTGCGATGGCGGCCTTAAGGCTTGCAGCGAATGGGCGGACCTCATCGCAGGCAAGCCAGCTCCCACATTGGATATTCATTGGCTGGAGGATCTCTACGCCTGCCACCACCGCTCGATCAGCCGCAGCCCATCCAACTCGCCATACGGTGCGGTCTGCGCGCCATGGGCCACGCGGTTTGAGCGTGCCGCCACGGAGCTTGCAAACAACGGCACAATTGCGCCGCCGTCATCCCGGCACAGGGCCTGCATTTCGTTGTACATCTCCTGGCGCAACGGTGCGTTCATCTCACCACGGGCAGCCGTGAGCAATTGGTTGAAGCGCGGGTTGTCCCAGTGGGTTTCGTTCCAGGCCGCGCCCTTGGCATAGCCGATGCTGAACATGCGGTCGGCGGTCAGGCTGCTGTACCAGAACGAGGTGGTGAACGGCTGCTTCATCCACACATTGGAGAAGAACCCATCCGCCGGCTCGCGCACCACGTCAATATCGATACCGGCCTGGCGCGCCTGCTCCTTGAACAACACCGAGGCATCCACCGCGCCGGTGTAGGCCGCGTCGGACGCTTGCAGGCGCACCTTGAGCGACTCCACGCCGGCCTTGCGCAGGTAGAAGCGTGACTTGTCCGGGTCGTAGGTGCGTTGCTCCAACGCGGCGTTGATAAAGCGACTGCCAGGCTGGATCGGGTGATCGTTGCCCACCAGGCCATAGCCGTACAGTACCGACGCCAGCAAGCTTTCGCGGTTGATGGCGTGCTTCATCGCCATGCGGATGTCGTTGTTCTTGAATTCGTTGCTGTCGCAGAGCATCGGGAAGGTGTAGTGCTGGGCGCCTTTGGTTTCCTCGATCACCAGATTGGGGTTGCGCTTGAGCAGTGCCACGGTCTTCAGGTCGACCTTGTTGATCACGTCCACTTGCCCGGTGACCAACGCGTTGACCCGTGCCGCCCCGTCGGCAATGGCTAACAGCTCGGCGCTGGCGAAGTGCGCGCGGTCCGGCTTCCAGTAATCGGGGTTGCGCTCCAGGTCCATGCGCACACCGGGCTCAAAGCTTTTCAGGCGGTAACCGCTGGTGCCCACGCCGGCTCTCCAGTCGGCCACGCCGTCCTTAGCGGGCATGATCACCAGGTGGTAATCGGCGACCACATAGGCGAAGTCGGCGTTGCCCGAATGCAGCTCGAACACCACCGTGTCGTTGCCCTTGGCACTGACGCTGGCGACATCGCCGAGCACGGTCTTGGCCGCCGAGGTGGAGTCTTTGCTCAGGTGGTGATTGATCGACACCACCACGTCTTCGGCGGTCAGGCCTTTGCCGTTATGGAACGTCACGCCCTGGCGCAGGGTGAAGGTCCACACCCGCGCATCCGGAGTGGACTCGAACCGCTCGGCCAGTTCGGGGATGGCGGTGCCGTCGACGGCAATTTCCGTCAGCGTGTTGTACACCGCCGAGAAGCCGACGAAGGTGAAGGTATCGACCCAGGAGCCGGGGTCGCGAGAATCGGTGGTGCTGCCCCCGGCCAGGCCCAGGCGCAGCAAGCCACCGGGCTTGGGGGTGGCGTCTGCGGCAAAGGCCGAAAACGGCAAGCCCATGGAGAACGCGGCGGCTACCGCACCCGCGACAGCGCTGTGCTTGAGGAAGTCCCGTCGGTGCATCGCTTGAGTCATTTTGTTGTTGTTTTCGCTCATGGTCTTGTTCCTCTAAAGGTCAACAGGCATAGGCATGTTTCAGCTCGATCAAGGTCACGCCATTGCGTTTGAAACCATTGCGCAAGTCCGTCTGCAATTCATCCAGGTTGTGTGGCTGGTTCACGGTGCAGCCGAACGCCTGGGCGAACAGCGCAAAATCCGGGTTGCGCGGCAGTACGCCGATGGGCTCGATGTCGAGGCTCAGCATGTCATCGCGAATTTGGCCCAGGGCGTCGTTGTTCCACAGCAGTACCACCAGCGGGCTGTCCAGTTCTTCGACGGCGGTGGCCAGTTCCTGGGCGGTGTAGAGAAAACCGCCATCGCCCACCAGCACCAGGCCCGGCCGCTGCGGCGCGCCGAACTTGGCGCCGATGCCGGCCGGCAAACCGTAACCGAGGGTCCCGTAGCCTGTGGGGTGCAGCCAACTGCGCGGCGCTCGGCTCTGGTAGGCGTAATTGCCGGTGTAGGCCAGTTGGGTCATGTCGCTGCTGATGAACGCGTTGGCCGGCAGCTCGGCCGCGATGCGGTCGAGAATGGCCTGGTGAATCGACTGCAACGGACCATGCCCAAGCTCGACGGCCTGCAGCAGTGTCGCAACTTTTTCAACCGCCTCGGCGGGGTCACGCGATATCGACGGCAAGCGTTCCAGCAACGCCAACAGTGTCTGCTGGGCATCACCGCGCAACGCCACCACGCAGGGGTAGAAATCATTGAACTTGCGCGGGTCGATATCCACCCGCAACAGCTCTCCGGTGAGGGGCAAGCGCTCGCGCCAATAATCGGTGTCGGCCATTTCCGTGCCGACGGCCAGCACCACATCCGCCTCACTGATCAGTTGCCAACCGGGTTCCACGCACAGGGTCGAACCGGCATTCAACGGGTTATTGATCGGCAACAGCCCCTTGCCCGCCACACTGGTGAAAAACGGCGCGGCCAATTGCGTGCTCAAGCGCTGCAAGGCTTCACCGGCACCCAGCGCGCCGCCACCAGCAATGATCATCGGCCGCTTGGCCGCCGCGAGCTTGGCCACCGCCTGCTCCAACGCCTCGATCGATGGCAGGCCGCGCCCCGGGCGGCGGACCACCTCGTTGCTCCAGTCACGCTTGATCGGCGCCGCCAGCACATCCAGCGGCACCGAGATGTGCACCGGACGCGGCCGTTCGCCGTCGAACACCGCGTAGGCCCGGGCGACCAGTTCAGGCAAATCTTCGGCGCTCAACGCCACCGCCGAAAATGCGGTGATCGGTGCCGTGATCGCCCGTTGGTCCTGGGTTTCATGCAGGATCCCCCACCCCTTGCCAAGGCTGGCGGTGCTGTTGACGCTGGAGATCACCAGCATCGGAATTGAATCGGCATAGGCCTGGCCGATGGCCGTGGCAGCATTGGTCACGCCGGGGCCGGTGATCACGAAGCACACCCCCGGCTTGCCGCTGACCCGCGCATAGCCGTCGGCCATGAAGCCGGCCCCCTGTTCGTGGCGGGTCAGCACATGGCGAATGCCACTACCAGGCAGGCCCCGGTACAGCTCCAGGGTGTGAACCCCGGGAATGCCGAAGACTGTGTCAACGCCGTAGTTGGCCAGCAACCGTACCAGGGCCTGGCCACCTGTCATCGTCTTGTCAAACATGTTCACCTCCCAGGCGGATCAACGCATCGACCGCCGTGGCGCCGTGGGCGCTGACCAGCAGTGGGTTCACATCCAGTTCCAGCAAGCGCCCGGCGTTGGCACAGGCGTAATCGGCCACCGCACGGATCGCTGCGACCACGCTTTCGATGTCCGCCATGTCTCGCCCGCGAAAGCCTTGCAGCAAGGTCGCGCTGCGCAGGCTGAGCAAGGCGTTGCGGATTGCATCATCGGTGGTGGGCAGCAACAGGCTGCGACTGTCCTTGAGCAGTTCCACCAGGATGCCGCCCGCGCCAATAACCAGGGCCAGGCCGAAATCGTTTTCGCGCTTGATGCCCACGATCAACTCGGCCAACGGTGGCGTGGCCATGGACTCCAACAACAACTGATCGAACACCACTGTCGGCGCGTACGCGGCGATGTGCTCACGCATCAGCGTAAGCGAAGTGCTCAGCGCGACCCCATCCTTGAGGTTAAGCGCCACGGCGCCCGCTTCGGTTTTATGCGGCAAATCTGCACTGACCGCCTTGAGCACCAGCGGGTACCCCAGCAACTCGGCATCGCCCACGGCCCGCCCCGGCGTGCTCAGCACCCCGGCTGGCGTGGCCAGGCCAAAGGCGCGCAGGGCTTGCTTGGAAGCCCATTCGTCCAGCGCCAATCCCTGGCCGTCCAGGGCTTGCGGGCAGAGCGGTTCAAGGATCGATTCGCCACGCTCCAGCAAGGTACGGCGGGTGGTTTGATACGCCGCAATCCGCCCCCAGGCCGCGAGTGCATCCTCGACCCCTTGCAGCGCCGCAATGCCCTCGGCATGCAAACGTTGGCGGGCATGGGGCGGCAACAGTTCAGGAAACGCTGAGGTGACAAACCCAGTCTTGCCATGGCGGCCCAGGGCGTCGCAAAACAGTTCCAGCAAGAGGTCGCATTCCTTGCGCTCGCCGGTGAACTCGGCCGGGTAATCCAGCACCAGCATGGCCGCGTCGGCGTCGGTGCGCAGCGCTGTGTTGAGCATGGCGTTGAGGGCTTCACGGTCGCCCCAGATGGCGGTGGTGAAGTCCAGCGGGTTGACCAGGTTGGCGTAGCTGGGCAGCACCTGGGCCAGTTCGCCGCGCTGGTCTTCGTCCAGCTTCGGCAAGGTGAGATGGTTGCGCTCGGCGTAGTCGGCAATCAGCCCGGCATCGCCACCGGAGCAGGCCAGTGCGATCAGGCTATGACCCGCAGGCAGGTTGCCGCACGCGGCGGCCTTGAGGGTCTCGACAAAACTCACCGGCCCGCTGACGCGAATCACCCCCAGCCGCGCAAACAGGCTGTCATACAGCGCATCGGAGCCGGACAACGAACTGGTGTGACTCAGGGCCAACTCGGCACCGATCTGCGACACGCCGGTTTTCAACGCGATGATCGGGATGCCTTTTTCCAACGCCTTGTGCGCCGCACGGGCAAAACCCGGCACATTCTTCAAGCCTTCCAGGTGCAATCCGATAGCCGTGACGCGCGGCTCATCGAGCAGCACGTCCATCAATTCGGCAACGCCCAACTGCGCCTGGTTGCCCACCGACGCCATGT
>Ga0105244_10003869_pt1 | contig 10547 bp, 8 predicted proteins | sample KBSM44metaG_FD_80423 | JGI IMG/M metagenome (GOLD analysis project Ga0105244, IMG submission 80423) | Miscanthus rhizosphere microbial communities from Kellogg Biological Station, Michigan, USA - KBS M4-4 metaG | ecosystem: Host-associated > Plants > Roots > Rhizosphere > Soil | place: Michigan...
CCTGCCGCTCTGGATACATTGAATGAACTGGCAGCAGCGCTGGGAGATGATCCGAATTTCGCATCAACTGTCACTAACGCTCTGGCCCTGAAAGCACCGCTGGCGAATCCAGCTTTTTCAGGGGTTCCCACGGCACCCACGGCGGCACCTGGCACTAACTCAACGCAAATAGCCACGATGGCAGCCTTGCTTCAGTCTATGTCTTCTAATGGGCTTGGCGATCTCGCGCAATTGATTACAGATTTGAATTCACCCACTTCAACGTTGCTTTTCCGTTTCAACGGCTCTGCGGCAAATAGCCCCCTGACCGGAGCCGGAGGGAATGGGGTGCATATTCAGTACTCATCAAATACATGGACACAGATTGTCATCACGCTGGCAGGTTCGAACAGTAATCTTTATAACCGTGTTTTTACTCGTATCTGTAATGCGGGGACAGCAGGCAACTGGCAAGAACAGGCACGGCTGGAAAGTCCCGCATTTACCGGTACACCGACAGCGCCAACCGCTGCCACCGGCACGGCTAGTGATCAGATTGCGACCATGAATGCGTTACTTAACGGCATGTTGCAGTACGGTATCGGTGGCTATGGTTCGACAACGCCCGGATATACTGTTAACCCGGCTGCGGGTGCTAACACATCGCCCACCCGGATTGTTCAGGCTCTGGGAACTGATGATCAGATTACGGCTGGCGCACCAGTTGCCGGTCAGCCATTTGGTGGATGGCATGTTGTCCGGGGCATACGTCCGGCGCAATTTGGCGTTTCCGGCCAGGGTGCAAGCGCATCATTCTGGTATCGCGGGTTTAGCGGTGCTACTGCTTCGCAAGGTGACTGGCTTCAGGTAGCCTCTATTGTGAGTCCTGGTTTCACCGGCACACCTACCGCGCCGACGGCAGCGGCAAATAATAATTCAACACAAATCGCGACCACTGCATTTGTTAAAACGGCAATCGCGAGTCTCGTAGCATCTGCACCAGGTGCGCTGGATACGCTGAATGAACTGGCTGCGGCGCTGGGAAATGATCCGAATTTTGCAACAACGATAACTAACCTTCTGGCACAAAAAGCCCCTCTCGCAAACCCCAGCTTTACTGGCTCGGCCTCACTGCCCGCCACGACAGTTAGCGGGGCGCTGGCGGTCTCCGGGGGTGGGGCATTTGGAGCAACCCTGACCAATGGCTACCGCCAGATATTTAAACGCGATGGTGCCATTGGTTATCAGACATTCACCCGTAGTGACGTTACGTCCGCCCCTTCTGTTGATACAGAAATGGGGCGCACGGTCTTTGGTTACGGGATGTCTGATATCGATAGCTGGGGAACCGGGGGCATTCTGGCCTATATGAATGCCATCGCTCTTGCAAACGGTGGCGGTAAGCTCCAGCTCGTTGCACATGACGCGCAGCTCAGGGGCAAGGCTGTGATTTCTCTGGATGGCAATGCAGGCGCCATCAGTTTCACCGGAGACGCCAATTTTATTGGTCCGATCAGCACTGCGCAAAAAATGACAGCTTCAGGTGGTGCAGATTTTAGCGGAGACGTGACCGCCCCTACCCGACCAAAGTCCGATAACTCTACAAGGGTGGCAACCACTGAATTTGTTCAGAGCCTCAGTGTGCCTGTCGGTGTCCCGGTGCCATGGCCTTCAGCCACACCGCCAGTGGGCTGGCTCAAGTGCAACGGTGCCACGTTCAGTGCAACAGCTTACCCGGAACTGGCAAAAGTGTATTCAACGCTCAAGGTGCCTGATCTGCGCGGTGAATTTATCCGTGGCTGGGATGACGGGCGAAATGTGGATACCGGGCGCGCCATTAACAGTGGTCAGGCGGCTTATGGTGGCCTGATAAATGTCGGCACAAGTACCCTCAAAGCAGGAATGTCAGATACGGGTACACCGGTAATGGACATTATCAGTCTGAACGGTGTGCTTTTTAACGATGAAACCACATTCAGACACGTTGTTGTCACGCCAGGCGACAACCGCCCCCGCAACGTCGCATTTAACTACATCGTAAGGGCAGCATAATGATGAAATATAACACTGAGTTATCTATCCCTGTCTTGGGAGAGAATGGGCTGGCTGAGACGGCAGGATGGTTGCAAGTTTACAACGTTGAGCCGATCACCCGTGAATATATGCAAACCAACATGGAATATTTACCGATTGGTGTTGGTCTGCCTGCGTTATGTTACGCGGATAAGCCCGAACTTCCCGCCGAAGGTTTTGCCATCGTTCGCAATGCTGACGGGCAGAGCTGGGAAACGGTCGTTGATTATCGTGGGGTGACCGCTTATGCAACGCATGATGGTACGCCGCACGTTATTACCTTTCTAGGGGCGCTGCCGGAGAGCCTGACGCTACTGTCACCCGCAACAAAATACGATGCCTGGAACGGCAACGAGTGGGTCACGGACAAAGAGGCACAACATCAGGCAGTGCTGGAATCAGCAAAGCAGGAACTTAACCGCCGGATATCAGAAGCTGCCAGCGCAATCACCATGTTGAATGATGCTGTCGATTTGGGAATGGCGACTGAAACCGAAACAGCACAACTGGAACAGTGGAAAAAATACCGCGTGCTGCTGAATCGTCTGGATTTATCCACCGCACCGGACATTAACTGGCCGGAAAAACCCGGCGTATAAACACCTGCAGCATGGTCACTTTAAACCGTGGTGGCCATACGTATCGAGTACCGTCATTTCCGACCATGCTGCAGCTTCCCGTTGTGCCATTTCCGGCACAACGCCACATGAGTGCATAAACGTCTCTGCCCTTACACCATAGCGAAGCACACCCACATGTGGAGATTCGCTTTATGGCGCAGGATTATCATCACGGCGTCCGCGTTGAGGAAATCAACGACGGCACACGCTCAGTAACAACAGTCAGTACCGCTATTGTCGGTATGGTCTGCACCGCAGACGATGCAGATGCGGCAACCTTCCCGCTTAATACCCCTGTCCTGCTTACTGATGTGTTAACCGCCAGCGGCAAAGCGGGCGAAACCGGCACCCTGGCCCGTTCGCTGGATGCCATTGGTGATCAGGCAAAACCTGTCACCGTCGTGGTACGTGTAGCCCAGGGGGAGTCCGAAGCCGAAACCACGGCGAACATTATCGGCGGCGTTACCGCAGACGGTAAGCGCACCGGCATGAAAGCCCTGCTGGCTGCGAAAGCAAAATGCGGCGTGAAGCCCCGTATTCTCGGCGTACCGGGTCATGACAATCAGGCTGTTGCCAGCGAGTTGCTGAGCGTTGCGCAAAGCCTGCGTGGTTTCGCCTATCTGGCTGCATACGGCTGTAAAACGGTGCAGGAGGTCATTACCTACCGCGCCAACTTCGGGCAACGTGAAGGTATGCTGATCTGGCCTGACTTCATCAACTTTGACACGGTATTGCAGGCCGACGCGACGGCATACGCGACGGCGCGTGCACTTGGCCTGCGCGCCAAAATTGACAACGACACGGGCTGGCACAAATCGCTGTCTAACGTGGCGGTCAATGGCGTCACCGGCATTTCTGCCGACGTATTCTGGGATTTACAGGACCCGGCAACTGACGCCGGTTTATTGAACCAGAACGATATCACCACGCTGATCCGTCAGGATGGCTTCCGCTTCTGGGGTTCCCGCTGCCTCAGTGATGATCCGCTCTTTGCTTTTGAGAACTACACCCGCACTGCCCAGGTGCTGGCAGATACCATCGCGGAGGCCCATATGTGGGCGGTTGATAAGCCGCTCAACCCGTCGCTGGCCCGCGACATTATCGAGGGCATCCGGGCGAAATTCCGTAACCTCAAAGGGCAGGGTTACATTCTCGGTGCTGATGCCTGGCTGGATGAGTCTGTTAACGATAAAGAGACACTCAAGTCAGGCAAGCTCACCATCGACTACGACTACACCCCTGTTCCACCGCTGGAAAACCTGATGCTGCGCCAGCGTATCACCGACAAATACCTGATTGATTTCGCCAGCCAGGTCAGCGCGTAAGGAGATAGAAAATGGCGTTACCACGAAAACTGAAACATCTGAATTTATTCAACAATGGCAATAACTTTGCCGGGATCAGTGAGTCGCTATCGTTGCCTAAATTCACCCGCAAATTCGAGAAATTTCGCGGCGGCGGAATGCCAGGGGCAGTGGATATCGATTTCGGCCTAGATGATGGCGCGCTGGACACGGAATTTACCATCGGCGGTGCAGATGCTCTGCTGTTCAAGCAGATGGGAACCGCAACCGTGGACGGTATCCAGCTGCGTTTCACCGGTTCCATTCAGCGGGACGACACTGGTGAAGTTCAGGCCGTTGAACTGGTTGTTCGCGGGCGTCACAAAGAGCTGGATTCTGGCGAATGGAAGACGGGCGAAAGCAACACCACGAAAGTGTCCAGTACCAACACTTACGCAAAACTCACCATAAACGGTGAGGTTTGCTACGAGGTTGATCTGGTGAACATGATCGAAATTATCGATGGCGTGGACATGATGGAAGCACACCGCAACGCCATCGGCCTCTGATTTCTTCGGTGCGGTACGCCGCACCGCCTTAACCCCATTTAACTGAACGGAAATACAAAAAATGAAAGACGAAACCGCACCCGTTACAACCGAAAAAACCGTGACGCTGGATACTCCCATCATGCGTGGTAAAACCCGCATCGATAGCCTGGTGGTGCGTAAGCCGCAATCTGGCGCGCTGCGAGGCACCCGACTGCAAGCGCTGATGGATATGGACGTCAACGCTATGATGGTTGTCCTGCCTCGTGTGACCACGCCTGCCCTCACCCAGCAGGAAATCAACGAAATGGACCCGGCTGACTTGGTAACTCTGTCGGTTGAGGTGGTCTATTTTTTGTTGAAGAAATCGGTGATTGCCGATTCCCCGACAGCCTGACGGTAGAAGACCTGGTGGCAGATATCGCCATCGTCTTTCACTGGACGCCACCCGTTACGGACGTGATGTCACTCACTGAATTGCTCGGGTGGCGGCATAAGGCGGTTTTACGTAGCGGGGCATCAGATGAGTGATCGTAATCTTCGGTTACAGGTAGTTTTAAGCGCGGTCGACAAACTGACCCGACCATTCAAAGAAGCGCGCGCCAGCACTCAGGAGCTGGCGGCCGCCGTCAAAAAATCCCGTGATCAACTGCAAGCACTTGACGCTGCCGGTGCGAAAGTCAAAAGCATCGGTACGCTGTCGGGGTCAATCAGCCGCCTTGATGGTGAACTGGAAACCGCCCGCCTGCGTGCTCAGATGATGACGCGGGAGCTTTCCGGCATGGAAAACCCCACGAAGAAACAGACCAAAGCCGTTGACGACCAGTGGCGAGCTGTATCACGTCTGGAGACGCAGCAGCAGAAAGAAACCCAGCAGCTCAGCACGCTACGTACTGCGCTTAACCGCATGGGGCTTTCCTCGAAAGACGCGGCGGGGGCCACTGAGCAAATCAGGACGCAGACGGCGAAGCTCAATAACGAGCTGGCAGAACAGGAGGCCAGGCTAAAGCGTGCTGGCGATCAGCAGCGCCGGTTATCTAACGCCCGCGAGCAGTACAGCAAGACCCTGGAAACCCGAGACAAAATCGCCGGGGCGTCTGCTGCAACAACGGCAACGGGGTTAGCCATGGGTGCGCCGGTGGTAGCGGCAGTGAAAGACTATGCCGAAATGGAAGATGCCATGAAGGGTGTGGCGAAGCAGGTTAATGGTCTGCGTGACGACAAAGGAAATCGCACTGCAAAATTCTATGAAATGCAAAAAGCCATTAAAGCTGAAGCGGAAAAACTACCCATGAATTTTGGTGCTGTCGATTACGCCGCATTAGTAGAGGGTGGTGCTAGGCAGGGAATTGGTAAAGATGCCAAAACTTGGGAGGAGCTGAAGTCTGACCTTCTTGATTTCGCTTCAGTGTCAGCAAAAGCCGCAACGGCATTTGAATTGCCTGCCGATCAGTTGGCAGAAAACATGGGTAAGATAGCCAGCCTTTACAAGATTCCCACCAAAAATATCGAGCAACTCGGCGACGTCATCAATTACCTGGATGATAACGCACTTTCCAAAGGTGCTGACATTATCAACGTCATGCAGCGCATGGGCGGTGTGGCTGACAAACTCGACTTTCGAAACGCGGCGGCGCTCGGTTCGACGTTTCTAAGTCTGGGTGCCGCGCCGGAAGTGGCCGCTAGTGCCGCAAACGCCATGGTACGCGAACTGTCCATAGCCAGCATGCAGTCTAACCGGTTTATGGATGGCATGGATGCGCTGAAGCTGAAACCGGAGAAACTCGAAAAAGCCATGTCGAAAGACGCCATGGGCACCATCATCAAAGTTATGGAGATGGTTCAGAAGTTGCCCAAAGACAAGCGAATGAATGTCATGACGCAGCTCTTTGGCAAAGAATACGGCGACGACGCAGCAAAGCTAGCAAACAATATGGGTGAGCTACATAAGCAGCTGGCCTTAGTGAAGGGGAAAGCCGCAGAAGGATCGATGCAAAAGGAATCTGACATCAATAAAGATTCCCTTTCGGCTCAATGGATGCTGGTCAAGGCAGGAACCCAAAACACCATGAGCAGTCTGGGCGAAACGCTTCGGGAACCGCTGATGGATATCATGTCCATGATTAAGCAGGTCACTGGTTCTATTCGCGCATGGGTAGAAGCCAACCCAGAACTTGCAGGTACCCTGGTGAAATGCACCGCCGCCGCTGCGGCATTACTTGTCGTGGTCGGCTCCCTGGGCATTGCGGTTGCCGCTGTACTTGGCCCACTGGCGCTGGCCCGCCTGAGTTTGAACGTGCTGGGTATCAAATCGCTCGGGGTCGTTGGTGAAGCTGCCAGACGAACGGGTAACGTACTCTCCTGGCTGGGATCGGCTCCCCTGTCCATTCTCCGGCGTGGAATGCGCGCAACTGGCGGCAGCACCGGCCTGGTTACTGCCCCGTTGAACGCACTACGGGCGTCGGCGGGTCTCGCCGGAAATGCCCTGGCCGCTGTTGCCGGTGCGCCACTTAGTCTTTTCCGTGGTGCGATGTCGGGAGTGTCGGCTGCAACTGGCGTGATAATGAATCCGATAGCCGCCGGTCGGAGTCTGTTGGGTGGGCTGGGTCGTGCGCTGGCGTTTCTCGCCTCCGGCCCTGTCGCCGTTCTAAGGATGGCGCTCATCGGTGTTTCAACGGTGCTTGGTTTTCTGTTAAGCCCAGTCGGACTGGTTGTTGCCGCGCTGGCGTCGGTTGCACTTGTCATCTGGAAATACTGGCAACCCATCGGGGCGTTTCTTGCGGGTGTTGTAGAAGGATTTAAAGCCGCAGCCGCGCCGATTGAGGCGGCCTTTGCCCCGTTGCGGCCCGTATTCCAGTGGATTGGTGATAAGGTCCAGGCACTTATCGGGTGGTTTCGTGATCTTATCACTCCCGTAAACTCAACAGCAGCGGAGCTGGACAAGGCCGGAGCCATGGGGCGTAGCTTCGGTAAGTTACTTGCTGACGGACTGAACATCGTGCTTAGCCCTCTGGAATCACTCAAGTCGGGTATATCGTGGCTTCTCGAAAAGATGGGAATGGTACAGCAGGAATCAGCGAAATTACCTAAAGGAAGCGATATCACCGGTAATCCGCCGGCGGGAATGCCACCAGGAGGTTATAACAATTACGGCATTACCACGCCCGGAAAGGAAACCTGGAATCCCTACGCAATGCCTGTCACTCCGGTAACTATGCATGACAACGGCGGTTACATCCCGTCAGGTGCGATGGGCATTGTCGGGGAATATGGCCCGGAACTGGTCAACGGCCCGGCAAATATAACCAGCCGAAGGAAAACGGCAGCGCTGGCGGCGGCAACCGCGATGGCCTATGGCAATCTGAATGAGTCACCGCGTGATGCGCTGGCGCGCACCTCCCTGGCCCCATTGACGGCGTACACCCAGAACAGTATCGATATTGCCCCGATGCGGGTGCAGGCCGAAGGCGGACCAGACGCGGCCCCGGCAGTCTTTCCGATCCAGCAGAATGATGAGACGGGGGGCCGCAGCAGAAGTGCAGCTATTGCCGCAGCAACCATGCTGGCCTTTGGCAGTCTCAGTCAGCCTGTTGCCGCAAAGCAGCTGCATCCCCATAGCCTGCCACCCGGCGAATATCGCCAGGATTCTAACGTATCGCGCAATAGTCCCGATGCGGTTATGGCTTCACCGCCACTCATCCAGCCTGTTTTCCACATTACGCAGCAAGCCGGACAAAGCACTGACGAACTGGTTAAGAAAGTGATGCGTGAAATTGAAAGACTTCAGCGACGTGAAGGTGTGCGCAGCCGTAGTCTGTTTGCCGATATGGGAGACATAGACTGATGATGATGATTCTGGGGTTATTCGTATTCACACTCAAAACTGTTCCTTATCAACAGTTACAGCAGCAACAACAATGGCGACATGCCATTAATAGCCGGGTCGGGCTGCGTCCCGCTCTGCAATTTCTGGGGCCGGATTCGGACAGCATCACGCTTTCTGGCGTGCTGATGCCATCACTGACTGGCGGGAAAATATCCCTTCTGGCGCTGGAGGTGATGGCGGCAACCGGTAAGGGCTGGCCTTTGATTCGCGGGGATGGGGTCATTTACGGGATGTATGTTATTACCGAACTCAATAAAACTGACCGGGAGTTTTTCAGCGACGGTGCGCCCAGAAAAATTGAATTCAGCATAAAACTGACTCGCATGGATGAAAGCATAATGCAGATGTTGGGCGATTTGTCGGGCCAGCTCACTCAGGTTAAAGACAGCGCGATTACCGCAGCGAAATCGGCAGCACAACAGGCAGGGAGTTTCTTACCATGACAGAAATGACCATGTTTGCCGGTACTGAAATCGTGCCGGATTTTCGCATACGGGTGAACAATAAGGACATCACAACGGATTTAGCTGCCAGGTTAATTTCACTCACACACACCGACAATCGAGGATTTGAGGCTGACTTACTCGATTTAGAACTTGATGACGCAGACGGGATGATGGAACTGCCCAACAGAGGCGCTGTTCTATGGCTGGCGCTGGGCTGGAAAGGCTCCCCACTGGTTATTAAAGGAGAATACACAGTTGATGAAATCGAGCATTCTGGTGCACCGGATCGCATCAATGTGCGCGCCCGTAGTGCCGATTTCAGACAGACACTGAATATCAAGCGCGAACAGTCTTGGCATAAGACAACCATTGGCGCAGTCATTAAAGAAATTGCAGCACGCCATAAACTCACCGCATCTGCGAGCGCAGAAATGGGTGCGCTGGCGGTCGATCATATCGACCAGACAAACGAGTCTGACGGTGCATTTCTGTCACGTCTTGCGAAGATGTACGGTGCAATTGCTACGGTGAAATTTGGCGAGTTAATGTTTTTGCGTCAGGGGATGGGATTAGGCCTGGGGAAAAGTTCCAGCAAACCACCCGCCGCTGCAATTATTGAGCGTAGTTCTGGTGATCAGCATCGCTTCAGTATTGTAGACCGCAGTGCGTATACCGGTGTCATTGCTTCCTGGTTACATACCCGCGAGCCTAAGCCAAAAAAAGCAGTTAAAGTGCGTCGGCGTCGTAGAAAAAAAACCACAAAGCCGACTAAAACCCCGGAAGCAAAGCAAGGGGAATACCTCATCGGCAGCGATGAAAATGTCCTCGTTCTCAGCCGCACCTACGCCAATAAAGCAAATGCTGAACGTGCTGCTAAAACGAACTGGTCACGCATTCAGCGCGGGGTGGCTTCGTTCTCTATCAATCTCGCGATGGGTCGTGAGGACTTATACCCGGAACTGCCCATACGGGTGACAGGGTTTAAGCCCCCGATTGACGGTGCTGAGTGGATCATCACAACGGTTACAAACACGCTGAATAAAGACAGTGGTTTCACAACCTCGCTGGAACTGGAGGTGAAAATCTCTGAACTGGATATGGAGTAAAACGAAGCGGTTTAATTTTGCAAGATTCAAGAGTAGAATTCTCAAAAATGCAAACTGGAGACACCTGTCATGATTAACTGCCCGCTATGTAGAAGTGCCGCGCACACCCGGTCTTCATTTCAGGTGTCAAACCAGACAACAGAGCGCTACATTCAGTGTCAGAATATCGAATGCGGACACACGTTCGTGACGCATGAGACCTTTGTAAGATCGATAACCACGCCGAACCTGATAAGCGCCGCACCACCTCACCCGCAGGGCGGTGGACAAACTCACATGGCATTCTGAACAAAGCCCGCGAAAGCGGGTTTTTTAATGTCCACGCTGTCCACTGTCCACGTTTTCCGTGGTCAATTGGTGGACATGGAACAATAAAAAAGGGGTCGGCATTATGCCAACCCCTTGTTTTTACACAAATAACTTGGATGTCGCGAAAGCGAATCTTAGTTAAGACGCTCTTTGATACGAGCAGACTTACCAGTGCGCTCACGCAGGTAGTACAGTTTAGCTTTACGTACAGCACCACGACGTTTAACAGCAATGCTGTCAACTACCGGAGAGTGAGTCTGGAAGACACGCTCAACGCCTTCGCCGTTGGAAATTTTA
>Ga0105244_10003871_pt1 | contig 10540 bp, 12 predicted proteins | sample KBSM44metaG_FD_80423 | JGI IMG/M metagenome (GOLD analysis project Ga0105244, IMG submission 80423) | Miscanthus rhizosphere microbial communities from Kellogg Biological Station, Michigan, USA - KBS M4-4 metaG | ecosystem: Host-associated > Plants > Roots > Rhizosphere > Soil | place...
AGCCAAAAGATGTGGAAGCGAATCCGGCGCAAACCCTGACTGAAACCTGGATGGCGTTGCCGCATTACGCCAAAGGTGCCTGGCTGATGGTCGCGCTGGTACTGGGTTATGCGCTGCCGGTAATGGGTGCGAGTTTGCTGGCGTTCCTGCTGCTGGACATCTTGCGCTGGCGTAAACAGCAACGCGCGCCGCTTGATGAAGCCGCGCTGCTGGCATCACAACAGTCACCGCTTGGCATTATTCGTGCGCGATTTGCCGTGAAACGGAAAGAGATGCGCTACTTCCTGCGCGGTTTGTTCATCCTGGCGCTGATTGTCGGCACCGTGATGAGCAATGCGATTATCGGCGGCGTCATCGATCAATATGGCATTCCGTTCAGCCATTGGTCGCTGACCATGTATATCACGCAAGGCTTCATGATTGCGTTGTATACCACGGTATTTACCGCGCTCACCTCAATTCCGCTGTGGTATTTCTTCCTCGGCGAAAAGGATGATCGGGGATAATGTAAAACGGTGCTCTGTGTTGTAGCGGCGTAATTTATTGCGCGATAAATCGCGCCGCTACAGTACGTGCAGATATGCGATTAAAAATCCGCCTTCAACACCACGCGATAATTCGCCTTACCGGCGCGCAGATGTTCCAGCGCGTCATTTATCTGCGACATGGGGAATTCTTCAACCTGCGGCGCAATATCAGTACGCGCAGCTAATTTCAGCAGCGCACGCAGTTGGCCCGGCGATCCGGTCGATGAACCGGTTAATGCGCGGTCGCCGACAATCAAACTAAATGCCGGCACTTCAAACGGCTTCATCACCGCGCCGACGGTGTGGAACGCACCTTTGCGTGCCAGCGCCTGATAATAGGGCTTCCAATCTAAATCCACCGCCACGGTACTGATGATCAGATCAAATTGCCCTGCCATCCCACTTAGCGCTTGCGGATCGCGGCTGTTCACCACGCGATCCGCCCCCATCGCTTTAATCGAATCGGTTTTAGCCGCGGAAGAACTGAATGCGGTGACATGCGCGCCCATCGCCCGCAGCAGCTTGATCGCCATATGCCCCAAACCACCAATACCAATCACACCGACGCAGCTGGTGGCGGAAATATTGTGCATGAGCAAGGGTTTGAACACGGTAATGCCGCCGCACAACAACGGGCCAGCGGTGGCGATATCCAGAGAATCGGGCAGCGGAATCACCCATTGCCAATTAGCGCGCAAGTGACTGGCAAAACCGCCGTGATTATTGATGGTGGATGTTTTACCGTTTTCGCAATTTACCTGATCGCCTTCAATGCAGGCATCGCAGTGCTGGCAGCTTTTCGCCGTCCAGCCAATGCCCACGCGCTGGCCTATCTGCAGCCCTTTATTTTGCGCCGCATCACCCAACGCCACCACGCGGCCAATCACTTCGTGACCTGCAATCAGCGGATAGCGCGAACCGCCCCATTCGTTATCGATCATCGACAAATCAGAATGGCAAACGCCGCAATAATCCACTGCAACCTGCACATCTTCGGCGGCCAGTGGACCGGCATCGTATTCGTAAGGCACCAGCGCCTGACCCGCTTGCAGAGCGGCATAGCTGAAAATTTTCATTGCTGTCCTCGAGGTTAGATTGGCTGACAGCAGTTTATCAAAGCACTGCGTAACATTATGCCGAATAATCAGGTGATTAAGATGATGGGTGCTGTTTTGAAGGGAGGGGCGAGCGGTAAAACGGTGCGCAAAATGCGCACCTTGTCATCTGGTGTCGCCATTCATGGCGACCTCATTCAAAAATCAGCTTTCAACACGACGCGGTAATTGGCTTTACCAGCACGCACGTGATCCAGTGCTTCATTGATTTTAGACATCGGGAACTCTTCGACCTGTGGAGCGATATCCGCACGCGATGCCAGTTTCATCAGCGAACGCAACTGGCCTGGCGAACCCGTGGATGAACCGGTCACGGCACGATCGCCAGTGATCAGGGTAAACGCAGGTACTTCGAACGGTTTCATCACCGCGCCGACGGTATGGAATTTCCCGTGCGGGGCCAATGCCTTGAAGTACGGCTGCCAATCGAGGTCCACCGCCACCGTGCTGATAATCAAATCAAATTGGCCAGCCAGCGCATTCAGCGCCTGCGGGTCGCGGCTGTTGACCACGCGATCGGCGCCCATCGCTTTAATCGATTCGGTTTTGCTGGCGTTGGAGCTGAAGGCTGTAATTTCTGCCCCCATCGCACGCAGCAATTTAATCGCCATATGGCCCAAACCGCCGATACCAATCACGCCAACGCGGCTCGTCGCGGTGACATGATGCATCAACAACGGCTTGAACACGGTGATGCCGCCGCACAACAGTGGGCCCGCAGAGGTGTAATCCAGCGCTTCTGGTAGCGGGATCACCCATTGCCAATCCGCACGCAGATGGCTGGCGAAACCGCCTTTGTTCATGATGGTTGGCACAGAACCGTTTTCACAGTTAACGTGTTCACCGTTGATACAGGCATTACAGTGCTGACAGCTCTTCGCCGTCCAGCCAATGCCCACACGCTGGCCCACTTTTAAGCCTTTATTTTGCGCCGCATCGCCTAATGCGCTAATGCGACCAATGACTTCATGTCCAGCAATAACGGGATACGAAGAAACGCCCCACTCGTTATCAATCATTGATAGATCTGAGTGGCAAACTCCACAGTAATCGACCTCAACCTGCACCTCTTCAGCTGCCAGTGGACCGGCCTCATATTCATAAGGCACCAGCGCTTCACCCGCATTCAAAGCGGCATAACTTTTGATTTTCATTACTGTCCTCTGTCTCTACGTTTTAAACAGGGCAAGTCTAGCAGAGCAGATTAATCACTCCTGACGATAAATCCGCCACTTAGTTACTTTACGGCGGATAAGGGGAGGAAAAGCATCAAGGGTTAAAGCGGGTCGTGGTTTAGCGGCGTGCGATATGCCACGCGCGCTTCTTCAATCAGTTGGCTGGCGGTTACTGTGGGCGGTAAGCGCAATAATATTCTGCTCGCCTGCCAGTAACAGAGCACCATTAACTCATCGGATTCGCTTTCAGCCATCTCCACCAACCGCTCACGCAGCGTGGGCACGTCCAGCGTTTGTTGCTCATCCATTAATTCAGCAATGGTTTCATTGAGAACCTGATGAATAATCTTCCAGGAGAGATTTGCAAACACAGTGAACCTCGATACTTAACGTTTTGGCTCCAGGCAAATGAATCAAAAATGCTGCAAATAACAAGATTGAAACAAATTTAACTATAGCCGCTTATTTTCTGTGCAATGTCGCTACAGCCCGAGTTTCTTGTAGCTCGCGGATCTATAAAACGATTTTTCTTTCACCCCATTTGCCTCCGATGAATGGCCTTGTAACAAAAAAGCACAAGCCCGCACTGGCTGAACGCGCAGCGCTTTGCCAAAGTAAGGCAACTTTTATTGATGCTACAGGGAATTACCATGAGCCAATCCACCGCATTACACGCCGATCCGCTGATTTGGGGCCACGGCCCGAAAGTATTCGAAGTGTTTCTGGAACCTACCTGCCCGTTTTCCGTGCGCGCATTCAACAAATTGGATGCGCTGCTAAAGCTGGTCGGCGAAGAGAAGATGACGTTGAAAATCCGTTTGCAATCGCAACCGTGGCACATGTATTCCGGTGTGATTGTACGCTACATCCTTGCGGCCTCTACCTTGCCGGAAGGAAAAACGGCTGCCAAAAAGGTGTTACAGGCGGTGGCCGATCATCGTGAGGAGTTCGAGTTTACCGATCATAGCCACGGCCCGAATATGGACGCCACGCCAAACCAAATTCTCGATCGTCTGGAGCGGTATAGCGGCGTCAACGCGCGCGTCCCCTTTCTGCGTGCCGAACTGCAAAATGAGATCAAATGGCACAGCAAATACTCACGTCAAAATGGCATTCACGTTTCACCGACCTTCATCACCAACGGTTTGGTGCAGCTGGATATCGGCAGCGGCGACGACATTGAATCCTGGGCCACACGCATCCTTGCTTAGCCCCTTCAGCGCGGCGTTTGGTATGATTTCGCAATAGATTTTTGCTTGCGCTGACTGTTTCAATTCCGATAATCGCTATCTACCTTATTATATAGCGAGAAAGGGAATGCGATTCACACACCTCACCGCGCTGCTGCTTACCGCCGGCGCGGGCTTTAGTCTGCATGCACAAGCCAATACCGATATCCGCGTCACTTATGCCGGTTCTATGGGCAAAGTGATGGATCAATCTTTAGGTCCAGCGTTTGCCAAACAAAATAACGGTACTTATGAAGGCCAGGGACAGGGCGCTTATGGCATGGCGCGTTTGCTGGCAAGCAAGAAAATCACTGCTGATGTGTTTGTTTCAATCACGCCGGGACCGATGCAGATCCTGAAAGATGCCGGATTGATTGATGAAGCGGTTCCAGTGGCGAGCACCAGCATGGTGGTGGCGTACAGCCCGAAAGGCAAATACGCGCAGCAGTTTGCGCAGGCCAAAAGCAGCAATGCCAGCTGGCTGCAGGTGCTGGCCACGCCGGGCATCAAGTTTGGTCGCACCGATCCGATCAACGATCCTAAAGGTCAGAACATCATCTTCACCCTGCTGCTGGCCGAGAAGTATTATCAGCAGCCGGGCATCGCCGATAAAATTATGGGCGGCTATCAAAACCCGGCGCAAACCCATTTGGAAGGCGGACTGTTGACACGTCTCGAAAGCGGCCAGGTTGATGCGGCTGCCGGTTATGAAAGCGAAGTGATCTCCGCGCATCTGCCGTATGTGGCGCTACCCGACGAGATAAATCTCAGCAATCCGGCGATGGCGAAACAGTGGTACGACACGGTGAGTTTCAGCGTGAAAGACAGCGCAGGCAAAGACAAAGTGCTGCACACACAGCCACTGGTTTATTACGCTGCCGTGCTGAAAAATGCACCGCATGGCGCCGCAGCAGGCAAATCGTTTGTCGATTTTATGCTGAGTCAGCCAGGACAGGCGCTGTTTAAACAGAACGGCTATGCCGCGCCGAAAGGCAGTGCGATCTACCCGTAATGAAAACACGTCATGCCACCGCGCTATGGCTTTCACTGCCGACATTGCTGTTGCTGGCGGTGCCTTTTCTCACGCTGATTGGCGTCACAAACTGGCAGCATCTGCAACTGGCGTGGGGCGATGGCAATGCTATCGCTACGTCGCTTGGTTTGGGTGGGATCGCGCTGTTGCTGATTTTTATCAGTGGATTGCCGCTGGCGTGGTGGCTGTCACAGGCACGCGGTCGCGCGCGGTTGATTGCCGAAATACTGGTGATGATTCCGTTGTTGACGCCACCGCTGGCGATGGGAATTTTGTTGGTGAGCGCTTACGGTCCGTATAGCTTGCCGGGTGAACTGCTGGGGAAATTTGGCTGGACGCTAGTCAATAATCCGGCCGCGTTTATTCTGGCGCAATGGTATGGCGCGTTGCCCTACTTCATCACCACCGCGCGCTCAGCGTTTGCCGGTGTACCAAAGGATATTCTGGAAGCAGGCCGCACACTGGGTGCGTCGCCGTGGCAGCGATTTTGGCGTTTGTCGATACCGCTTGCCGCGCCGGGCCTGGCAACAGCCAGCGCACTGGCATGGGCGCGTGCCATGGGCGAGTTTGGCATCGTGATGATTTTTGCCTATTTTCCCCAGGGCATGCCGGTTCAGCTGTATAACAATTTGCAAAACAATGGCATCGATGCGGTGTACGTGCTGCTGTGGTTGCTGCTGCTGTTCACCTTACCGATGCCGCTGATCTGTTTTGCGCTGTCGCGCAGAGTAAAAGGCTAAAGGTGCTCTTGTTGTAGGGTTGCCATTCATGACGACCAGGTGCGCATCAATGCGCACCCTAAAAATAAACACTTACTGAATGGCTTTCAACGCATCCATCGCGCAGGCTTCATCCAGATTGCCGCCCGGTGCGCCGCCGATGCCGATGGCACCCATCACCTGATCGCCACTTTTCACCGGCACACCGCCCGCCAGCAGCAGGAAGCCTGGAATATCACGCATATTCTGCGCACCGGTATTTTTCTGTGCAGCTTCCATCACGTTGCCGCTTGGGTTTTTAGTGCTCAACGCGGTGTAAGCTTTCATCTGGCTGGCTTCAACGGTGTGCGGACCGGCGTTATCCATGCGCTGCACCGCTTTCACCAGGCCAGCACGATCGACCACCGTCACCGTGACGTTATAGTTTTTCGCCGCGCACGACTGAATCGCGGCATTTGCCAGCTTCTGTGCGTCAGCCAGAGACAGGTTGGATTCGGTTAATGCAGCCTGGCTGCCGAAGGAAACGAAGGCCGCCGCAGCGGCAATCAGAAAAAGGCGGATGTTCATGTGTCACTCCTGTTTAATCGTGAGTGACACTGTAAAGCGTGGCTGGAAAAAGAAATATTCGGGCGATTACGGGTTCGGCCTGGTAGTTATACCTGGTTTAACTGCTGCCAGGCGTGAATCAACTGCGCGAGATTATTGAGTTCAAGCTTGGCAAACACCGCCGCGCGATGCGCTTCCACGGTGCGCGGTGATAGCGATAAATCACGCGCGATCGCTTTGCTGGTTTGTCCGGCAATCATCAACTGCATCACTTCACTTTCGCGCACCGACAGCAGCGCGAAACGCGCCTGCAAACCCTGCTGCGACTGCCAGCGCTCGGCACGCTGCTCACTTTCGTTGAATGCCAGATGAAGGGTTTCCAACAGCGGTTCAATTTCCAGCGGCTTGGTATAGAACTCAAAAGCGCCCTGCCGAAACGCGCGGCGGCAGGCGTCAATAGTGCCGTGGCCGGTCATGATAATGACTGGCAGCAGCGGATGGCGATCGCCCTGCTCCGCCAGCCAGCTCAAGCCGCTGATGCCCGGCATGCGCACATCTAAAAGCAAGCAGCCGCGCAGCGGTTCCTGCGCATGCGTGGCCGCTTCAAATGCGGCCAAATCGGCAAAATCGGCCACGTCATAATCCAGCGTCTTAAGCAGAAAACCGAGCGATTCACGCACGGATAAATCATCATCCACTAACCAAACCTTTGCGACCATTCCGTTACTCCGCCAGTTGGAACATTAAGGTAATCTCCGCGCCGCCTTCAGCGCGATTTGCCAGCCGCAGCTGGCCGTTCATACGTAACATCAAGCTCTCAACCAGCGTCATACCTAATCCCATGCTGTTGGCGCGCGAGCTGTAAAACGGCATGCAAGCCTGCGCTAATCCTTCCGCAGAGAAGCCGGGGCCGTTATCGCTGATGATGATGTTGATGCCCTGTGGAGCGAGCTCAGAAGCAATTTTTACCCATGCATCGGGCCGCCCTTGCTGCATGTGAATGGCGTTTTGCAGCAGGTTATGGAACACCTGCTCCAGCCACTGCGGATCGCTACACACCTTTGCCTGACCGTGATGAAACTGTTGACGCAGCCTGACGTCACCGTCATCCAGCTCTTGCTGCAGCAGCACCGTCACGCGCCGCCACACGACTTCCGGGCTGATGGCGGTCATCGCTACCGGACGTTCGCTAACAATGTCGCGAAAGCGTTGTAGCAACGCCGCCAGACGTTCAGTTTGCAAGTTCATGGCGTTGAGCGCCTGCGGCAAATTCTCGTACTTTCCCTGTTTCAGCAGCAGCTGACTACTGTGCAGCCAGGTATTGATGGCCGTCAGCGGTTGATTGATTTCATGAATGATGCCGGCGGTGAACTCGCCCAGCGCTTCACGTCGCGTACGCTGAAAATAGTCCGCACGCAGCCGCATCTCTACATGGTGACGCCAGTGACGCAGCAGCCACCAGCCGAGTCCGCCCATCACCAGCCACAGCAGCAGCGTCAGCACAAACGGCAGTGCATGCAGTGAACGCCAGTCAGGATTGGCGCTGCCTTTGAGTAAAAACGGCTGGTAATGATTGATGAATGGCCGCTGCCATTGCCAGCGCGCCGTATCCGAATAGTTCTCAGTTTTAATTGCAGGCGGCGCCTGAAGATGAAAAGCCAAGGCCAGCGCCACATCCGACGTTTGCAGGGCAAAATGCAAATCGATCAGCATGCGAATCTGGCGATAGGGATTGTAGAGCCAATAACGCCCACCGCTGGCTTCTTCGATACGCGGCGCAGTCAATGGGCGATTAACGGTGCGTTCCAGCAAAACGAGCTGTGGAAACTTCGTCTGCAAAGCAGCGAGATCCTCATCGCCATTGAGCAGCGGCAACAGCGTTTCATTCTGCGTCTGATAGGCGGCAAGGCGGTTAAACTGCTGATTAAAATGTGCTTCACCCACACGCCGCTGCTGCAAAATTTGATCGGCAAATAACGCGATCACACTGAGCAGCGTTAACAGTAGCCAGACCAGCCAATACCTTTTCATCCATGGTCGGTAAGTGTGAGGCATAGGTTTCCGTGGTTATGCAGTAAAAATCCGCCATGAAGCAGGCCTAACTAAAGTCAAACGTTGTAACCCGCGCCGTAGAGGGATTCAACGACTTTTCCTTGTCCGTCAGCGTTTTCAGAAGTCTACCTGGCATGCGGCTCGCTAAGCGATGATTTGGGAAGGGAGGACGTCGACAACAGATATTGCCCGGCAAGCTGGTGAAGATGCATTTCCGTTTGCATAATCTGTGCCTGGGTAATCTCCTTGCCAGCGGCGCGTTGTGCTTGCAGCTGACGCAGTTGTTCCTCCAGAGGAATCGTTTTATTAAAGGCTTTTTGCATGCCATAAACCGCAGTTTTCAGCTCACTCACCGTCAGATATTTGCCGCGTTTTTCATCCAGTTCATCCAGACGCTGTGAAAGACGTTGCAGTTGTTCCATGCCCTGCTGCCAACCTGCCATTTTCTCAGCAGGCATTGGGTCGGCGTGCAACGGTTTACTCCAGTGCGCAGAGATCGCAGCCACGGCCGTGGCGTCCGGCAGTAATGGATTGGCCTGCTGCTGCGTGAAATAGCCACCAGCAGCGATCAGGGCGCAGAGCAGCAGTGAACTTGTTGCGCCCGCCATAAACATTGGCCAGCGCGGGCGCTGGGGTTTAGGCATATCTGGCGTTGCGGTGGGAGCGTACATCCCGCCGCCGGAAAGCGTATCGGGAGGAGAGAGGGTAGGTGCGTCCGCCACTTTTTCAACCGACGCAGCGGGTCGCGGCGTATCACTTCGCTGCAGCATCGCCAGCGCGCTACTGATCCGATCCCGCAGCGAATCCAGCTGGCTTTGCTGACGCAGCTCAAACCGCTGCAGATGATCGCCCGCTTCACTGAGGGTGTTTGCTGCCTGAACGAGGGGCGCATGATCAGCGAGCGTAAGCGTTTGGCTGCGCAAAAATTGCTGCAGCCTTCGACTCAAACTTGCCAGCAGTTCAGTGCGCGCCTTTTCCGACTGCGGCCAAAACATCGTCCACTCACGCGTGATGAGTGCTACCAGCGTACTCAATCCTTCCGCCATGCCAGTCGCACCCGCAATCTGCGTGCGTGCCAGCGCAAACCAAACCGCGCTTTGCAACTCGACACCGTTCTTTTCAAACAGGGTCAGACAGAGCGTGCAAACCTGCTGCCAATCGACATCCGGACGTGCCGGATGCGATAGCTTCTGCATTTCCTGACGCAGCGCGGCGTATTCTGTGAACGCTCGGGGATCGCCGCCCGTTTTAAGAGAGCGTGGCTGAGATAACGTCATTGCTTAGTTCCATAAGTAATCAAAGAGATGCGCGGGCATCCACATACTGCTGCTGTTTCATATGGCGGATCATCACGCGCCCTTCCGGCATAAATTCGGTGCCGAAACGCACCAGCCCAATCTGTTTGAGCTCGGCATCAATGGCATAGCGCAGCTCGCCGGGCAGATTTTGTTCCAGTAACACCACATCAATGCGCTTCAGGCGCGGCTCGTATTTCAGCAGCACGGCAGAGAGCGTGTAGAGCAGTTGATGCGCGGTGCCAGGCATGCCCTGCAGGATGCGCGTCATATCGGGCAGTCCGTAATCGGGGATATGCGACAGCGATCCGGCGCGGGTATTGAGGATGCGCTGCATGTTATCGAGCACGGAGAGGATCACCTGATCCTGCTCCTTCACGCGATCCAGCTCAAGACCACCCGCGAAGCTGCCTTTCAGCAGCTCATACAGCGAAGGTTGATGATTGCCGCCACTCATGGTTTTACCTCGCTAATCAGGCGCAGACTGTTGCTGCTTAACTCAATCACGCGCGCTTTATCCGCATCCAAATCGTTGCGCTCCAGCACCCGCCGCCAGCTGTTATGGGTCATGTCCGGCTGCTGGAACAGCGCTACTACCGCGACAAATTTTGCCTCTTTTTCCATCGGCATATTCAGCGACACGTCACCGCCCGGCATCAGCACCACGTCACGATCGGTGAGAAGTTCTGACTTGAGCACGTCTGCCGCGTCGCCAGTCAGTTGCTGATACACCGCGCCGTCAAACGCTTTGCGCTCGCTGAGCTGGAACACGCGCACCATCACCGGCTGCGACAGCGGATTATGCTCGCGGCTGTCGCTGTTGAGGCTTTCACGCGCGCTGAAATCAAG
>Ga0105244_10003875_pt1 | contig 10525 bp, 9 predicted proteins | sample KBSM44metaG_FD_80423 | JGI IMG/M metagenome (GOLD analysis project Ga0105244, IMG submission 80423) | Miscanthus rhizosphere microbial communities from Kellogg Biological Station, Michigan, USA - KBS M4-4 metaG | ecosystem: Host-associated > Plants > Roots > Rhizosphere > Soil | place: Michigan...
GGGGGTCGCTGGTTGGTTGATACCGTCAAAATGCTGACTGAGCGTGCGGTTCCAGTATGCGGACATTTGGGTTTAACGCCGCAGTCGGTGAATATTTTTGGCGGATATAAAATCCAGGGCCGTGATGAAACCGCAGCACAAACACTGCTTGATGATGCGCTGGCGCTCGAAGCTGCAGGTGCGCAACTGTTAGTGCTGGAATGCGTGCCGGTTGCGCTGGCAAAACGTGTCACTAACGCGCTGACTATCCCGGTTATTGGTATCGGCGCTGGCAATGTCACTGACGGACAGATTTTGGTGATGCATGATGCATTCGGCATCACTGGTGGCCATATTCCAAAATTTGCGAAAAACTTCCTCACTGGAACCGGCGACATGCGCGCTGCGGTGCGCCAGTACATCAACGAAGTTGAGTCCGGCACCTATCCAGGTGAAGAACATAGTTTCCACTGACAGGAGAAGGGTTGTGTTGATTATCGAAACGATACCGATGCTGCATCAGCAGATCCGCCGTTGGCGCCAGGATGGCAAGCGCATTGCGGTGGTCCCAACCATGGGGAACCTGCACGACGGGCATATGAAGCTGGTTGATGAAGCGAAAAGCCGCGCCGATGTGGTGGTCACTACCATCTTTGTAAATCCGATGCAGTTTGACCGCCCGGATGACTTAACGCGCTATCCACGCACCTTGCAGGAAGATTGCGAAAAGCTCAATCGCCGCAAAGTAGATCTGGTATTTGCACCAGCGCCGGGTGACATTTTCCCGAAAGGCCTGGAATCCCAGACCTTCGTCGAAGTTCCTGGGCTTTCAACCATGCTCGAAGGTGCAAGCCGTCCGGGGCATTTCCGCGGCGTGTCTACCATCGTCAGCAAACTGTTTAACATGGTGCAGCCTGACATCGCCTGTTTCGGTGAGAAAGATTTCCAGCAACTCGCGTTAATTCGCAAGATGGTTGCGGACATGGGTTATGACATCGAAATCATTGGTGTGCCAACGGTGCGCGCAAAAGATGGTCTGGCGCTGAGTTCTCGCAACGGCTATCTGACTGCTGAACAACGCAAGATCGCACCGGGCCTGCATCAAGTGATGCAGACTCTGGCGGACAAACTGCGTGCCGGTGAGCGCGATACTGAAGAATTGTTGGCAATCGCCGCAACGGAGCTTAATGAAAAAGGCTTCCGTTCAGACGACCTGCAAATTCGCGATGCGGATACGTTGCTGGAGCTGGATGTTGAGAGCAAACGCGCAGTGGTGTTGATGGCCGCATGGCTAGGCCAGGCGCGATTAATTGATAATATTCAGGTCGAGCTCGCACAGTAGACAGCCTGGCAAAATCGGGCAATACTGCCCCACTAATTTCCGGTGGTAAGCGCTGCGCTTGCCATTTCTGTAACCCAATAGTGACGAAGGTTTAAGCTATGATACGCACCATGCTGCAAGGCAAACTTCACCGTGTCAAAGTGACGCAGGCGGATTTGCACTATGAAGGCTCCTGCGCCATCGATCAGGACTTCCTTGAGGCGGCTGGCATTCTGGAATATGAAGCCATTGATATTTATAACGTCACCAACGGTAAGCGTTTTTCTACTTACGCAATCGCTGGCGAACGCGGTTCTAAAATCATTTCGGTGAACGGCGCTGCGGCACATTGTGCCGATGTGGGCGATATCCTGATTATCGCCACTTACGTGACGATGCCAGATGAGCAAGCGCGTAGCTGGCAGCCGAAAGTGGCTTATTTCGATGGCGACAACGAAATGAAACGCCTGGCGAAAGCCGTACCGGTTCAGGTTGCTTAACAACCCCTCTTCCAATTAAAAAGGCCTGCTTTATTAAGCAGGCCTTTTTTTATCTTACGATTTCGGCTGGTTGGTAATCATCCGCGACATCGTTTCTAACGAGTCGGTGCGTAATATATAAAGTCGTTTCAGCAAAAACGGATTATCTCCCGGCTTCACTTTCCCGCGCACTGTCGTCACCGCCATATGGTATCCCGCGTCATTAGCTGCCTGGACGGCTTTATCGTTGTAGCCACCAAACGGATAAGAAAGGTAGATAACATGCGGGTTAAACTGCGACAGCGCCCGTCTTGAGTGTTCAAAATCCAACAGGATATTACGGTAAGTACGGCGTAACAGTGTCGGCTGACGGTTAGCGTCAACGCGATGCAAGAAGTGGGTGTGCGACTGGATATCAAACACATCCTGGCTGGCCTGCAATTCCGAAATACTCATAAACTGCAGTCCCTTCGGGTTCCAGGGCTGCGGATGCGCTTTAATGCGTGACGAAATAATAAATGACGTCGCCTTAAATCCGTACTGCTTGAGGATCGGGTAAGCGTAGCGATAAACCGACTTTAGCCCGTCATCAAACGTAATCACCACCGCGCGCGCCGGCATGTTCATGCGATTGCGTACATAACCTTCGAGCTGATACATCGTCAGCGTGGTGTAACCCCTGTCTCGCAACCACGCCATTTGGTTGCCGAATGCCACCACCGATGTGGTAGTGGAAGTATGACGGAAACGGGTGTTCTCTTCGTCACGCAAAATATGGTGATAAGTGAGCACCGGAATGCCGTCGTCCTGCTGGGCATCAAGGCTACTGACATACCCCAAACGGTTGCCGATTCGAATCTGATACCAGGTCTGGTTAAGCCGGTCTTTTAGACTGGCAATAATCGGATAACGTAAGTTATCGGCAAGCGTACCAAATGGGGCGCTCCCATTATCTGGCGCGTTGTACACTGCAACATCGCGGAAGGTTACGAGGTTTTGATTGCTCAATGGCTTGTGCAAATCACCCAGACGGTCTTCAACGCGCTGTTTTCCTTGTACCGGCTCCAGATGGGTTTTATCGATAAAGCCGGTACCGAAGCCAAAACTGAACTCGTAATAATCGGCCGCCGTCGGGACGACCGCCAGAATTTGTCCTTCCTGAATGGTGCCGACAGAAATGACTTTATCCCCCACCTGCGCCCAAATATCGGCATCTTCGGTGGTTTGCATATATTGTGCGGGAGTATGGTGGCTGCTGAGTAGGCTGGCATTAGCGCTGGTGCCACAAATCAGCATCAGGGCGGCAAAGATAAGGCGAGTTAGCATAACGGGTTTAATTGCACTGAGTGTCTCAATGACGAGAAGAAGCGGTCATTCTAACAAAAGCCCATCCAATACCAACCATTCAGATCAATATTGGTGGAGTAATACGAAGGGAGGATTTTTTTGTTGTTGATGCCAAAGGCTGGTGATGTCGTCCCCGCCCTGCTCAACAATACACTCGCGGAACTGTTCACTGGTCAAAGTGTTACGACAGGCACGCATCGCGAACAACACGGGCAGCGTCACACCGGAGATCACTTCACAATGGGTATGCTGGTGGCTGATTAATGCCGCCGTGCGATAAGGTGCCGCCCCGGTTTGGTCAGTCAGAAAGATCACGCCGTCCCCAGAATCGCAATTATACAGCGCATCACACATCATACGGCTCAGCATGTTGGTGCTCAGTCCCTTCCAATAATTCACCGCACAACATTGAGGCTGAGGCCCAAAACGACGCTCAATCGCATCCAGCATATCCTGAGCGTAGTAGTCATGACCGGCAATCACCCAACCTAACATGGCATTCTCCTTTTTGCAGGGCGACAGTGTGCCAGAGGATAAACCAGGCTACGTGATGCTAATCAAAAGTGGGTAAGAAAGTTCTCATTTAACCTCCCCTTTCGGGGAGGTTAACGGCATTAACTGCGCAAACCACGCCCGCGCTGGATTAGATACCAGCAAAGAATGTAGAACGCGGCGATAAAGCCCACTAATACCGTAATCGTGAACAGCAACGGCACGTCATTAATGCCTAAGAAACCGTAGCGGAATCCGCTGATCATATACACGACTGGGTTCAGGTGAGACAGCGCCTGCCAGAACGGGGGTAACAACGTTAATGAATAGAACACGCCACCCAAATAAGTCAGGGGTGTCAGCACGAATGTTGGGATCAGGCTGATGTCATCAAACGTCTTGGCGAACACGGCGTTCAGCAAACCGGCCAGCGAGAACAAGATCGCAGTCAGCAGCAATGTTAATGCCACAAACAGCCACGAGTGCACCTGGAATGGGACAAAGAACAGCGATACCGCCGTCACCAGAATCCCCACACACAGGCCGCGCGCCACACCACCGCCAACATAACCGGCGATAATAATGTGTGTAGGAACCGGAGCCACTAGCAACTCTTCAATGTTGCGCTGGAACTTGGCGCTAAAGAATGAAGAGGCCACGTTGGCATAAGAGTTGGTAATTACCGCCATCATAATCAAACCCGGCACGATAAATTGCATGTAAGTAAAGCCATGCATGGAGCCGATTTGCGAACCGATCAAATTACCGAAAATGATAAAATACAAGGTCATGGTGATGACCGGTGGGACCAGGGTTTGTATCCAGATACGCGTAAAACGGTGGATTTCTTTAGTCCAGATACTTTTTAACGCCACCCAATAGAGATGCATCATGACTGGCCTCCTTTCGGACCGTTGACCAGCGTGACAAACAGCTCTTCCAGACGGTTTGCTTTGTTACGCATACTTAATACCTGAATCCCTTGAGAGCTTAATTGGCTGAATACGCTATTAATTCCCTGCTCGCGCAACACTTCCACTTCCAGTGTCGAGGTATCTACCAAACGGTACTGATAACCATCTAACTGTGGCAATGGGCTTTTCGGCGCTAAGTCGAGGATAAACGTCTCTGACTTAAGCTTGGAGAGCAGTGATTTCATTGACGTATTTTCGACCAGCTCACCATTTTGAATAATGCCGATGTTACGACACAGCATTTCTGCTTCTTCAAGATAGTGAGTGGTCAGAATGATGGTGGTGCCTTTGTCGTTCAAATCTTTCAGGAAGCCCCACATCGAGCGACGCAGTTCGATATCGACGCCCGCCGTTGGTTCATCCAGGATCAGCAATTTCGGCTCATGCATTAACGCACGGGCAATCATCAAACGACGCTTCATACCACCGGACAACATACGCGCACGTTCGTTGCGTTTTTCCCACAGATCGAGCTGTTTGAGATATTTTTCGCTACGTGCGATGGCTTCGCTACGCTCAACACCATAGTAGCCCGCCTGATGAACAACAATCTGTTGCACCGTTTCAAACGGGTTAAAGTTAAATTCCTGCGGCACCAGTCCCAGCTGGCGTTTGGCGTTAACAATGTCTTTTTGCAAATCGTAACCAAACACGCGAACCCGACCGGAGGTTTTATTGACCAGCGAGCTGATAATACCGATGGTGGTGGATTTTCCTGCGCCGTTTGGCCCCAGCAGAGCGTAAAAGTCCCCTGCTTCAACACGAAGATCTATGCCGCGAAGCGCCTGTACACCGCCGGGATAGGTTTTCGTTAACTGTTCCAGTTCTAGTGCAATTGTCATGGATATACGGTTACCTTGTTCGGTACAAAAAAGTTAAGCTGTTTAAAAATGATTTGAGTTGCCCTATATTACCTCAACGCACTTATTCCGTTACAGGTTGTTAACCTCCATGAAAGACATTGATACCCTCATCAGCAATAACCAGGTCTGGTCAAAACTGATGGAGGACGAAGACCCGGGCTTCTTTGAACGTTTGTCTCAAGCCCAAAAACCTCGCTTCTTGTGGATTGGCTGTTCTGATAGTCGCGTTCCTGCTGAACGTCTGACAGGCCTTGAACCCGGCGAGTTGTTTGTTCACCGTAACGTGGCAAACCTGGTAATTCATACGGATTTAAATTGCCTTTCAGTTGTTCAGTACGCGGTAGATGTTCTTGAAGTTGAACACATTATTATCTGCGGTCACTACGGATGCGGTGGTGTACAAGCGGCGGTTGAGAACCCTGATTTAGGGCTTATCAACAACTGGCTGCTGCACATCCGCGATATCTGGTTCAAGCATAGTTCCCTGCTGGGAGAACTCCCACCGGAGCAGCGTCTGGATACGCTTTGCGAACTGAATGTGATGGAGCAGGTTTATAACCTCGGCCATTCCACCATTATGCAGTCAGCATGGAAACGCGGCCAGAAAGTCACTATTCACGGTTGGGCTTATGGTATTCACGATGGTCGCCTGCGTGACCTGGAAGTGACCGCTACCACGCGCGAATCACTTGAACAGCGTTATCGCAGCGGGATTTCGAATCTTCAGAACTCCCATCGAAGCCACAAGAATAGAACACCTTCTCAGTAACGCAGATAGCAAAAAGGGCCTTAAAGGCCCTTTTTTGTAGGTCGGATAAGCCTGCGCCATCCGACAAATTACTCGTCCAGCAGAACCACTTTACCGACGTAGGGCAGATGGCGATAACGCTGAGCGTAATCAATACCATAGCCCACTACGAATTCGTCAGGAATGGCGAAACCGACCCACTCGACATTCACGTCTACTTCACGACGCTCCGGTTTATCCAGCAGCGTACAAATGGCCAGTGACTTCGGCTCACGCAGGCTCAGGATCTCGCGCACTTTGCTCAGCGTATTACCCGAGTCGATAATATCTTCGACGATCAGTACGTCTTTGCCGCGAATATCTTCATCGAGGTCTTTCAGGATTTTCACATCGCGGGTAGTGGACATGCCACTGCCATAGCTCGATGCCGTCATAAAATCGACTTCGTGTGGCACCTGAACTTCACGGCACAAGTCCGCCATGAACATAAATGAGCCACGCAGCAGTCCCACCAGCACCATATCACTACCGCTATCACGATAATGTTCAGTGATCTCACGACCCAGTTCAGCGATACGGGCTTTGATCTCCGCTTCGGGGATCATCACATCAACAGTATGTTTCATAGTTATAACCATATGATTTAAAAATAAATCATTCGATATCGGTTGAATTTAAACCAATACAAAATATTCAGGCCAGCAGTATAACAGCAAAACACATTCGCATCCGCTATCTGAAAAAAAGCCATTTATGTGATGAATCTCACACTTGTTAATAACTATAATGAATTGCTATCAAATTTTTAAGAGCGTGATAATTGTGAAAACAAATAACTCAGGTTCGCGAGTCATCGCAACCTTAACAGCCCTATTTGCCGTACTGACAGGGCTGTATTTACTTATTGGCGGGATATGGTTAGTCGCAATTGGGGGTTCCTGGTATTACCCAATTGCAGGGGTGGTGATGCTTGTCACCGCATGGTTACTTTGGCAACGCAAAGCTCTGGCACTGTGGATCTACGCCGCTTTACTGCTTTGCACCGCAGTATGGTCAGTATGGGAAGTCGGTTTCGACTTCTGGGCGCTAACACCGCGTTTAGACGTACTCTTCTTCTTCGGCGTATGGTTACTGCTGCCGTTTGTTTATCGTCATCTGATTCTACCATCTGCAGGTGCAGCTCCAGCGCTTGGAGCAGTTCTGGCGATTACCGTGGTGGGACTGGCCTGGGCGGTATTTAACGATCCGCAGGAAATCAACGGCACGCTGAAAACTGATGAAGTCGCAGCAACAGCAAGTTCCAGTATTCCTGATGCAGACTGGCCTGCCTATGGCCGCAATCAGGAAGGCCAGCGCTACTCTCCTTTAAAACAGATCAACGATAAAAACGTTGGTGAGCTTAAAGAAGCCTGGACCTTCCAGACCGGTGACGTAAAACGCGCTAGCGATCCGGGTGAAATCACCAACGAAGTCACGCCGATCAAAATCCGCGACACGCTTTACCTGTGTACTGCTCACCAGCAACTGTTTGCGCTGGATGCGGCAACCGGTAAGCAGAAGTGGAAATTCGATCCGCGTCTGGATACCAATCCTTCGTTCCAGCATGTGACGTGCCGTGGGGTTTCTTACCACGAAGCCACAGCGGATAACGCGACGCCAGATGTGGTGTCTGATTGCCCTCGTCGTATCATCCTTCCGGTGAATGATGGGCGTCTGTTTGCAATCAATGCTGATAACGGTCAGCTGTGCGAAAGCTTTGCTAACAAAGGCATTCTGAATCTGCAAACTAATATGCCGGTGACCACGCCAGGCATGTATGAGCCGACGTCGCCGCCGATCATCACCGATAAAGTGATTGTGATTGCCGGTGCGGTTACAGATAACTTCTCTACTCGCGAGCCGTCTGGTGTTATTCGTGGTTTTGATGTGAACAGCGGCAAACTGCTGTGGGCATTCGACCCGGGTGCAAAAGATCCAAACACCATTCCAGGTGACGAGCATCATTTCAGCCTTAACTCGCCGAACTCCTGGGCGCCAGCCGCCTATGATGCGAAGCTTGATTTGGTCTACCTGCCGATGGGTGTTACCACGCCAGATATTTGGGGCGGTAACCGCACACCGGAACAGGAACGTTACGCCAGCAGCATCGTAGCGCTGAACGCAACGACTGGGAAACTCGCGTGGTCTTATCAAACAGTTCACCATGACCTGTGGGATATGGATATGCCTTCCCAGCCAACGCTTGCGGACATTACCGTTAACGGCCAAACCGTTCCGGTTGTCTATGCCCCAGCGAAAACCGGTAACATCTTTGTGCTGGACCGTCGTGACGGGAAACTGGTTGTTCCGGCTCCGGAAAAACCTGTTCCACAGGGTGCAGCAAAAGGCGATTACGTTACACCTACCCAACCGTTCTCCGATCTCAGCTTCCGTCCGAAGAAAGATCTGAGCGGCGCGGATATGTGGGGCGCGACACTCTACGACCAGATGGTCTGCCGCATTATCTTCCACAACCTGCGTTATGAAGGCATCTTCACACCGCCGTCTGAGCAAGGCACGCTGGTGTTCCCGGGTAACCTGGGGATGTTCGAGTGGGGTGGGATTTCGGTTGACCCTAACCGTCAGGTCGCGATTGCTAACCCAATGGCACTGCCGTTTGTTTCTAAACTGATGCCACGCGGCCCAGGCAACCCGATGGAAGCGCCGAAAGATGCGAAAGGTAGCGGTACAGAATCTGGCATTCAGCCACAGTATGGCGTGCCGTATGGCGTTACGCTCAATCCGTTCCTCTCTCCGTTCGGCTTACCGTGTAAGCAACCGGCGTGGGGCTACATCTCTGCGGTTGATTTGAAAACCAACGAAGTCGTGTGGAAAAAACGTATCGGTACGGTGCGCGATAGTTCACCTCTTCCACTGCCGTTTAAAATGGGGATGCCAATGCTGGGCGGCCCAATTTCGACCGCAGGGAACGTGCTGTTTATTGGCGCAACCGCAGATAACTATCTGCGCGCTTATAACATGAGCAACGGTGACAAGCTGTGGGAAGCGCGTCTGCCAGCTGGTGGTCAGGCAACGCCAATGACCTATGAAGTGAATGGCAAGCAGTATGTCGTCATTTCTGCGGGTGGCCACGGCTCCTTCGGCACTAAGATGGGCGATTACATCGTCGCTTACGCGTTACCAGACGCTAAGTAAAAAACAGTCGGATGGCGCTACGCTTATCCGACCTACGAAGCTAGCGGATGAACACTCTGTAGGGCGGATAAGCGTAAGCGTCATCCGCCTTTTTTACGCCACCGTAAAGCCTAGCATCATGCCGGTATCTTCATGCTCCAACAAATGGCAATGCGCCATATACGCATGCTCCTTCGACGCAACATGATCAAAACGCACTAACACTTCACTGCGCGCCCCTTCCACACGAACGGTATCCTTCCAGCCCTGACGATGCGCCGCGACCGGTTGTCCATTCTCAGTGAGAATACGGAACTGCGTGCCATGAATATGGAAAGGATGCAGCATCATGTCGCCTTCACCGGAAATGGTCCATTTCTCATATTTGCCTTTCTCGGCCGCAAACGCGGGAGCGTTCATATCAAACGCTTTGCCGTTAATCTTATTGGCATTATGGAAGTCGTAACCCGCGCCCTGCTTACCGTGATTCATGCCGCCATGATTCATCTTGCCGTGGTTCATATTCCCCATAGCGCCCATATTGCCATGCCCGGACATGTTCATGCCGGCCATCGCCTGAGAGCCATATTTATCCATCAGCGCCTGCATCCCCATCATATCCAGCATTGGATCCATCATCAGTTGCAACCAGCGTTCGGTCACTCCTTCATGATGGGGTATTGCCGGGACGGTAACCAGTTTATCGGGCAGTTCGCCAGAAGCGGCGATAATCAGCGGCTGGATACGCACCACCGGTACGGGTTGATCGAAAGGTGCAACCGTCATACCCATTTGTTTAACCGGCAGCGTGACAATATCAAACGCTTTGCCGTCACGGGTATCCACCAGCACTTCGAAGCGCTCGCCCATTAACATAGGGAGTTCGGTAACTTTGACCGGCTCAGCTAACAGGCCGCCATCGCTGGCAATCACGTACAGCGGGCGGTTATCGCTTGCGGCAATATTGAGTGAACGAGCGTTACAGCCATTGAGCAAGCGTAAACGCAGCCAGCCACGCGGGTTGGCGTGTTGCGGGTACATCGCGCCGTTACACAACAGCGTGTCGCCAAACCAGCCAACCGCAGCGCTCATCAGATCCAGCTGATAATCAATTTGCCCATCTGCAGCAAAACGCTTGTCCTGAATAA
>Ga0105244_10003876_pt1 | contig 10522 bp, 10 predicted proteins | sample KBSM44metaG_FD_80423 | JGI IMG/M metagenome (GOLD analysis project Ga0105244, IMG submission 80423) | Miscanthus rhizosphere microbial communities from Kellogg Biological Station, Michigan, USA - KBS M4-4 metaG | ecosystem: Host-associated > Plants > Roots > Rhizosphere > Soil | place...
CATCGCCACCACCCTGGCGACCCGGGCTCCCGGCAAAGAAAATCGCCGCTGGCGCGGTGCATTCGTCTTATGTCGTCTGACTTTCGGATCGGGGCGAGGGGCAATCTCGCTACCCGATCACCGCCGTACTTAACCGGCAGGTGCAGCAGCGGCGGTCTCGCTCGTCGAAGACCACAATCTCCCAGCTCTGATGTTGTCGCCCCAGATGCAGCGGTCGGCAAACAGCGCGTACCTTGCCCTGCGACACCGCGCGGTGATGGGTGGCGTTAAGCTCCGTTCCCACCACACACTGACCCTCCGCCGTCATCATGTACCCGGCCATTGACCCCAGGGTTTCGGCCAGCGCAGCGGAAGCGCCGCCGTGCAGCAGGCCAAAAGGCTGATGCGTGCGAGCATCGACCGGCATTTCAGCTTCCAGTACATCCTCGCCCAGGCGGGTATAGACAATGCCTAAATGCGCCACCATCGTGCTGGCACTGGTGGCATTGAGTTCATCCAGCGTTAGCGAGCGTTTCCAGATCATCTATGCCCCCAGCGTCGAGCCGCCATCCACCACGATATCCTGTAGCGTGATGTGACTGGCGAAGTCGGATGCGAGAAACAAAATCGTGTTGGCGACCTCTTCCGGGCGGGCAATTTTCCCCAGCGGGATTCCCAGCTTGAACTGTTCGCCAAAACCCGCAATTCGCTTCTGCTCCGCATCACTGCTGGTCCAGAGGGTGCGCTGCATATCGGTATCAGTGGAACCCGGCGAGACCAGGTTTGCCCGCACGCCGCTGGCTGCCAGTTCAAGCCCCACCGTCAGCGCCAGGCTTTTCAGCGCCGCTTTCGAGGCGCCGTACGCGCTCATGCCGATGCGCGGCGTGTGCGCCGCATCGGAGGCCACGGTGACAATGGCTCCACCCTTCTGCTGGCGAAACTGCGCCATGGTCGCCTGAAAGAGGTTAAACGCCCCGCCAACGTTAACCGCGAACGTCTGCTGCCAGTCGTCCTGTGAGAGCGCATCCGTCGCCCCCATACGTAAAATACCCGCCGCGTTGACCAGTACATCCAGCCGCAGGCTCTGTGCAAGCACGCGCGGGCAGACCTGCGCGACCTGCTCAGCATCGGCGATGTCCAGCACTTCGGTGACAAAAGGATAATGTTCACCGTCAAAAGCCCGATCAAACCCCGTTACCTGCGCGCCCGCCTCGGTAAACGCCAGCGCCGTAGCGTAACCGATGCCTTTACCGGCCCCGGTCACCCACACCGTCTTCCCTGCGAAATCCATTATTTGACCTCGCGGGAGAGTAGCGCCCACCAGGCATCAATAGTCGGATTCTTCGCCAGCATGACAAAATCGATATCGCCATGCACTTTGCGCCAGCGCGCCGCGAGCGCCATCATGCGTACGGAGTCCAGACCGTAATCAATCAGGTTTTCATCGTCAAACGGCTCATCGGATTCATCCAGCAGCGGCAGAATCAGCGTGCGCAGGGCCGCTTTGCTGGTCGGCACCGGCAACAACGCTTCGGTCATCACCACACGCCCTGAGCGACCCGCGACATATTTCAACGACATCAAATGCTCTTCGCGACTGAAATCGGCCAATGCATCGGCCACCATAAACGGCTTGATATCACGCATAAAGGCGTCAGTGGCGGTGGTCATGCAGCCAATGTGCGAATACACACCGGTAATGATGAGCTGGTTACGCCCACTCTCTTTCAGCATCTGCTCAAGCGGCGAGCGGTGAAAGGCGCTGTAACGCCACTTCACCAGCACCGTATCGTCTTCGTCCGGCGCAAGTTCGGCGACAATCTGCTGTTGCTCTGGCGAACGGGTTAAGCCCGGCCCCCACATGTCGTTGAGCAGCGCACGATCGTCATCGCTCTGATCTTTTGGCTGAGCGGTGTAATAGACCGGGATAGCGTGCTGCTTACAGAACTGGCGCAGGGCGGCAATGTTGGCGACCACCTTTTCCATCATTGGGCAGTTATCACCCCAAAAGTTGAGAAAATACTCCTGCATATCGTGAATCAACAAAGCAGCACGGTCAGGCTCAAAGGCCCACTGCACCTTATTATCGGGAATATCATTCGCGGTCGGCAGTGCGTACCCGGTCAGTTTTGGAATAGCCATGTTCTCTCCTCGTTACGCCTGCGCGCGTTGTGCCAGCGTCTGGCGTAATTGTTTCTTATCGACTTTGCCCACCGGGGTCAGCGGCAGCGCATCCAGACACTCAACGCGGTCCGGTAGTTTGAAATCAGCGACCCCCTGCTCGCGCAGGAAACGACGAATCTCCACCGCACGCACCGGGTGCTTCACCACCAGATACGCGCAGCTTTTTTCCCCCAGCAGGCTGTCTTCCATGCTGACCAGCGCGGCGTGGATCACCGCCTCATGACGCAGCAGTAAATTCTCAATCTCCTCGGCAGCGATCTTCTCGCCGCCACGGTTGATCTGATCTTTCTCACGCCCCTGTACGGTGATGTAGCCCGCGTCATCAATAGAAATCAGATCGCCGGAGCAGTAAAAACCGTTGGCATCAAAGGCGCTGGCGTTATGTTCCGGGCTGTTGAAGTAGCCACGGAAGGTGTACGGCCCGCGTGTCATCAGGCGTCCCACTTCGCCGCGCGGCAGGGCGTTGCCGTGCTCATCGGCGACCCAGACTTCATCGTCCGGGCACATCGGGCGGCCCTGGGTGTTGAAGATGCGCTCCGGGGTGTCGTCCAGCGCGGTGTAGTTCACCAGCCCTTCTGCCATGCCGAAGACCTGCTGCAACTGGCAGCCAATCTCAGCCGGAATACGCGCTGCCAGCGTCGCAGGGAGACGCGCGCCGCCCACCTGCAACAGCGCGAGGGTAGAAAGCTGTGCGGGGTTTGCCCCTTCGCCAATCGCCTGAAGCCACAGGCTGACCGCAGGCGGCACCAGAGAGGTGACATTGATACGGTGTTTTTCGATCAGCGGGAAGCAGAGAGTGGCGCTGGGATCGTTCGCCAGCACCACGCAACCGCCCGCCAGAAACACACCCAGCGATCCTGGGGAGCTCATCGCATAGTTGTGCGCAGCGGGCAGCGCGTTCAGGTAACGGGTCTCTGCCGTAATGCCGCAAATCTCGTTGCTGCGGCGAATACTGTAGTAATAGTCGTTATGAGTACGCGGAATCAGCTTCGGCGTGCCGGTGCTGCCGCCGGAGAGCTGGAAAAAGGCCACCTCATCCGCCGGGGTCGGCGTTTCAATAAAACGCGCTGCCGGGGCAGCGATTGCCGCCGTTAACGATTTTTCACTGCTGTCGTTGAGGAACAACGAGACACGCAGCGAAGCATGTTCAGCGATGAACGCCTGGCAGAGTGCATCGGTTGCAAAGCGCGCATGTGCGCGGTCAGCAATCAGCAACGCCGGTTTGATTTGTGCGGCGTAAGCGTTCAGTTCACTGCGCTGATGGCTAAAGAGCGCATTCACCGGGGCGACGCCGATTTTCAGTAGCGCAAAAAAGGTGATGTAAAACTCCGCCACGTTGCCAAGCTGCACCAGTGCGGTCTCGCCACGCTGAATGCCCAGCCATTGCAGCCTGCTTGCCAGATTGTCAGAAGCCTGATGCAACTGTTGATAGGTAAACGTGCGCTCACCGTCAATCACCGCCACCGCATCACTCTCTGCGTGACGGGTCAGCATGTCGGTCATCGGCAAATCCAGCCAGTAACCTTTTTCGCGGTAACGTGTGGCGAATTCATCCGGCCAACGGGTAAAGGGAACGGTCATCATCACTCCTTAATGCAGGCCAAAAACGTTAAGCATGGTGGTCAGTTTGACGCCGGTTTCGCGCCACTCTCCCGCCGGGGAAGAGGCAGGCACAATGCCTGCACCGGCAAATAAGCGAACACGGTTTTCATGAATCCGCGCGCAGCGAATGGTCACCACCCACTCGCCGTTACCGTCGGCGTCGCACCAGCCAACGATGCCGCCAAACAGCTCGCGCTCAAACGGTTCCAGTTCGGCAATCCACTTTTTCGCCACCTGATGCGGGAAACCGCTCAGGGCTGGCGTCGGGTGCAGCAGGCAGGCCAGCGTCAGGGCGGTTTCGCCCTTCTGTGCCGTGCCTTCAATCGGGGTTGCGAGGTGCCACAAGGTAGGTGTGGTCACCAGTTGGGGAGAGTCCGGCAGGCTCAGGTTACGGCTACGCGCCTGCAATACCTGCTTCATGGCCTGAGTCACCAGCGCATGTTCATGTCTGTCTTTTTCAGAGGCCAGCAGCCTGTTACCCGCTTCACGGTCGAGCATGTCATCGGGCTGGCGGCGCGCGGAACCGGCGAGCGGCAGCGAACTGAAGTGTTCGCCGTCCTTACGCAGCAGCAGTTCCGGGCTGGCACCTAACAGTGCGCCACCGCTGCTGAGCGGCACGTGGAAGTTAAAGCTCGCCGGGTTCTGGGCTATCAGACGCTCCAGCAGGATGCCGCTGTCGATACGGGCGTTGGTGGCGATATCAATCAAACGCGAGAGGACAATCTTGTCCACCTCGGGGGTGGCCGTCAGTGCCGCGCCCCTGGCAACCATGTCCATAAAGACATCCTGGGGAGGAATTTCCTTACGCGAGGTGACATCCGGGGTATCGTGCCCGGAGAAGTATCGGGAGGATCGCTGCTTAGACGGGCGCGAAAAGGTCTGCCACGAAGCCGGAATAAAGAGTTCAGAAGGTTGGGTCGTATCAAAAGGAATAGCACCCACCACGACCGGGTTCGCGATGCCCTGCGCTTTCGCCCTGGCAAAAGCCTGCGTCAGCGTTTGCTGGAACCGGCTTTCCGCGCTATCCCCTTCCACGGCAGGTTCACTGATACGGGCAACGCACCCGGAGGTCGTGAAGCTGCGGAACGGTGACATAAAGAAAAACTGGTCCGCTGCCAGCGTTTTTGTCGTCTGCTGAACGTCCTCAGCCAGTGACGTATCCATATCATCCTCCAGAAATGATAAATAAATTACGAATGATTATCATTTGAATTTCGGTCGATAAAGCTAATGGTATTGCTCTGGTGTGTCAACCGCAGTGCATTGTGCTCTTCGCGCTAACGCTTGCATCCGTCACCGTCAACGATGAAAATGAGAAGCATTAACCTCAACAAAATCAGGATGCGATGTTGTGACTCTTCCTTTTCTTTGCCGTAAGCCCCTTATCATGCTGGGCATTTTTGTTTTAGGACTTACCTCAGCGATGGCCGCAGACTGGCCGCGTCAGGTCACCGACAGCAAAGGCACCCACACGCTTGAACAAAAACCGCTGCGTATCGTCTCGACCAGCGTCACGCTGACCGGTTCGCTGCTGGCGATTGACGCGCCGGTTATTGCCAGCGGGGCAACCACGCCGAATAACCGTTTTGCCGACGATCAGGGCTTCCTGCGCCAATGGAGCGAGGTGGCAAAAAAACGCAACGTTGCACGCATCTACATCGGTGAACCCAATGCGGAAGCCGTTGCCGCGCAAATGCCGGACCTGATCCTCATCAGCGCCACCGGCGGCGACTCCGCGCTCTCGCTCTACGATCAGCTCTCAACCATCGCGCCGACGCTGGTCATCAATTACGACGACAAAAGCTGGCAAGCGTTGCTGACCCAACTGGGCACCATCACCGGCCAGGAAAAACAGGCCGCCGCGCGCGTGGCTGAATTTAATCAGCAACTGGCAGAGGTGAAGGCGAAAATGACCCTGCCGCCACAGCCCGTTACCGCGCTGGTTTACAATCCGGGTGCGCACAACGCCAACCTCTGGACCCAGGACTCGGCGCAGGGCAAGCTACTGGCGCAACTGGGCTTTACGCTCGCCACGCTGCCACAAGGGCTTAACACCAGCAAAAGCCAGGGCAAGCGCCATGACATCGTGCAACTGGGCGGCGAAAACCTCGCCAGCGGCCTGAACGGTGAAGCCCTGTTCCTGTTCGCCAGCGATCAGAAAGATGCGGACGAACTCAATGCCAACCCGCTGCTCGCCCATCTCACTGCCGTGCAGAACAAGCGGGTCTATGCGCTGGGGTCAGAAACCTTCCGTCTGGATTACTACAGCGCGACCCGCGTGTTGCAGCGCCTGTCAGCTCTGTTCGGTTAAGACGTTACGGGCTGCTGCCGGAAACGGCGCAGCTCGCTCAGCACCAGCAGCAATAGTGCCCCGACTACCGCCAGCGCGAAGCCACTGCTGCTGGCGGACGCCACCGGGGTCATCACCACGCCCAGCCCACCTAACAGCGCTGCACCGATGGCGTCACCGGTGACGTTCTGCGCCGTCCACAGACCGTTAATACGCCCGAGCATCGACTCCGGGGTTTGCGTCTGGATAAGGGTGTATTGCAGTAGCGAACTGATGGCGCTCAGCCAGCCAAACAGCACCAGGAACAGCGCCCCCAACGCCCAGTGAGGCATCAGGCTAAACAGCCCAATGGCGATAAATGCCCCTACGCTTGCGCCCAGCATCAGCAGGCCAGGCCGTAAATGATGCGCCAGCCGCCCACTGGTTAACGCCCCCGCTGCGGCGCCGAGCGGGATAGCCGCGTACAGCAGGCCAATCTGTGCCGCCGACATCTGCCAGCTCATCGCCAACGCCGGATAGAGCACGCGCACGGCGCTGGCCATTGTCAGCAGGGCGCCAAGCAGCGCAATCCCGCCAATCAACGGGCTGCTGAGCAGAAAACGAAAGCCTGCCACCAGCGAGGTGAAGGGGTGTTCACGCGCCTGCGGTGGCGGTGGCAACAGCGGCAAACCGAGCAGCGGAATCAGGGTAATAAACGACCCCGCCGCCGCCAGACCGTAGTTCCATGCCACGCCGCCGGTAGCCAGCAGTAAACCGCCGCACATCGGGGAGATAACCGAGCCCAGGCGCACGGTCAGCATGGTAATCGCCCCGGCCTGCATGAGATTTTCACGCCCTACCAGCGCAGGCGTGGCCGCCAACAGGGCCGTCACGCCAAGCGAGGCGAAGAAACCGTCCCACACGCCGAGCAGGTAAATCGCCAGCAGCGAGGGTTCAGGCAGCAGTGCGTTGAGCCATAAGCCGATAAAGCCAACCCCGCAGGTGCTGCGGGCAATAAGAATCAATTTTTTACGTTCGTAACGGTCAGCCAGTACGCCGCCCGCCATCAGCCCCACAAACATGGCGCTGCCGGTCAGGGTGACGGCAAGACCCACCTGCCAGCTTGAATGGGTCATTGCCTGAATCTGTACCGGTACGGCAACGCCCAGTAAACCCAGCGATAAAATGGAGATAAAACGGGCGAGAAACACGGCGCGAAAGGCCGGATGCGTTCGCAAGAGGCTGACGTTCAGCAGCCAGGATTGTTGCTTCATTACAACGCCTTAACATGAACTTTTTTTATTCATTCCAGGGCGTGCATGGTAACATACACAAACAAGATCGATAACGATAATTACTATCATTATCAAGTCAGGAACGTATTATGTCGTCTTCCCCTTCCCCGACGCGCGTGCTTACCGTGGTCGGGTTATTGATATTGCTGGTTTTAGCAATGACACTCAGCCTCTTTCTTGGCGCAAAGGCCATGACTCCCGCCGTGGTGCTGGATGCCCTGTCTGGCACCTGTCAAAGCGCTGACTGCACCATCATTCGTGATGCCCGTTTACCGCGCACCCTTGCCGGGTTACTGGCAGGCGGGGCACTGGGCATCGCTGGCGCATTAATGCAAACCCTGACGCGCAACCCGCTTGCGGATCCGGGCCTGCTGGGCGTGAATTCCGGCGCCAGCTTCGCCATCGTGGTGGGCGCAGCGCTGTTTGGCGCGGCGTCTCCGGTCGAACAGCTTGGGCTGGCCTTTTGCGGCGCGTTCAGCGCCTCGTTACTGGTGGCCTTCACCGGCAGTGCGGGCGGCGGGCAGCTCAGTCCGGTGCGTCTGACCCTGGCGGGCGTGGCGCTGGCAGCAGTACTCGAAGGGCTCTCCAGCGGTATTTCATTACTCAATGCCGATGTTTATGACCAGTTGCGTTTCTGGCAGGCCGGTTCGCTGGACATTCGCACCTTGCAAACGCTCAAAATCGTGCTGATTCCCGTGCTGCTGGCGGCGGGCGCGGCACTGCTGTCAAGCCGCGCGCTGAACAGCCTGAGCCTGGGCACCGACACCGCCACCGCACTCGGTAGTAAAGTCGCCCGCACGCAATTGCTGGGGCTGATTGCCATTACCGTGCTGTGCGGCAGCGCCACGGCGGTGGTGGGGCCGATTGCGTTTATCGGTCTGATGATGCCGCATCTGGCACGCTGGCTGGTGGGGGCCGATCACCGCTGGTCATTGCCGGTCACCCTGATTGCTACCCCAACGCTACTGCTGTTTGCCGATATTCTGGGCCGCTTTCTGGTACCGGGCGAGCTACGCGTCTCGGTGGTCAGCGCCTTTATCGGCGCGCCTGTATTGATTGTGCTGGTGCGACGCATTCGCGGAGGTGGCCTGTGACCTCCCCTTCTCGTCGTCTGGTATTAAGCTGTCTGCTGATGATCCTTGCCAGTATTACGCTGGCAATCTGGGGGCTGCGCAGCGGTGCGGTGATGCTCAGCGTCAGCCAGGTTATGGACGCGCTGGGAGGCAACGCCCCCCGCGCCATGCAACGGGTGGTCACCGAATGGCGTTTACCGCGCGTGTTTATAGCCCTGCTGGTGGGTGCCGCGCTGGGTGTCAGTGGCGCGATTTTCCAGTCGCTAATGCGTAACCCGCTTGGCAGCCCGGATGTGATGGGTTTTAACACCGGCGCGTGGAGCGGCGTGCTGGTGGCGATGGTGTTTTACGGGCAGAGTCTTACCGCGATTGCGCTGGCGGCAATGGGGGGCGGAATTATCACCTCGGTTATCGTCTGGCTGCTGGCGTGGCGCAACGGCATCGAGACCTTTCGTCTCATCATCGTCGGCATCGGGGTGCGCGCCATGCTGGTGGCGTTCAACACCTGGCTGTTGATGCATGCCTCACTGGAGACCGCGCTCTCCGCCGGGTTGTGGAACGCTGGCTCGCTTAACGGTCTGACCTGGGCGAAAACGCTGCCCTCGGTGCCGGTGATTATCGCGATGTTTGTTTTTGCGACCCTGCTTTCTCGCCGCCTGCGCCTGCTGGAGATGGGGGATGACAGCGCCTGTGCGCTGGGGGTGAGCGTGGAACGTTCGCGCCTGCTGCTGATGCTGGTCGCCGTGATGCTGACCGCCGCCTCGACCGCGCTTGCCGGCCCCATCTCGTTTATCGCGCTGGTCGCGCCGCACATTGCCCGCCGTCTGAGCGCCACCGCGCGCTGGGGGCTGACCCAGTCGGCACTTTGCGGTGCGGTGCTGCTGTTGCTGGCAGACATCTGCGCGCAGCGGCTGTTTATCCCTTATCAGTTACCCGTGGGCGTCGTCACCGTCAGCCTCGGTGGCATTTACCTTATCGCCTTGTTGATTCAGGAGTCCCGCAAAAAATGACCGATACAGCAGCCCGTTTGCGTGGCGAAGCCTTAACCCTGGGCTACGGTAAGAAAATTGTTGCCACGGACTTAAGCGTGGCTATCCCCAATTGGCACTTCACCGCCATTATCGGCCCTAACGGCTGCGGGAAATCGACGCTGCTACGCACCCTGAGCCGCCTGATGACGCCGGAACAGGGGCATGTTTATCTTGATGGCGAGCAGATCCAGCGCTATGCCAGCAAAGAGGTCGCCCGCCGTGTCGGTCTGCTGGCGCAGAATGCGACGACCCCGGGAGATATTACCGTGCAGGAGCTGGTGGCGCGCGGGCGTTACCCTCATCAGCCGCTGTTTACCCGCTGGCGAAAAGAAGATGAAGAGGCGGTCACCCGCGCCATGCGTGCAACCGGCGTGGACAGTCTGGCAACCCAGAGTGTGGATACGCTTTCCGGTGGTCAACGCCAGCGCGCCTGGATTGCAATGGTACTGGCGCAGGAAACCGCCATTATGCTGCTGGATGAACCAACGACCTGGCTCGATATCAGTTATCAGATTGATTTACTTGAGCTACTAAGCGACCTCAACCGCGAGCAGGGGTATACGCTGGCGGCGGTGCTGCACGATCTCAACCAGGCCTGCCGTTACGCCACCCATTTGATTGCGCTGCGCGACGGCAAGATTGTGGCCCAGGGGGCACCGAAAGAGATTGTGACCCCTGATCTGATTGAAGCGGTGTATGGGTTGCGCTGTTTGATTATTGAGGACCCGGTGGCGCATACGCCACTGGTGGTGCCGTTGGGTAAATATGCGGGGTGAGCCCCCTCACCCTAACCCTCTCCCTCAGGGAGAGGGAACCGTTTAGTGCGGTTTGTCAGTACGTTTCTCCCTCACGTTTTCCAGCGATAACACCGCGCAATGAGAACACAACAGTCACCGCGATGACTGGGTCCGGCTGAAAATCGACGAAGCGTATCCGCAGGGCCGGGGCGACGCGCAGGGATGCGCGGCGAGGGCGACTTTACATGGATGTTACCTTCGCCCGTCCCCGATAAGCCTGAAGGAATACGCTAAGTGGACCGCGCCAGCGGCGATTTTCCTGGCCGGGAGCCCGGGTCGCCAGGGCGGTGGC